>Ga0265592_1001556_pt1 | contig 9785 bp, 6 predicted proteins | sample saktaG_7_FD_190141 | JGI IMG/M metagenome (GOLD analysis project Ga0265592, IMG submission 190141) | Saline water microbial communities from Sakinaw Lake, British Columbia, Canada - sak_2010_1_5_120m | ecosystem: Environmental > Aquatic > Non-marine Saline and Alkaline > Saline ... | reverse complement strand
TTGGGCTAGAGAAGGTATTTGAGTGTTAGTATATACTGTCAAATTGTCCGCATGATCAAAATCAGCAATCGCTCCACTTGTTCCCATACAGCAGTGCGTAACCCAAGTGGTAGAGAAACGCTCCTCAACGTTAAAAGCCGCTTCAAGTTTGGCTGCCTCTACGTCTCCATAATGAAGATTCCAAGGCATCTTTAGAAGATTGGTCTTGTGATCTTCGTGGACCAGGGGCGCTTCAGGTTTTAGGGCTTCTTCAGGGTCAAAAATTGCTGGAACTGCTTCATAAGTTACCTCAATTAGATTAATGGCTTCTCTGGCGGTTTCCAGGTCCGTGGCCGCGACCGCTGCCACTTCATCCCTGTAAGATCGTACTTTCCCGGCCTTCAGGGGAGGGTTGTCCTTGTAAACACCAAGGCGAACAGGAGGAATATCTTCACCTGTTAACACCGTTATGACTCCTGGTAAGGCTTTGGCCTTTTCAGTGTTGACCCTTATAATGCGAGCGTGCGGGTATTTGCTATAGAGGATCTTTCCATAAAGCATTCCAGGAAGTTTAAAATCCTGAATATATAGGGCACGACCTGTGGCCTTATCTACGGCGTCAACTTTTGAGATCCTTTTCCCAATCACCGTGAATTCTTCCATGATCTCTTTATTACCCTTCCTTTCCTGGTCGTCGGTCACATATAACACAGTTTGCAAGAGATGTTTGTTGGCTCAGCTACGAGTTGTGGCTCTAATTTACTGAAAATCTTTTTGAACATGGCCATTTGAGTCATTTGAGTTAATCCGACTCCCCGGTTTCTCGGACCACTACATTTATGTCTTCAGAACTTTTATCGACCACAGCTTCGACTGATTCGACAATCTGAACATACCCAGTGCAACGGCATAGATTTCCAGCTAGCGCCTGTTTGATGTCCGCCTCAGTGGCCCGAGGGTTTTCGTCTAGCAGGGCCTTTGCAGACAGAATCATCCCCGGGGTGCAGAAGCCACATTGAATGCCTCCGTTTTCAACAAATGATTTCTGTAGAGGATGCAATGTTCCATCGGCGGCAGCTAGCCCCTCTATAGTCAAAACGTCCTTTCCATCAACCTCTACAGCAAAGTAAAGGCACGAATTTACCGCCAGACCGTCCACAATAACCGTGCAGGCGCCACATTCGCCTTGGCCGCAGCCTTCCTTTACTCCCGTCAAACCAAGTTTTTCACGCAATAGGTATAAGAGAGTCCAGTTATCTTCTATCGCTACAAATATTTGATTGCCGTTTAGCATAAGTTTTATCTCTCTGGACATACAAAAGCCTCCAATGTTTTAAAAACTCCCGTCTGAATCACATTAACCGGATTGTCGGAAGACTTGAATCTGGGCACATAGTAAAAGGTTACCAAACCATTTTAAACTCTATATCCAGCTTGGGCTAACAGCCTTTACCTTAAACCACTTACTGTATTCGACTGTTTTAACGGCCTTCTGATTCTTTGATCCTCTGCAAACATTTCATGCCCATACGTTGAACCAGAACCGCTACCATTTCACGCCGATACCAAGCCAAACCTCGAACACTGTCTCGAACTCGAGATTCCTCCGCTGCCAGTTTTCCGGCCTCATTCAAAGTATCTTCAGTAATTTCCCTTCCAACTAGGTATCGTTCAGCGCTCAAAGTCCGAATTGGTGTCGGGGCGGCTACACCCAAGGCTATTCTGGCCTTGGCGCATCGATTTGAACCTTCTTCGAGAGTAATCAGAACGCCTACTCCAATTAAAGGAAGTTCCATGGCGGCTCTGCGACCAAACTTTTGGTATGCCGCGCCAGTTCGCTTGGATTGTTTGGGAACAATAATTTTGGTAACAATTTCTCCCCTATCCAAGACCGTTTGACCTGGACCTTCAAAAAAATGAATCAGATCGACACTGCGTTCCCCTGTGCTTCCGTAAATATTTAAGCGAGCGTCCAGCGCAATCAGCGGTATAGCGCCGTCTGCAGACGGAACTGCGTTGACAAGGTTGCCACCAATTGTGGCGACATTCCTAATTTGCGTTGATCCTATTCGCTGAACGGCGTCATGTATGATGGGGTATTGTAGTCTTATAACCGAAGACATCTCCAGTGTGCGATGAGTGACCAAGCCGCCTATGTAAAACGCGCCTGTTTCCGTATTCACCTCGAGTTGAGATTGCCCATCGATGTGTTTTAGAGAGATCAGATAATCGGGAGCGAGTTTACCAGACGTGATTTTGACTATTACGTCCGTTCCACCAGCCACGTACATGGCTGAACCCCCATGAGACTGATGTAATGAAACGGCCTCATCAAGCGTTTTGGGGATTAGATATTTAAATTTTTTCATCATTACCTCGCCCAAATGGTTTTAAGCTAAGACAGGCGAACATGCGCTCGACACAAATCAGAAATAGAAATTTCTACGAAGGACGGTTGTCAAAAACGCGCTTGGATTTTCTTTCAGAACGGGGCATAGAGCCATAATTATTGACTTCGGCATTACAACTCACCAAGAGAGCCTTTTTTATGGCAGCTTCTACTTTACGCTTGATTTCCGGTTGTTTATCTTTTTCAGCGCTCTGGTGACTCTCCACACGTAAAGTCATGTAATCTCGGCCATCATCACCGCGATCAATTATAATCTGGTATTCAGAACCTATGTCATCAATTTTTGAAAGCGCTGAATCAATTTGACCGGGATAAATATTTACCGCTCGAAAAATGATCATGTCATCGGAGCGTCCCAGGATTCGATCGTGAAGTGGCAGAATATTGCCGCAAGAGCATGGATGTTCGATCAAGCGAGTAAGATCGCGCGTGCGGTAGCGAATCAATGGAACCGCCTCTTTTTTTAGAGTTGTAACGACCATTTCACCGATTTCACCTGGAGGAACAGGTTTCAGGGTATCCGGGTCCAGGATCTCCAATATGTAGTAATCGGCCCAATAGTGAATACCTTCATGGCGCGTGCAGTCTAGCCCGGTTCCCGGACCATACAATTCGGTCATTCCTGGAATATCGAACATATGTTCTAAACCTAGCAGATCCCCAATTCGTTGTCGCATGGCGTCGCTGCTCCGCTCAGACCCAAAAATCATTTTTTTGAGGGCGATTTTGTCCCTGAGGCCTCTGCGGTTCACTTCCTCGGCCATGAGAAGTCCCATGGACGCAGTGCAACACAAAACCGTTGACTGCAGGTCGACCAAAAATTCACATTGCATGTCGACATTTCCAGGCCCCACAGGTACTGCCATAGCGCCAAAACGCTCGCATCCCAACTGGAAACCTACCCCTGCAGTCCACACGCCATAACCCACCGCAATTTGAACTCGATCTTCTACTGTAAGTTCGGCCATTTCATAGCACCTGGCAAAAAAATTGGCCCAGTCTTCCAGATCATTTTGTGTATAAGTGAGGATTTTACGTTTACCAGTGGTGCCGGAGGATGCGTGAATGCGGACTACATCGGATAAGGGCACTGACAAGAGCGGAAAAGGGTACCCCGATTTCAAATCGTCTGCCGTTGTGAGTGGTAATTTCTCAATATCATTCAGGGATTGAATATCCTCGGGCTTCAGACCCACCTGTTCCATTGCGCTTCGATAATGTTCTGAACCTGAGTAGCCATGCCGCACTGTCCATTTGAGACATTCCAGTTGGTGGCTCTGCAATTCTGAAATATTTGCAAAAGACGGCATAAAGGTTTTGGGCATTAAGAATCACCTCGGGAAATTGCATCGTTAAATCTTTGTCTTAAGATTATAATTACGTACACGGAATCAGGAGTTCCTCCTATCAAGTCACCTGAACTGACGTCCTTTACGACAATCAGCAGTCGCCGATTCATCCAATTTAAGGGTGTCCCGCAAAATGACCACGCCATAATCTTCGTAAGCCCTTTCCAGGCTCACATATCCGTTTAGAACATCCTGAACAACTTCTTGAGGATCACGGTCCAAAGGAGAACCGTAACCTCCTCCGCCTGCGCTAAAGAACTCAACCCGGTCACCAGGTTCGGCAAATGTCAGGCCACTAGGGTCCGCTGATTCTCCATTCCTTAAAAAAAGGGCCTTGGAGCCTTGGCCTCCTTCAAAAAGTCCCTCCGGGGGATATCTAAACCGGCCCGCTTGAACTGCGATCGTCACCGGATGCAGAGGCGTTGACTTGTCATTCGGCACACGGATGACCATTTTTCGGCCCAATCCGCCGCGTTTTTTACCTGGACCGCCAGAATCAGGAAGCAAGGATCGTTCTTCCACCACTAGAGGTGTATCGCTTTCCAGTATTTCCACTGGAGTATTGGCTCCGTTGGCAGGGAAAATGGCGCAATGGTGTCCGTCCATTGACTTACCGGCGCCCATTCCACCCCCTCGTATGATCATGGTGTGCCATGGTTTGCCATTGCGATCCCGACCGTAAAAAATGTTGGTTTGGGCAGGAGTCCCTCCACTGCCGGCGATTATGCGATCAGGGACCGCCGGTGCAAGCGCTCGGAAGACCATTTCTGTCATGAAATGACCAACCTGCATTCGCGCTGCTACTGCTGCGGGAAAACTGCAGTTTACTACACAGCCATCCGGAGCGACCATTTGAATTGGTCGCGCAGCGCCTTCGTTAATGGGAATATCAGGGTCGAACGCGCTTTTCAGAGCCATGAACACATATGCGTAAGTAAAATTGTATACTACATTTACGCCCCAATTGACCTGCGGAGAAGTTCCGTCAAAATCTACCAGAATGTCGCTGTCCATGACATTGACAGCCAGATTGACACTTATGTCTTCCCGTTTCCCTGCGCCTTCTATAAGACCCTTGTAACAGTACTGGCCGTTGGGAATTTTTTCGATAGCTCGTCGCATACTTGTTTCAGTTCGGCAAATGATTTCCTCGGCAAGATCTTCCAGGTCATCAAGCCCTTCATCAGATAGCATCTCTACAACTTTTTCCGCGCAAACATGATTGGACGCCACCTGTGATCGAATATCGCCAATGACCTGCTCTGGAGTCCTTACATTCCAACGGATCAAATTCAACACAGATTCATTCAGCGTTCCAGCTTCATAAAGTTTCAAAGGTGGTATAAAGAGGCCTTCTTCATAAACTTCTCGGTTATCAGAAGCGACACGGCCTCCAATATCGGAGTGGTGAAAAACGCATGCGGTGAAAGCTACAATTCGCTCTTTGTAAAATATGGGGCTCAGTACGCACACATCATTCAAATGCCCTGCCAGCAGCCATGGATCATTAACAATGATTACATCGCCTGGTTTATATTCAGAATATTGAAAAGAGTAGACAATTTTCTTTACCCCCAGCGCCATAGCGCCAGCCATGCCAGGAGTGCAAAGGGTGCCTTGCACAAGCTCCCTGCCCTGACTGTCAGTGAACATGCATGTGTAGTCGTGCGCATCTCGTAATAAACTGGAGAAGGCCGTGCGCGCCACTGAGGCGTCAGCTTCATCCACGATGGATATTAGACGGCGCCAGAGAATTTCAAGTGTAATCGGATCGAACTTTTCCGGCATGTTAATTTCTCCGTTCCAAATTGGTCACGGTCAGTTGTTTCATGGCGAACGCATTGAGCGTTTTGCTCCGTTTCAATCAGCGCTAAGCGGGAACAATCTGGAATCAAATTTCGCCAAGTCACACGAATGTTATCCAAACGAAACCGTAGTCATCTACTTCTGCTTTGGCGTCCTCACCCAACACAATCGTTGATTCTCTTTCTTCAATAATGGCTGGGCCTTTGATCCCGGCCCCAGGAAATAATCTGGATCTATCAAAGACTGTAAAGGCAATGAACTGCTTTTGGATCAAAGAAAAAGCGTCGCGATTTCCTTTAACGCAATCTTGAAGCGTCCCCTCTGTACGGGCTATGCGAGGGATTTTAAAAGGATGTTGCGGAAGACTGGCGCGCACCCTGAAAGATATGAACTCAACCCGTGTATCCGGGTAAGTACGGCCATAAAGCCGTTCATAGCTCTCATCAAAAAGGTGACGAATTTCATTTTTTCGCCAGTCATTGAAAGCCTTGTTGGGAATAGGCAGGTTAGTTTCAGCCCCCTGTCCCAAAAACCGCATGTCAGTAGAGCGAGTAAACTTGATACCTTCCACGTCACCGCTTTGTTTTAGAATAGCTGAAGCTTCATCTTCCAAATCTGTAAAAAGCTTTTCAATGGCGAGGAAATCCGCTTCATCCAATCCAACCCGGTGGCTTCGTACAAGATCGAACGCCACAGGAGCTGTAAAAAAACCTAAAGCTGAACCAACGCCTGCCAATGGCGGCACTATTATTCTAGGCGCTCCGATTTTTCTCGCTAACCCGTAGGCGTGTACGGGGCCAGCTCCACCAAAGGCGGTCAACGTTACATTGTTGGGGTTGCCTCCTTTTTCAGCTATATGGGTTTTTGCCGCAGCCGCCATGGTCTCGTTAATCAAATCATGGATGCCAAACGCCGCTTCAATCAAAGTCGCGTTTAGTGGTTTGGCGACTTTTCGATCAATTGCCCTATGAGCGGCATTCAAATCCAACGGCATGGCGCCACCCAGAAAGTAGTTCGGATCTAAATAACCTAGTGTTAAATCAGCGTCCGTCACCGTAGGGTCTTCACCGCCCAGTGCGTAGCAGGCTGGTCCCGGGTCGGCCCCAGCGCTCTCAGGGCCGACCTGTAAAAGACCCATTTTGCTGATGCGCGCAATGCTGCCCCCGCCAGCGCCAATTTCCATCAAATCGACTACAGGAACTTGAATTGGCAGTCCGCTGCCCTTTTTGAAACGCTGAACACGTCCAACTTCAAAAGTCGAAACCAACCCGGCCTCGCCTTTTTGAATAAGACATGATTTTGCGGTAGTCCCGCCCATATCGAAACAAAAAATGTCTTTTATTCCAAACATACGGCCGTAGTGTTGAGAAGCGATCACGGCCGCCGTTGGGCCTGATTCGATAATCCGTACGGGGAATTCACCGGCGGTAGAGGCTGTGGTAATCCCGCCACTAGAAAGCATGATAAATAGCTTACCGTTGAAACCCAGTGATTGTAGACGGGTGGAGAGTTTGTGCAGATACTTGACAGTGATAGGCTTCACGTATGCATTCGTGACGGTAGTGGAAGTTCGTTCATACTCTCTAATTTGGGGTAACACTTCATAAGACGCTGAAACAGGCAAGCCTGGAGCTAACTCTTCCGCCAATGTTTTAATCTTTGCTTCATGTTCCGGATTTTCATATGAATTAATCAAACAGATCGCTAGCGATTCAATACCAGCGTCCATGAGCGACTGTACAACAAATTTGACCTCATTTTGGTCCAGAGATTGAATGACACGGCCATCGCTGGCTATTCTTTCAAACACTTCCGTTCGCAATGCTCTCGGGACAAGTGGCTCGGGGTATTCGGAGAAAATGTCGTAAGCGTCATAGCGAATTTCACGGCCAAGCTCCAGAACGTCCCTGAATCCTTTGGTGGTTATCAATCCGGTACGGGCGCCTTTTCTCTCAATTATTGCATTGATAACCAAAGTGGTGCCGTGGATGATCTCCGACAATTCGGGCATGAATCCGTGAGCTTGGCTCTCCAGCGCCTTTATTCCTGTCTCTACGGCATCTGAAGGATCAGCTGGCGTGGTCAAACATTTGTATATGAAAAACGTTCCTGTTTCATCGTCTGCAAGCACGAAATCAGTAAATGTGCCTCCGATGTCACAGCCCAGCCGATATGATCTATTTTTCATGAGTTCTCCAATGTTGACCTAAACACAATAAAATACGCCCCATATTAAAGTCTTGCGGTTTGCTTCAAATAAAAATCGCCACAGAACACGAGCTACAACAAGCAAGGTTCATCCCACTCACCAAAGACATCCCGGAATACAGCAGTCATTTCTCCAACCGTCGCGTAAGCCCGGCAACAATCGACTAGGTCGGGCATAACGTTATTTCCCGATTTAGCTGTTTTCTGAAGGGATTTTAATGAGCGATTAACCTCGCGGTTGTCACGAGTTCTTCGCAACTCTTTCAGTCTGGAAATCTGTGTATTAACCCAGGAATCGTCGTATTCGTGGAGTTCAACATCGGGTTGATCACCTTCGGCATATTTGTTTACACCTACTTTAATGATTTCACCATTCTGGAGACTTTTTTCGAAATCATAGGCTTGCATGGCCACCTCACGCTGGATGTACCCTGAGGAAATTGCTTTTGTCATACCCCCTGTCTTCTGGACACGCAGCATTTCTTCCTTAATCTTGTCCTCCATCTCCTTTGTGATGGTTTCTATAAAGTAAGACCCCGCAAGTGGGTCAACGGTGTCTCGTAACCCAACTTCCTCCATCAGGATCTCAAGTGTGCGTAGGGACAATAGCGCGGCCCTCGGGGTCGGTATCGTAAAGGCTTCGTCAAAAGAGCATAGCGCCGTAGTTTGAGCTCCGCTGAGCGCAGCCGCCAGCCCATAGTAGGCGCCACGGATGATATTGTTCTCAGGCTGTTCTTTGGTCAATCCGCTACCGCCACCCCCAAAAAGGCCTCGTAAAAACTGGTTTTTCCTGTTAGTCACCCCGTATTCTTCCTTGAGCAGTCTTGCCCAAAGTTTACGAGCTGCACGGAATTTAGCGATTTGTTCCCAAAGGTTACCGAAGACATTCAGATTGAAAGAAAACCGGCCCACAAAATCATCTGGCGAAAGACCACGGCCCACAAGATTATCAATATATGTCTTGGCTATCTCGAAAGCGAAACCAACTTCCTGACTTGGAGTAGCCCCTGATTCGCGAATGTGATAACCGCAAATGCTCACCGGATTACATCTTGGAAGTTCCTTGACTGAGTACTCAATGGTGTCGCAAACCAGTCTCACACTGGGCTCCACCGGGAAAATCCATGCGCCTCTTCCGATCATCTCTTTCAGTATGTCGTTTTGAGGTGTTGCGCTGATTGTTTCCTTAGAATAGCCGTACTTCTCGGCGGTGGCCTGGTACATTGCCAGCATTATACTGGCCACTGCATTTATAGTCAGGCCCGACCCGATCCTGTCGAACTGTATATCCTTAAAGGCGATCTCAAAGTCCTGCAGAGAATCGACCGCCATACCAACCCGTCCCACTTCGCCTTCAGATTGTGGGCTATCGGAGTCATAACCCATCTGGGTAGGTAGGTCGAAAGCCACATTCAGGCCATTCTGCCCGTTAGCTATCATGTATTTGAAACGCTCATTGGTGTCCTGAGGCGTCCCAAAACCCGTATATTGGCGTGTAGTCCATGCTCTGGAGCGATAACCCAAGGGGTGAATGCTACGTGTAAACGGGTATTGTCCGGGGTCCCCTAAATCCTCATCATAGTCGAAACCGATAGCCTCCAAATCTTTTGGACCATAGCTTGGTTTGACTTCGATTCCGGATTGGTATATTACCTTTTCTACGCCATCTGCCTGGTTTTTTATATATTTTGCGACACCCATCGGTCCCTCCGTTAAAACAAAGCCCGAATGGAATCAACTATAACTTCAAACCGAGTTCCTCCGGGGAAAACCCCCTTAACACCGATTTTCTGGAGTTTAGAAATATCGTTTTGGGGGATGACACCACCAACTACTACAAAAATGTCGGACAATTTTTTGTCGTGTAACGCTTGCATCAATCGCGTGCAAATGGATAGATGAGCCCCGGTCATCACGCTCAAACCTATGACATCAACCGATTCCTGAACCGCTGTGGCGATTATCTGATCAATACTTTGATGGAGCCCTGAATACAACACTTCCATGCCGGCGTCTCGTAAGGCTAGAGCGAT
>Ga0265592_1001548_pt1 | contig 9838 bp, 8 predicted proteins | sample saktaG_7_FD_190141 | JGI IMG/M metagenome (GOLD analysis project Ga0265592, IMG submission 190141) | Saline water microbial communities from Sakinaw Lake, British Columbia, Canada - sak_2010_1_5_120m | ecosystem: Environmental > Aquatic > Non-marine Saline and Alkaline > Saline ... | reverse complement strand
TTAAAAAGCCTTGTTTCACAATACTTTACGCACATTGGGGGAGACCTCCGCTAATTTAGATAACCACCCCCAAGTGGTTACAAATTAGCACTCCCCCAAAAAAAACTAGAGGATTGCAACAGAGCTACTCTTTTAATAAAGAGATGTCCCAAAACCCTATTTGATAAAGGATAATTATAATTGCTGTTGTGTATCCAATCATAACGAAAATAAACAAAAGTATTTTAAAATCGAGGAGGCACCTAAAAACCCCTAAAATTGATTTTCTAATATCTCTTTGTGTTATCATGAAGATAGAAACTACAAAAAACCAAATAATGACGGCAATTTCTCTATTATTGAAAATGTCCATTGTTTCTACCAATTAAATATTTTTCCTAACAAACTTACGTTTTAGGAGAAAAAGATTATTGGGGCAGGTCTGAGTGAGAATTAAAGGAGTAAGAAAAAATATATCTGAGGTGGGGGTGTTTTTTAAGTTGTTTGCCCACCTCAATTTTTTCCCTTATTTTTTCAGTCCTCTTTTCGCTAGTATTTCGTATGGTAGTCCGCGCACTTTCGCGGCGTTTTGGCACCAGCGCTGGTCGAAGCCGCGGCTTTTTATGGAGCGGATTTCCTTGCTGAAGAGGCTTGTCTTGGATTCGCGCGTGAGTATGTCTATGTTTCCCTTGTAGAGGTCTACCGTGTATTTTCCATTGACGACATCTTGGGTTTCCGCGATGAAGGCGTCCAACGCCTTCTTGAGTGGGTGGTACCACATGCCGTGGTATGTCATGTACGCCCACTGGCGGTCCACGTCCATCTTGTAGTGTATCTCCTCCTTGGTCAGGCAGAACTGCTCCAAGTCTTTGTGCAACTTGATTATCACGTGCGCTGCGGGAGCCTCGTAAATCTCGCGGCTTTTCAAGCTCATTATCCCGTCTTCGAACATGTCGATCTTGCCGATTCCGTTTCGCCCTGCAATCACATTAAGCTCCGGGACCAGCTCCTCCAATGGCATTTTCTTCCCATTCAATGAGACTGGGATTCCCGCCTTAAACTCGATTTCCACTTCCTCGGGCTGGTCGGGTGCGTTGTTGGGTGGAGTCAGCCACAACCAGATCCCTTCCGGAAGCTCCTGGTTCAGATCCACTGCGCCTGAGGCGATTGAGCGGCACCACATGGTCTTGTCGTCTCCGCCGGAAATCATTTCGGTGACTGGGACGTCCCAGTGCTTGCAGATGACTTCCTCTTCGGTCCTCGTCAAGTCGAAGTCTCTCACAGGGACGAGAACCTTAAGCTCTGGTGCGAACAATTTGAAGATGTTGTGCATCCGGTACTGGTCGTTCCCCTTGCCTGATGAGCCTTCCATGATGGCGTCGCAGCCCAGCTCAGATGCTTTTTCCGCGACAATGCGTGCGACAAGCTGTCTTGTCATGGACGTGGATACCGGGTATCCTTCATAATCTGAGTTTGCCAGGATGGCCTTGGGGAGCCATTCAGTCGTGAACTCGTCCCGCGCGTCAAGGAAAATTGGATTAATCTTGAGGGCCTTCGCCTTGTTTTTACTGTCTATTATCTCGTCTTCTCCTTGGCCTACGTCGATGTTTATCGCAACTATCTCTTCAGCCTTGTAAATCCGCCGCAGAAGCTCAACTCCAAGCGACGAGTCGAGCCCGCCCGAGTATGCTAGTGCAACCTTCTTTACTTCAGGCACTGGGGTGTCCAAAATTTTATCCTCTATTTCCTTCGCATCCATTTTGTAATTAATTTAGTTGAAACATAATTATAACCAATGTGTTACAAATGTAACAATCGTGTTATATTAAAATGACAAGCATTCCCGAAGCCGTTGCGGATATAATAACAGGCGACCTACGCCTCTACGACGCACTCCAAATGGGGATAGTAAACCAGAAATCCCTCGCCCGCAAAATAAAAAAAGAGGTGGAATTCGCTACAGGAATGCCGGCAACTACCGTAGCCATCGCAATGGCGATACAACGCCTCGCAAAAAAAATCACGACCGAAAAAAAACTGCCTCGCTCCTACGTCGAAATATTTGCGAAATCAAGGCTGCAACTCCGAGACGACATTCATGTACTCTACCTGAAAAAACCTCCCGAGCTTGCGAAACTACCCCACGGCTTCACTGTCGTCGTCCGAGGCGTAGAGTCGACGACACTGCTCATAGACGAAGACAAGTTGCCTGAACTAAAAATACCGAAAGACACGGTATTCGGGGAGAAGGGGGATCTCACAGTCATAACCCTAACCGCGCCCAAGGAAATCACAGAAACTCCCGGAGTCATAGCCCACATACTAAACGCCCTATCGACAAGCAAGATAAATGTCGTCGAAGTCACATCAAGCTACAACAACACGTACCTGCTCGTAGACAAAAAAGACAGCATAGCCACAGTACAGGCGATACGAGGGTTAATCGAGCGATCGAAAAACAAAAAATGAGTCATCAGTAATGCAATGAAATTTAGATTATTTTCCAAGAGAAGTGGTGGGGGAAGTTGGGAGGACAGGGCCTCCCATGCAGTTGAAGGTTTAATGGAAGGGCAGGTTATAACCCCTCATTGCGCGGAAATATTGGATTATGCAAGCTTGCTTGAAGGTGAGATATTAGGTGTTGGTTTTGCGAACTGGACTACTTCACTCTATCTGTTATAATTAGGAAACGCGATCAAAGGTGAGTAGATGCGGAGCTTTTACGCGGGTTGGGAGATAATCAAGTGCAAGGATGAAGTACTGAGGCCTGAGGCAACACACACGCATGAAGATGGAACCGTGCATAAAGAACACTCACGGGTAATCCTTGTCGCAAAAAAAACGAGAATGTTGAATGTGAGTTCAACCAATAAATAGGGAGGCTAGTCTATGAGTTCCGCCAATACTCTCCTATTTCTTTTCCAATTTGATAAAAGAAAGCGTCTTTTTCAACTCGCTCTTAATCCTCGCAAGTCCTAGGTTTCCCGTCGCCCCCGCAATCTTTTTCCCCTTAATGTTTTTCACAGGGTCTTCGTTTTTAAGTTTTCCTATGTTTTTCGCGACCTGTTTGTAAGCGTTGCGGAATGGGATTCCTTGAGCCACCAGGCGGAGCGCCTCGTCGGTCGCAAAGACTTCGGGTGTGAATCCTTCAAGGCACTTTTTCTTGTCTACCTTAAGTTTTTTCACGGTGAGATTCACCACGTCAACCGAAGCCTTAGTAACTGAAAGCCCCCGCATAAGCGGTTCTTTCGTCAACTGGACGTCCCGGTTGTATCCTGAGATGAGGCCTGCACAAATCCCAAAGACCTGGTTTTGATATCCGGCAACTATTTCCGTATTCGCCCGCACAAGCTCTAACGCGCAAGGGTTCTTTTTCTGCGGCATAAGCGATGAACCCGAGAAAAGCTCGTCCGGGAGCGTGAAGTAGCCCGTCTCCGGAATACTCCAAAAGATTATGTCTGAAGCAATCCGCGAGAGGTCGAGCATGACCTGACTGCACGCCGAAAGAACCGCCGCCTCGACTTTCCCGCGGCTGTTCGCGCAATACAAGACGTTATTCTGCACCTTCGAAAAACCCAAAAGCTTTGCAGTGAGCTCGCGGTCAACAGGGATTTCCGACCCGTAGGCTGCTCCGCTTCCAAGGGGGTTTTGGTCGACTAGTTCGAATGCGCAACTTAATAGTTTAAGGTCGTCTAAAAGCGATTCCGCAAATGATGCCGCCCAAAGGCCCACCGAGGAGGGCATGGCCTTTTGAGTGTGAGTCCGCCCTACGATTGGTACGTCCTTGTTCTCGTTTGCAAATGATGTGAGTGTTTCGGCAAGTGTGGTGCTCGCTTCCATAACTTCCAGAAGCTTATCTTTCATGTACAACCGCATGTCTACGAGGACTTGGTCGTTTCGGCTGCGGGCGGTGTGAATCTTTTTTCCTGTGTCCCCCAGATTTTCCACCAAGTGGTTTTCAATGGCCGTGTGCACGTCTTCATCGATTTTAAAAATTTTGAATTTACCCTTCTTGTGTAGTGTATTGATGCTCTTTAATTCCTTTTCCAGCTTGACATACTCTTTTTCTGTGAGAACGCCGATTTTAGCAAGCATTCTTGCATGGGCTATCGACCCTGCGACGTCGTATGGTAATAGTTCATTGTCTAGACTATAGTCAATGCCTACAGTGTATTCCTCTATTGTCTCATCCAGTTTAATTCCTTTATCCCAGAGTTTAGTCATCTCCCACCACCAGTTTCTTAATTATTTGCCGCATGATATTTAAATTGAGTTTAAGGCGCCTATTTTTATTTTTTCCAGGTAATGTATTTAGATGTCTTTAGATAGGGGTGTTCTAGTTCTAAAGGACGGGACCTGTGTGGAGGGGATTCCATTCGGGGGTGTGGGAGAATCATGTGGTGAAGTAGTGTTCAACACTTCAATGGTCGGCTACCCGGAGTATCTGACAGACCCCTCATACCGCTACCAGATTCTTATGCCCACCTACCCCCTGATAGGAAACTACGGAATCGATGAATCTTCCTTCGAATCCGACAAAATCCAGGTTGAAGGATTCATAGTCGGAGAAGTCTGCGAGAAACCAAGTCACGCGGGCTCGAAAAAAACCTTGGATGAATTTCTAAGAGGGCATAACATCCCAGGGCTTTCCGAAGTGGACACCCGGTTTCTTGCGAAAAAGATCAGAATTCACGGAGTGATGGAAGGAATCCTTAAGACTCCGTATGAAAAAAAAGAACTCCCTGAGCTTAAAGAGAGGGCTTGCAAACTCGACACGATTTCCAAGAAGGATCTTGTGGAACTGGTTTCGACTAAATCGGAGGTTTATCACGACGCGGGCGGTAAAAAGACAGTTGTCTTGCTGGATTGCGGCGTCAAGATGAGCATAGTGCGCGGGCTCCTTGATCGGAAGATTAATGTAGTTCAGGTTCCGGCCAAGACTTCAGCGGAAAATATTCTGGCTCATAATCCCTCAGGGATTGTGGTGTCAAACGGCCCGGGGGATCCCGAACGGCTTGACTACGCCGTCTCGACGGTTAAGAAGCTCGCCGACTCACAGCTTCCCTTGATGGGTATTTGCCTTGGAAACCAGCTTCTTTCCCTTGCCTTCGGAGGCAAGACTTTTAAGCTAAAGTTCGGCCACCGCGGCGCAAACCAGCCCGTAAAGGATTTAAACTCTGGTAGATGTTATATCACCAGCCAGAACCACGGTTTCTCGGTCGACCCGGATAGTCTCGAAGGGTCAGAGCTTTCCGTTTCTCACGTAAACATTAACGACGGGACTGTTGAGGGGGTAAGGCATGAGAGTCTTCCCATATGGAGCGTCCAGTATCATCCTGAAGCCCACCCTGGGCCTTGGGAAAATTATTACTTGTTCGACGAGTTTATCAAGGAGTTGAAATGATTGAGGGTATTAAGAAAGTCTTGGTTGTCGGAAGCGGGCCCATAAGGATTGGTCAGGCTGCAGAATTCGATTACTCTGGAAGCCAGGCTTGCCTGTCTCTTCGCGAGGAGGGATTAAAGACGGTTTTAGTAAACTGTAATCCCGCAACCATTCAAACCGACTTGGACGTATCCGATATAGTATATCTTGAGCCTTTGCGCTCCGACTTCATCGAGAAAATAATCAAAAAGGAGAGGCCGGACGGAATACTTCCCACAATGGGAGGTCAGACTGGCTTAAACCTTGCGACAGAGCTGCATGATCTCGGGATCCTCGAAAAATATGGTGTGAGGGTTTTGGGAACCCCAATTGATTGCATCAAAAAGGGGGAGGGTCGGCAGGAGTTTGCAGAACTTATGAAAAAGATTGGGGAGCCTATTGCATTAAGCTATTCTGTTTCAAATCTTGAGGATGCATTCAAGGCCGTTGAAAAGATCAAGTATCCTGCGATAATCCGTCCCGGCTACACTTTAGGGGGGGCTGGTGGAGGAATCGCGTTCAACGCGCAGCAGTTCGCAGAGATTGTGGAAGGTGGGCTTTTCGCAAGCAAAAACAACGAGGTATTGATTGAAGAATACGTGGGAGGCTGGAAGGAGATAGAGTATGAGGTCATGCGCGACGGTGCCGACAACTGCATCACCGTCTGCAACATGGAAAACTTCGATCCAATGGGCATTCACACTGGGGACTCAATCGTAATCGCGCCTAGTCAGACTTTAAACGACGAGGAATACCAGGGCCTTCGAGACGCATCATTCCGCATCATCCGGGCACTGGGAGTTGAAGGCGGCTGCAACGTCCAGCTTGCATTGGATCCCAGATCATTCGACTATAAAGTAATCGAAGTAAATCCCAGGGTTTCACGGTCTTCAGCCCTCGCATCAAAGGCTACAGGATATCCCATAGCCCGCGTCGCCGCCAAAATTGCCTTAGGATACACGCTCGACCAGATAAGAAACGAAGTCACCAAGGAAACACAGGCAATGTTTGAGCCAGCCCTCGACTACGTCGTCGTGAAAATCCCCCGCTGGCCCTTCGACAAGTTCAAAGGCCTTGGAAGAGTAATCGGAACTGAGATGCGCTCGACCGGCGAAGTCATGGGGATTGGCCGAAACTTCGAAGAGGCGCTCCAAAAAGCCATCCGATCCCTAGACATAGGCTTTGAAGGAATCTGCTGTAACAAGAGGATCCCGCTTACGGATCCTACAAAACTTAGAACGCTTCTAGCCAAGCCCACAGACCTTCGCCTCTACCACATCTATGATGCCTTAAAGGCGGGATTCACTTTAGAGGAAATACACAACCTCACAAGAGTTGACCAATTCTATCTTGAAAAGATTGCAAACATAGCTGGTATTGAGCAGAAACTTTCCAGTGGAAGCGCAGATTCAAAGACTATATCTCGGGCAAGGCTTTACGGGTTCTCAGAGAAACAGATCTCGGAAATTTCAAATCTCACTCCCGATGATGTAAAATCAAAAAACAAGGTCAAGACGGTATACAAGATGGTCGATACTTGTGCCGCCGAGTTCGAGGCGAAAACTCCCTACTATTACTCGACCATTGGGGAATATAGTGACGTAAAGTTTTCAGACAAGAAGAAGGTTGTTATCCTGGGTTCAGGACCCATCCGGATCGGCCAAGGCATAGAATTCGACTACTGCACAGTACACGCGGTGACTGCTCTTAGAGAGCTTGGTTTCGAGACCGTCATCATAAATAATAATCCTGAGACTGTTTCCACGGATTTCGACACTTCAGACAAACTATATTTTGAGCCCTTGACTTGCGAGGCAATTTTGAATGTCGTCGAGACTGAAAAGGATAATCTGGTTGGAGTCATGGTCCAGTTTGGCGGTCAGACCGCGATTAACGTAACGGGAGATCTTAAAGACGCTGGAGTGAAGATTCTTGGCACCTCTCCCGATTCAATCGACATGGCAGAAGACCGGGGCAGGTTCGGCAAAGTGTTGTCTCGGCTTAATATCCCCTCTCCGAAATGGGATGTTGCAACAAACTTTTCAGAGGCGATCGCAAAGGCGAGGGTCTTAGGTTATCCCGTACTCGTGCGCCCTAGCTACGTTCTTGGGGGTAGGGCCATGAAGATTATTTATTCTGAAGACGAGCTCCGCGGTTTCGTTGACGAGGCCATGGAGGCTAGCGCGAACCAGCAGATTCTGTTGGACAAGTTTTTAGAGGATGCTATTGAAGTGGACGTCGACGCCGTCTCGGATGGAGTCGACACTTACGTCGGGGGTATTATGGAGCACATCGAGGAGGCTGGAGTTCATTCGGGAGATTCTGCGTGTGTCCTCCCAACGCAATCCATCCCGCAAAAAGTTAAGGAGACAATCATCGACTACACCAAGAAGATGGCGAGAGAGCTTAAGGTGGTGGGTCTTGTCAATATCCAGTACGCTGTGAAAGATGGTATTGTTTACGTTCTTGAGGCTAACCCCCGGTCTTCGCGCACAATCCCCTTCGTCTCTAAGGCTACTGGAGTGCCTCTCGCAAAGATTGCTGCGAAAGTGTGTGTGGGGGAGAAACTCCGCGACATTGTGTCTGATTTCGGAAGACCCGGAAAATTCAAACACATCTCTGTGAAAGAAGCAGTCCTCCCCTTCAACAAGCTTAGGATCGACCCCCAGTTGGGGCCTGAAATGCGCTCTACAGGGGAGTCTATGGGAGTTGACTTGGATTTCGGAGTCGCATACTACAAGGCTCTTTTAGGTGCAGGCATGAATCTTCCGCTTTCAGGGACGGTATTCATATCTGTTGCCGGCAAACACAAGGAGAAGACTGTTGAAATCGCAAGGAAGTTCAGGGAACTTGGCTTTAAATTACTTGCGACAGTGGGCACTAATAAAAGGTTTGTTGAATCGGCTGTTGAATCAAACCGCGTCTTTAAGGTGAGTGAGGGCTCCCCCAACATTTTAGACCTCATCCAGAAGGGTGAAATCGACTTGATAATAAATACTGCCGGGAGGGAGATGGGTGGTAGGAAGGATGGGAGATTAATCAGAAAGTCTGCCGTGAAATACGACATACCCTACATCACAACGACGACTGGTGCTGCCGCTGCCGCATCCGCCATCAAGGCGGTAAAGGAGAAGCGGGTGCACGTTAAATCCCTAAGCGAGTACACTAGCCTTTAACGAGCTTTAACAGTATCGCGTTTTGCATGTGCATCCTGTTTTCAGCTTGCGTAAATACGACGGAGTTCTCACTGTCGATTACTTCGTCAGTCACCTCAAAACCTCTGTGCGCGGGCAAGCAGTGCATGAAAACAAAATCTTTCTTCGCGTGAGAAACCAACTCGGAATTCACCTGGTACGGCATGAAAGCCTTTTCCATCGCCTCCTTCTCCTTCTCGTCGCCCATACTAATCCAAGCGTCAGTGTAGATTACGTCGGCGTCCTCAACAGCCTTCGCAGGGTCTCGGATAATATTCGCACCCTCGATACTAGGATCAAAACCGTCTAGACACGATACTGTAAAATCTAAATCCAAAATCTTTGCGGCAACAATGAGAGAATTACACACATTGTTCCCATCTCCGACATACACGATCTTCCCCTCAAGTTTCCCGCACTCTTTCATGGTGAAAAGGTCTGCGAGAATCTGGCAGGGGTGTTCAAGGTCTGAAAGCCCGTTAATCACCGGGATGATCGAGTTTTTCGCAAGCTCGGAGACGGTCTCGTGCGCAAAGACCCTGGCCATCACAGCATCTGCGTACCCTGCTAGAGTCTTTGCCGTGTCCTCGACCGACTCCCCCCGCGACAGCTGGCTCCCCGACGGGTCAAAGTATATTGCATGCCCGCCGAGCCTGGTCATCCCAGCTTCGAAACTAATCCTAGTCCTCGTCGACGGCTTCTGAAACAGCATGATGAGAGTCCTGTTCTTTAAGGAATCAGAGTACTTTTCTGGATGCATTTTAACATCCACACTAACTGTGATTAGATCTTCAATCTCCTTCCTACTGAAATCCCCAACCGACAACAAATGCTTTACCATGGTTTAATTATATTCTCAAGCTTTTTTAAGCGGCCTTTTTCCCGAAAGGCTCACCCGGTTCGCCTATAACTCCCCCCCTCTCGAAGTTCTCCGAAGCCTTCTCCAACAGTTCAAGCCACCGTTTCGGGGAAGGCTTAACCCTGCCCGTCGCATACGCCTCCCACTCCCTCTGCTCGTCCGGTGCCAGGTTTTCAAAAACTGTTTTTACCGTGTTTTCTCTTGCCGCCCGAGTTAGTTCAAGCCATCTTTCCCCTTCCTTAGGGTTTAAAATACCTTTCTCTAAAAGTCCCTCCCACTCACGTTTTTGCCACTCAGACAGATTTTCGGAAGCCGCCGTGTTGAATTGGATTCTTGGGCCGTCTAACTCTCTTATCCTCTTTTGTATGGTATTTGAATGATATA
>Ga0265592_1001538_pt1 | contig 9882 bp, 11 predicted proteins | sample saktaG_7_FD_190141 | JGI IMG/M metagenome (GOLD analysis project Ga0265592, IMG submission 190141) | Saline water microbial communities from Sakinaw Lake, British Columbia, Canada - sak_2010_1_5_120m | ecosystem: Environmental > Aquatic > Non-marine Saline and Alkaline > Saline ... | reverse complement strand
ATTTGTTCAAAACAAGCTGGACAGATAAATTGTCCTTTTTGACCACAACCAAGGCAATTGATAGGAAAGAGTAAATCAAGGATGAGTTTTTTCATAGTTCTATATATTTTATACAGGGACTGTCCCTTAGATACAGTCCTTGATTCAAGGACTGTATCTAATGGACAGTCCCTGTGGCACAAAATAGTTTTCCACATAGAAGTATTTTCTTTACTTTTTAATTTATGGTATAATTGGCAGCAAGGGAGAAAAAGAAAAATTTGTTTTTCTTTTTCGACCGAGTGAACCAATTATATTATTTATATAATTTCAAGTAAAGAAAGACAAGGCAGAACCCGCCTTTGTCAAAGTTTCTGTCTTCGCTAAAGCCTTAGCGGAAAATGTCCGCCAGAACAGGGAAATATTATTAATGTTTTTATTTAAGACAAAACCAAAAAGCTATTTGGGTATTGATATCGGCGCTTCAGCTATTAAATTAGTTGAATTAGAAAAAGAAGAAGGCAGACATAAACTAAAAAACTATGCCATCTTTTCTTTAAAAGAATATCTTAAAGAAGCTTGGTATCAAACTTCTTCAGAATTTCGGAAACTACCTAACGAAGAATTAGCCGGGATAGTCAAAGAGACCATTAAAGAGGCTAAGATTATTTCCCAAGCGGCCTATTTTTCCTTACCGGTTTATTCTAGTTTTTCTACCCTGATTGATTTTCCAACTATGTCGGAAAAAGAGATTGAGACAGCTATTCCTTTTGAAGCTAAGAAATATGTGCCGGTGCCTATTAGTGAAGTGATTTTAGACTGGAGTATTATTGACTCATTAGGTCAACAGAAAGGACTTCAGGTCTTACTGATGGCCGTACCTAAAAAAAATATTAACCATTACAGAAAAGTAATTCAATCGGCTGGTTTGAATATTTCTGCCTTAGAGTCAGAAATATTCAGCTTAAGTCGGGCCTTGGTCGGTAACGACAAAAGCACGGTTATCATTATTGACATGGGCGCTCGTTCGGTGAGCTTGAGTATTATTGACGACGGCTATATTCGAGTGATTAATAATTTAGAAATGGGCGGCCTCAAACTAACCAAAACTATTTCCCAACAAATGAATATCAGTTTAAAAGAAGCAGAGGAATTAAAAAAAAATTTATCAGCCAATCAAGCAGCCAGTCAGTCTCGCGCCAAAATTTATGGTGAGCCTGTCGAATCCATTTCAAGGCCGGGCGAGCAAAGCGCTCAGCTAAAAGAAATAATCCATTCGGTTTTAAATGCTGTTATTTTCGAAATAAAAAAGGTTATTGATTCTTATCAAAGCAAATATAATCGGCGAGTTGAAAAATGTATTTTAGCCGGTGGCGGTGTTCAAGTGCCTGGCTTTGCTGATTATTTTATCAATAAACTGGGTTTAGAGGCTTCCTTGGGTAATCCTTTTGCCCGAGTAATTTATCCTCCTTTGCTTGAGCCAGCTGTAAAGGAATTAGGCCCTTCTTTGGCCGTAGCCGTTGGCTTAGCCATGAGAGGGGGAGAATGAATATGGATATTAAAATAATGCCCGAAAAATATAAGAAGAGGAAAGAAGCGGCCGTTGGTTTTAAAATATCAGCCACGGGTTTTTTAAGCAAGCTAACTTCCAAGACCAATCTTTGGCTGATTTTAACTGTTGGTTTTTTACTGCTAGTTGTTTTAATTTACTTTGGACTGACCGGTTATAAAAACAATTTAATTGAAGAACAAAAAGATTTAGAAGAAAGGCTTATGGAGTTGACTAATCAGAGAGATTTAGGAATGGAAGATGATTTTATAGAACTAAAAACTGGTATAGAAGATTTAAGAAAGATTTTAGAGAATCGCCTTTATTCCTCCAAACTTTTTGAGTTCCTTGAGGAAATAACTCTTCCTCAAGTTCAATTTACTGGTTTGGAGGTTGATTTATCTCAAGCTAAACTAAGTTTAAAAGCAGAAGCAGTGGATTATCTGACCTTGGCTAAACAGGTAGTTGCCCTTGAGGAGGATTCCCGGATAGAAAAAACAGATCTTTCAGAGGTTAATTTAGAAACTTCTGGCCGGATTGCCTCTAATTTAAGAATAGAATTAAATCCCGATTTTTTAAGAACTTGGTTCAAAAATCCGTAGGATTTTTGAATGCCAAACTGTTTATTTCACTACCCAATCGCATTTCGTCTTTGGCTTATGCTCTTAGGTAAAATAATCATGAACAGAAAAAATATTATTATTTTAATTAGTTTAATCAGCGCTTTGATTTTGGTATTTGTTTTTCTTGATCCTCTTTGGTCTTCCATTAAGGTCTTACGAAATGAGATTAATCAGAATAAATTAGCCCTTACCGCTACCGAAGAACTTTTAGCCAAGGTCCAAGAACTTAATCAGGAATACCAACCATTAATAGAACAAGCCCAAAAGATTCCTTTTGTCCTGCCTAAGGAAAAAGATATTCCTTATTTGTTAGTTCAATTTGATGCTTTGGCAGCCAGCAATGGTTTATTATTGGAATCAATGAGTTTTGGTCAAGCTGAACAGGAAAAAGAAAATCCTTATCAAGTACTTGACCAACCTAAAAGGATTTTATCCTTTCCCGGCTTGTCTTTAAATATTAAGGCGAGCGGTTCTTACGATGCTTTCAAGGGATATCTAACTAATTTAGAAAATAGCATTCGTTCAATGGACGTTCATTCAATTAAATTTGCCGTTCCCAAAGAAGGCTTAGCCGCTTTGGGTATTTTTGAATTTGATTTAGGAATAACTGTTTATTATCATGACTTTTAAATTATTTTCTCAAAATTCTACATTATTTTCCCAAGAGAAGAAACAGCAACTCTTGATAGTCATTTTAATTGTCGTTGCTTTAGGTGTTTTATTCGCGTTGTATTTTGGTTTTTTGCGTCCTTCTCAACCAGTGGCAACTAGAGAACCGGGGGCTGCTGGGCTGACAATTGATGGAAAAATTTTCTTAGAAGATATTACTAAAAGGATTAACTTTGACATTGATTTTTTGAAAGAGCCCTATTTTCAGGATTTAAAGATTTATGGAGAATGGCCTTTGCAGATAGAAGGACAGGGCCGAGATAATCCATTTTTGTCATTTTAATCAAAAGGACTGTCCTTAAAATGACGGCCTTGTTTCAAGGATAGTCTTTAATATAATAAGGATAGTTCCCGACTAAGTCCTTGAAACATGATTACTCAAAAAGAAAACTTAAGAGTAAAAGAAATAGAAGCTGTTAAGGCTAAAGCCAAAGCATTAAAAGTTCCATTTATAGATTTATCCGGCAAAGAAATTCCAGTGGAAGTCTTGAAAGAGATTCCTGAAGAAGCAGCTGCTTTTTATAGATTTATTCCTTTAGCTAGACAAGAGAACGTTCTTGAAATAGGCATGATTGATCCCGGCGACCCTAAAGCTAAAGAAGCCTTAAGATTTATTATTCGCCAAAGTGGCTTAGAAACAAAGCTCTTTATTATCAGTCCGACTGATTTTAAAAATGTCTTAAAGCAATATCGAACCCTGCGCGGCGAAGTAAAAAAAGCCCTGGAAGAGTTAGCCAAAGAACTGGAGGCAGAGGAAAAAATAAAACCACTTAAAGGGAAAGCAGAAGAAATAGCCAAACAAATCGTTACTGAAGCGCCGATCACTAAAATCGTGGCGGTTATCCTAAGGCATGCCATTGAGGGTCGGGCTTCCGATGTTCATATTGAGCCAGTTGAAGATAAAATAAAAGTTCGTTTTCGAGTTGATGGCATTCTTCAAACTGGCCTCCTTTTACCCAAGGAGATTCAGGCGGCGATTGTCTCCCGGATTAAAATACTTTCTAATCTTAAAATTGATGAGACCAGAATTCCCCAAGACGGTCGTTTTCATACAGTTGTTACTGGCCATAAAATTGATTTTCGAATTTCTACTTTTCCGACAGTTGGCGGAGAAAAAGTTGTCTTAAGGGTTTTAGACCCGATGGTCGGTCTGCAAACTTTTTCTGAATTAGGTCTTCAGGATTATAATTTAGAGATTTTAGAAAAGGCTATTAAACAACCATTTGGTATGATTCTCTTGACTGGGCCGACTGGCTCTGGTAAGACAACCACTCTTTACGCCATTCTACATCAATTAAACCAAGAAGGAGTTAATATCGTTAGTTTAGAGGATCCAGTCGAATATTATATTGAAGGAATTAATCAATCCCAAATTAGACCAGATATAAATTATACTTTTGCTTCCGGCTTACGACATATCCTAAGACAAGACCCTGATATCATTATGGTTGGTGAAATTAGAGACGAAGAGACAGCTGACTTAGCTATTCATAGTGCTTTAACTGGTCATGTTCTCCTTTCTACTTTACATACTAATGACGCCGTTGGAGTTATTCCTCGTCTAATTGATATGGGGATTGGTTCATTTTTATTGCCGACTTCTTTAAATTTAGCTATTGCCCAACGTTTAGTTAGACGACTTTGTGAAAAATGTAAGAAAGAAATAGTTGCTCCGCCGCCGGCGGTTAAAATAATTGAAGAAGAACTGGCTAAGTTAAGTCCAACTCAAAGAAAGGCCTTTTCCTTGGAAAAGCCATTGAAAATTTACCGGCCGGTTGGTTGTAAATTTTGCGGCAATAAGGGAACTATAGGCCGCGTTGCTCTTTATGAAATGCTGATGATGACTCCTCAATTGGAAGAAATTATTAATAAAGATTTAAGTGAAACGAGAATAAAAGAAGAAGCTCAAAGGCAGGGAATGGTTACTATGAGACAGGACGGTATCGTCAAAGTTCTCCAGGGTGTTATTTCTTTTGAAGAAATGCTCAGGGTGGTTGAGGAATAATAAGAAAAGCGAACAATGAATAATAAACAACGAATAATAAAAAGCGCAGCCTTTACTTTAATTGAACTTTTAGTGGTCGTAGCCATAATTGCCCTTGTGGCGGTGCTTGTTTTGTTTAGTGTTGAAAGCATTAGAGCCAAGAGCCGAGATGTTCGTCGAGTAAGCGACATTAAATCTATTCAAGAGGAACTGGCCATGTATCATAATGATTATCAACTCTATCCAGTTTATGATGGATACATTACTGGCAGTGATGCTCTCTCAAATAGTTTAACCGGTGATGGAGTAATGCGAGCAGTACCGATTGACCCTCTTGATAAAACAATGGGAGGAGTAATTTACAAATATTACTATCAGTCAGTCCAAGGAAAAACCTATTTAATAGAGTATTATTTAGAGACGGATTCGGTCCAGGGTAAATCTAAAGGATTAAATACAGTTGTGCCGTAAGGAGCTTGCTCTAAACTTCCGAGCGATAGCGTATCACTCCAAAGACTGTCCTCATACTTGCTTTTTAAAAAACAAGTATAAGGACGGTCCTTGGAGCGCAATTAACATGAAAAAAATTCTCATTATTGAAGACGATCCCTTTCTTAGTGAAATGTATGTGGCTAAATTTAGTCAGAGCGGTTTTCAGGTTGAAATAGCCACTGATGGTAAAAAGGGTCTGGAAAAAATTAAAACGAGTAAACCGGATTTAATTCTTTTAGATATTGTTTTACCTAAAATGGATGGTTTCGAAATATTAAAAAAAGTTAAAGAAGATTCTCAATTAAAGAAAATTCCGGTTATTTTACTGACTAATCTTGGTCAAAAGAATGAAGTAGAAAAAGGTTTAGCTTTGGGAGCTGATGAATATATTATCAAGGCTCATTTTACTCCGACCGCGGTGGTGACTAAAGTAAAGGAAGTATTAGGCTTGCCTTAGTCTCGGAATTGATGCAGGTTTACTGTAGGGACAGTCCCTGTGTGAATTATTTAATTTTTAATTTAATTTAATGGATAATTATAGAAAACAACTTGAAGAAATTTTAGACCTGGCCATAGAAAAAAAGGCGACTGATGTTCACATTTCGCCTGGTCTTCATCCAATCCTTCGGATTGATGGTCAGTTGACTCCTTTAACCAAAAAAGCAATTTTAAGCAGTCAAGATACTCAAGAAATAGCTTTTTCCGTTATTTCTGAAGAGCGTCGAGAGCAGTTTCTTAGCCAGAGAGATATGGATTTGTCTTTTACTTATCGAGAAAAAGCTCGTTTTAGAATTAATCTTTATCATCAGTTAAGTCAAATTAGCTTGGCGGCGCGTCTAATCCCGACCAAAATCAGGACTATTGAAGAGTTAAGCTTGCCTCCTATCTGTCATCAATTTGCTAAATCGCCGCAAGGATTTTTTTTAGTGGTTGGTCCTTCTGGTCAAGGGAAAACAACTGCCTTAGCTGCTTTAATCAATGAGATAAATCATACTCGTCATGACCATGTTATTACCATTGAAGATCCGGTTGAATATTTATTTAAGCAAGACAAATGTATTATTGACCAAAGAGAAGTCGGTGAAGATGTTCAAGATTTCCATCGAGGATTGCGAGAAGTTTTTCGGCAAGACCCCGATGTGATTATGATTGGTGAAATGCGTGACCCGGAAACTATCAGTAGCGCGGTTACCGCCGCTGAAACTGGTCATTTGGTTCTGACTACTCTTCATACCAATACGGCGGCTCAGACAATCGATCGAATCATTGATAGTTTCCCGCCTTATCAGCAGGGGCAGATTAGGATGCAATTAGCAGCGACTATTTTAGGAATTCTTTCCCGTCGGTTAATTCCTTGCCTTAAAGGCGGAGTAATTAACGCAGTGGAATTAATGGTTACTAATTCAGCTGTTAGAAATTTAATTCGGGAAGGAAAAACCCATCAAATAGATATGGTCATTGAGACCAGTTCAGAAGAAGAGATGATCTCTTTAAATCGTTCTTTGGCTGCTTTAGTTAAACAGGGGTTAATTTCAGTGGAAAATGCTGAGTTGCATTCGATTAATGTTTCAGAATTGAGAATGTTGCTGAAGAAATAAAGAGCTTTGTCTGAATTTTTGAAAGAAATTCAGTAACAAAATCTTTACCCAGCTCTCTAAGCTGTAACTTAGCAATAATTAAGTATTGATAAATATAAATTACTTTTTGACTCTATGCCTTAGAAATATAGCATAGAGGGCTGGGTAACAATCTTACTACCCAATCGCACTTCGCTTTCGGCTTGTGCTCTTGGGTAAAATAGTTATGAAATTTAACTACTTGGCTCGGACTTCCCAAGGAAAAACTCAAAAAGGAACAATAGAAGCTACCAATCAATCAGTCGCTCTAGAGACATTGCAGAACCGTAGTTTAATAGTTGTCAAACTGAAATCAGCTGAAGAAACATCTCTCTTGAGCAAGAGATTGAGAATTTTTGAACGGGTTAAACGAAAAGAAGTTTTTATCTTTTTTCGGGAATTAGCTATTTTAGTGGAAGCCGATGTTCCTTTAGTTCAATCCTTAAAAGCCCTTAGTCAACAAATGGAAAAACCCTATTTTAAGGAGATTATTTTTGGAGTAGCCAATGATGTTGATGGCGGCGCCGCTTTTTCCAAAGCTCTGTCTAAATACCCCAAGGCATTTTCTGCCTTTTCAATAAATTTGATTAAATCAGGTGAAGTTACCGGCCGGCTTCAGGATTGTCTTAGTTATTTAGCTGATTATTTAGAGAAAGAATATTATCTTATTTCTAAAGTGCGGGGAGCAATGACTTATCCAGCTTTTATTTTAGGCGCTTTCCTTATTGTCGGTATTTTAGTTATCGTTATGGTCATTCCTCAATTGACCTCCGTTTTAACCGAAGCTGGTCAGGAATTGCCCTTATCAACAAAAGTAGTTATTGCTACCAGTGAATTTGCAAGAAGCTGGGGCTGGCTGCTTTTATTAATTTTTGCAGTTTCGGGTGTAGTTTTTTGGCGATATAAAAGAACTAAAGAGGGAAAAGCTCTTTGGGATAAAATTAAATTAAAATTGCCCATTTTTGGAAAAATTCTCCAAAAAACTTATTTGGCCCGTTTATCTGATAATTTAAGCGCTTTAGTTAAAGGCGGCGTTTCCATTATTCAAGCTCTCAATATTTCTGGTCAAGTCATTGGCAATGTTGTTTTTCAAGAAATTATTTGGCAAGCCAGAGATGAAGTAAGGGTAGGTCGCAGCATAAGCTCCTCTTTAGAAAAACATAAAGAGTTTCCTCCTTTATTTTGCCAAATGGTTAAAACTGGGGAAAAGACCGGTAAATTAGATACTATTTTAGGAAAGTTAAGTGTTTTCTATGGTAAAGAAGTAGAGAATGTGGTTAATAATTTAAGCCAATTAATTGAACCCCTTTTGCTTGTTGGCTTGGGCATCGGGGTGGCTGTCTTAGTTTTTTCCGTGTTTATGCCTATTTACAATTTGGCCGGCGGATTGTAATTTTCAAGGACCGGCCTCATATTTGCTTTTTAAGACGATTCTAAGACCAAAGAATGATTCTAAGACCAAGGACTGTCCTCATATTTGCTTTTTAAAAAGCAAATATGAGGACAGTCCTTGGTCTGGAGAAAACATTCCTTGGAAAAACAATGAATGATAAAAAAGGTTTTACCTTAATTGAGCTTTTGGTCGTCATAACCATTATCGGGCTTTTAGCCACTATTGTTTTGGTTTCTTTGAATACGGCTCGAATGAAAGCTCGCGATGTCCGCCGAGTAGCTGATTTAAGACAGGTGGCTTTGGCTTTAGAATTCTATTATGATGATAGCTCTGATATGAGTTATCCCGGGATTAGCGGCAGTAATCAATGGGGAGATGCTGATTCGGGCATGACTAAAGCATTGCAAGATAATAATTATATTTCTTCAGTTCCCCATGACCCAGGCACTAATACCTATCAATACTGGGTCGCTCCTGGCAATCAAAGTCATGTCTTGAAAGCGACTTTGGAAGATCCTGATAATCAGGCCTTAGATAACGATACTGACGGTTCTGTTTTTGGTTGCGATTGCGATGATCCGGCTTATTGTATTCGGATTTAAGGGTTTAAGGGACTGTCCCTAAGATACAGTCCTTGGTCTGATTTAATCAAAGATCAAAGGTCGAGATGAAAATAAAATATTAAAATCTATCTAATAAGGGAAGGAGGTGAAAAAAATGTTAAAGTTTTTTAGCCAAAGAAGAAATCAGAAAGGTTTTACTTTAATTGAACTTTTAGTGGTTATTGCTATCATCGGAATTTTAGCCACTATTGTTCTGGTTTCCTTGAATACAGCTCGAAGTAAGGCTCGTGATGTTCGAAGAGTCAGTGATTTAAGGCAGTTGTCTTTAGCTTTGGAGATGTATTATGACGATAATGATGCCTATATAGATAGTGCGGGTGCCTGTGTACAAATTACTGAGGCGAATTTAGGAGCTTTGACTCCTGACTTTGTGGGTACTCTGCCTGAAGATCCAGGCACTACTAATTATTATTACGGAGCAGATGCCACTGATGAACAGGATTATATTTTAATGGCCACAATGGAAAATGATGTACCGACGGGCAGTTATGGAACCGCTATCTATGGTTGCGCTTGCGCTACCGCTGGCAACTATTGCATTAAGCCTTAATTGTTTTTTTAGACAGCCTGATAGCCGAAGCCCAGCTGTGGTTTGTAAGTAAACTACGGCTGGCTAGGGTTGTCAGGCTGTCTATTTCCGAGATTTCCGAGAACAGTCCTTAAATACAAATTATGTTTTCTTTTTTTATCTTCCTTTTCGGTCTCTCTATAGGTAGCTTTCTTAATGTAGTTATCTGCCGATTAGAGAGCAAAGAGTCAATTCTATTGAACCGTTCTCATTGTCCCAAATGTGGAGTTATTTTGAAATGGTTTGATTTAGTTCCTCTTTTGAGTTTTGTTTTAACTTGGGGCAAATGCCGTTATTGCCATAAAAAAATAAGCTTACAATATCCATTAGTAGAATTAGCTACTGGCCTGCTGTTCCTTTTGATTTTTAATCAATTTTCAATTTTA
>Ga0265592_1001536_pt1 | contig 9893 bp, 12 predicted proteins | sample saktaG_7_FD_190141 | JGI IMG/M metagenome (GOLD analysis project Ga0265592, IMG submission 190141) | Saline water microbial communities from Sakinaw Lake, British Columbia, Canada - sak_2010_1_5_120m | ecosystem: Environmental > Aquatic > Non-marine Saline and Alkaline > Saline ... | reverse complement strand
ATACCAAAACCTCCCATCTATGTACGCATCGAAATTGTATTCCATAATATCGACTTTAAGCGCGCGATCACCAGATAGAGGACTTGTTTGGAAACCACAGGCTTTAAGTTCTTTTAAAATATCTATAGCGAATTGTTTGGCCAAGCTTTCCTTCTTTTTCAAATGGATATCCCATACATTGCCATAACCACCACGATAATGACCTAAATATGAGTCTTTTTTACTACCATTCTTGACATAAGACCTCTCATCCCTAACATCACTCTTGATTACATGCGAAGAAATTATCTTTTCGTGTGGTTCCGGATCATATCCTAATTTGATTCCCGAAAAAGTGCTGCACCCTGAAAAAATAGACACTATTATTGCAATTAGCCCTATGTAACACATCTTTTTCATTTTTCCTCCTATTTTTAATTTAAGAATTAATACGCTTTAGTTTTCCGCTTGGGGTCTTTTCAAGTGAAGATATACAATGAAAAACAGGAGCAAGGAGTTACCTCTCAACTTTCACCATTTTTTCAATTTCCCCAATTTTTCTATTAAGCACTTTGTCCTCTCTGCGCTTATTCTCCAAACTGCAACATACCGCAGAAATACCCGCGTCACTCATATTCCTATATATTCTTATTTATTAAATTTTCTTTGCACTCTTTTGTGTTATTGTTGTTTTACTTATCCCGGGAAGTAAATATTTTCCAAATGTAATTTTATTCAAAAAAATTCCTGCGGTTCCAAAAAAACATGAAATAAATCTTTCAAATAAAGGTCTGGGATAAGTCATACCTCCTATATGTGTCCGAATCTCGTTAAATCCGGTGTGCTCAAGCATACGTTTGAGCGTATGAGGCGAAAAATCTGTAAGATGTGACGGGGCATCATAGAGTGTGTTAGAAATATTAAACGTTTTCAATATTTTGACGATAGGTGTAGTATGAGGTACTCTAACAAGCAATACACCAGATGGTTTTAACACCCGATGGATTTCTTTTAAATATTTACTCGGATCCGGAAGGTGCTCAAGAACATAAAACATTGTGATTACGTCAAAATAATTGTCTTCATATTTTTTTTCAAATAACGTCAAATTCGCTACTTCCAGTCCTCTGCTCTCGCCGTATTGAACAGCCTGTTTGGATAAATCTATCCCGGAAGCTTCCCATCCGGCATTCAAAGCAGCTTTTACAAAAAATCCATGAGCGCAGCCAATATCCAAAAGTTTTCCACGACTTGCACCAGCCGCCTTGTTTATTATCTTTAAAGATCGTCCAAAAACACCAGACATCATCCTGCCCCAACCAGCTATATCAGTCTGGCTTTCAGGAAGATAGCTCTGGTAATGTTCTTTCAAAAAATCTTCTTCAGGCTGGGGATTCACATAAACTAGACCGCACAGTTGACATTGAACGATATCCCAGTTTCCCTCTTTCTTTAGAAACTGCGCATTATCACTTTCACAAATATGACATTTTATCCGCTTCATACAATTTATTTCAACTTCTCTATATTCGAAACACTACCATTCTTAAAGTGAACTATCATTTCTCCATTTTTTTTGTCCAGATTATAAAACCAACTGTCACTATCCATAATCTGGGTTAAGGTACAAAAGTAGCTTTTTTTGCCCAATGCGACCCATGCCGGACATCCACGAGACATATATACTTCTTGTTTTGTCATACTAGAACTAACGCGCATATCCCCTATAGCATCTTTTTTATACTGAGTTACCGTAGGTGCTATCTCCTCAATAAAATACTTGTTATAGCTGCTGGCTGGAACGTTTAATTTATATTTCTTTTTCTTTCCATCATTCGCAAGATAAAACGTAATGTATTTTTTGCTTTCGCCTATTATGACTACTGTCGTACCTATTGGGATGGTTATTTTTCCTATTTTTGCCATATTATGAAAATAGATTTCTGCCCCATCCGCTTTTAAATTCGTACGTGTGTATGCCTCTTTACCCACAATGGATGATTTTTCCGCGGAAAAGGTAAAGTCCACACAAACACCCGCAACAAATGCTAAACACAACATTACTAAAATTAATTTTTTCATTTTTCTCACCCCTTTAGATCGTAAACATTATCTCCTGGCAATAGTAGACACAACCCCATTTTCAAAACTAATTATCATTTCTCTTCTGCGAGTATCCGCATTGTAATACCACGAATTGCTTGCCATAAGTTGTTCAAGAGTCTTACCCCAGCTTTTTTCACCATGAGCAATATATGCGGGGCATCCCTTGGATACAAAAACTTCATTCTTGGTCATCCCCTCGTAAACTTGCATAAGTTTTATGGCCGTTTTCGCCTTATCGCTCATGGTTTCAAAACCAATTTCATCTTTGTTGCTTACGAAATATTTGCTATAAACTGCGGGGCAATCCGTTATACAGTAAGTTTTCTTGTCACCTTCCTTTTTGAATTTAATAATTTTTGCAGTGGATCCCGTTATTACCGCATTGGTTCCAGCCGGAATAATCCCTGCCACTTTACTCATATTGTAAAAAAATATCATTCTCCCTTTATTCTTTAAATTTGTACGAGTAAAAAACTTCTCACCTTTCATGGGTTTGTTCCCCGCGGAAAAGGAAACACTTGAAAAAAAGAACAAAGCGCATATCGAACATACTGCTACCAAAACGTATTTCCTCATAACTACCTCCAATTTTTTCTTGAATTAAACATTCTCTCATTACAAATCAGATAGCAAATCTATAACTGCTGCTGCTGCTGCTGCTGCTGCTGCAAACTACTTGAGATTCGTTTTTCTAAAGACGCATTTTATTCATAATTTCTTTATCTTTAAGTATTTTTTCATTCGCCCGATAAATTGCGCCTCCTAAAGCACGTCCCGCGGTCCATGCGGAAGACTCATTCACCATTATTTCCTTTGACCATGAATTGTCCGGTGTTGACAACAAAACAGTTAGGAACATCCTTATGGCTGAAAAACTCTCAGCAGATGTCATTTCAACTATTTTCACATTTAATTTATTTGGACTTGATGCCAACACTACAACATCTCTCTTTGTAAGTTCCTCAGAGAGCTCATCTATCAAAAATTGCGTCCATTCATTAAGATCTGTGGTAAACCATCTAAAAAAATTGAGAGGAGTTTTGTTAGGCTGATCATTTATCAGTTTAACGGAATGCGGTCCAGAAAATGAACCTATTTGACTAGTAGGAATTTTCATACCAGTTCCAGGATGTAACACAGTGCCACACCCTGACAAAGCAAACAATAACGCGACAACAATGATTTTTTTCAGCATAATAATCTCTCCTTTTTTTTAGCGAACTGTTTTCGAAAGAATCATCTCACCTTCCGCAACTATTTGACCGGCAACTTTACTTTTCACGAAAACCTTTACCCTGTTCCCAAACGACTTTACTATTTCGGCAGTCACTATGACTTCTTCATCAGGAAGAACCGGCACCTTGAATTTTACATTAATGACGCGAGACAAGTAAAACATAACAACTTCCCCTTTGGACTTCTCCAATTCACCTATGGCATTTAGCGCCGCAATCCCTGCCGTTTGAGCCATACTCTCAATAAGCAAAACACCCGGAACTATTGGGTTTCCCGGAAAGTGCCCTTTAAAATATTCTTCATCCTTGCCAAATATTTTTGACGTGGTTACACATTCTCCTTCTATCTGTACAATCTTATCCACAAACACAAAAGGAGGTCTGTGCGGCAATAAATCCGCTATGTCGCGTTTTGTTAAATCATCCATTTTTCTGCTGTTTTTCCTCAATAAAACTAACTATGCTGTCAACCGAAACAAGAACTTTTGCCCCGACTGTCGCGTCAGGAATCCTCACCTTGAATCTTTTTTCCATCGCGACAACCAATTCTAACGCGTCAATCGAATCCAACCCCAATCCGCCATCAAAAATCAAATCAGTATTTTTTATATCTTCCGGCGCGATCTTCAATCTCAAATCTTTCACCAACATTGTCTTTACTTGAACGTAAAGATCTTCTTCCGCATTCTGCCCCATTTTTAGATTTCTCCTTTCCCTAATCGGTATTATTTCCTCCCATAAAGCAGTACTGTTGCATGAGAAGAAACGCATCATGAAACATACAACATTTCTATCTTCCATCACTGACCTGCAATACCGGCCAATCGCATTGATCTTTCCACTTGTTGTTATATTGTTCAATCAACTTATTAATTTGAACCTTGTGGGTGTTTTCCCATTTACTAAGCGCTGCTTGATTTGGCTCTATCATCTTTAAATTGGTTTCGCATTGATAAACTTTATCCCAGTACTTAGAGCTCCGTGTTACAGGAACAAACGCGACACGCGCGGTCCACGCCCCCATATACACCTGCGTTAAAACATAGTATGTCTTTCCAGCTTCGAGATCCGCTGTTAAAAACACCTTATTCTCGGATGTTGCGATAAATAAATGCTTCCCAGGTACGGTTAAATAGTCAAATTGCGACCTTGCCACACTATTTCCAATATCCTTATCTCCGTCCAATATATTAAAATTAATCCCAAACCCATACCCGGAAGGTCGCATAAAGCGCACCAAGGCCTTGTCTTCCGTGGGTCGCAATAACTCCGAAGCTTTCCTCATATACACGGAATGTCCCACACATCCGCTAACACCCAAAACTGCTAAAATAGTTACGCAAATCAATAATTTTACCCTCGACATACTAAGATCTCCCATTATTTGTTATTTAATATTTTTGTTCAAGAAGCTATTACATCCAGCCTGACGCATTATACCCATAGCTTTTCCATTTTGTAACTTTTTCCGCACAAACGGTATCATCCCAAGCACAAACATGAGCAAAAGTGATATTTTAAAACCTCTGCTATGCGGAAAAAAGATCTTGCTCCCAAAATATGTATATAAAAAACTCATAGGAACCAACGCTATCAAACTTGCTAAATAAAAATCTTTAAATTTCATTTTAGAACAACCAGCCCAATAACTGACCAAATCCCATGGTACATTAAAAAACCGCAGACTCAATACAGCGTCTCTGCTGTACAAGCTGAGCCAATCATCTAATTTTTGTGCCGATTTCAATGAGCCACAAAAGCGCTGTACGGCACTTTTGCCAATCCACCTAGCGAAATAAAATCCTACACATGTTGAAAAAGCACCACCGATCACAACATATACCGTTCCCCAAACCGGTCCGAATATCGCCCCAGCAACTATCGAAAGTCCCATCGTCGGGATAAAGAAAAGAACAGGACGAAAACTACAAATCAAAATAAAACAAACAGGAGCAGCCACCCTATATTTATCAATAAACCCGACAATTGTCTCCGAATCAAAAACACTGTAATATTTTATTCCGACATATAACAAAATTATAAATGCTGCCCATTTTATTAACGTCGCCATTTTTATATGTTTGACTATTTTCATCCTCTCAAAGCCACCATCTTTTTATTTGTTATCTCCAATACTGCCCTTAAAGAAGAAATGGCGACTGGAAGCATCCCCCCGCCAAAACCAGCCCAGTGTCCAACCACATGAAAATTATCCATAATATTTCTGAGAACCGGAAGCTTTGTATAAAAACCAGCCTTTTGGCGCCACCCGTATGCCGCACCGTTAGAATTGCCAGTATATCTGAAGAAAGTTTTCGCGTCAGCAACGCGCCTGAGAACTATGCTCCGCGAAAACCCCGGAATGATCTGATCCACAGATTCTATTAAAATGTCCGCTATCTTTTCTTTATCAACGATCTCTTTCCATCCGGATAGCGGCCAGTAAATGATAAACGAATGGCAGCCTTCCGGCGAAATTGCAGGATCAATAAGGGAAGGGATGCTTAATCCGTAAGAGACTTTTTTGTTTATGTTGAACATATCCTCTGTTTCATATGACGAAAAATACCCCATACTACTGGTCACTTTGTGTTCATTAAGGTCAATCTTAGCACCAATATACACAATCACAAAAGAGGCGGATACTTCCATATCTTTTATCTTTTCCGCTTTTTTTCTCTCTATTCCTCCGATATCAACCATATTGCTTATAACCGTCTTCAAGTCAATATTTGAAATAATATGTTCTGCCGGAAACTTTTCATCTCCCTCCGTAACAACACCAGTTGCAACCTCCGCGTTTGTAAGTATTTTTTTCACGCCTCTGCCACAAAAAACCTTGCCAAAGTTCTTCTCAATAACTCCGACTAATGCCTTTGTTAGATTTCGCATCCCGCCGCCTACTCTGAATGCTCCTCCTTCAAGATAATGCATTAACGTATTTACCACCAGGATAGAAGAAACCTTGGATGAAGGCAGTCCCAAATAATTACAATAAGACGAAAGTACTGCTTTGAGTTTCTTGTCGGTCAGATAATTATCTAAAAGTACCGAAAAAGGTTTACTCAACCAATCATAATGCGCATGGACTCCATTATTTTTTTCGCTAAAAATCAACGCAACTGATTGTTTATAAATATTCCCCATGAGAGAAAATAGACTATCAATCCCTTCCTTTTCCTCCGGGAACAATTTGCTTAGATTATCCTTATATTCGACAGTATTGCCCGGGATATCTATCGTAAAGTCAGGAAAAATATTTCGCCTGATAGGTTCAAGACAAATAATATCCAACTGTGATTCAATATCTAATTTTTTCAGAATGTCCTTTAGAACCTCGCCTTCCCTCATCGAACCTATAGCATCAACAGCTATATCGAATGTATATCCATCGTTTTCAAATGAAGTACAAAGTCCACCGGCATAGTTCTCTTTCTCAAAAACAGCAACTCGATATCCTTCTCTTGAAAGAAAGGCGGCTGAGACTAATCCACCGAACCCTGATCCTATCACAATGACATCATATTTTTCCATTTTCAGGTAAGTCCTCCGTCTATCGCCAATACAACACCCGTAATGTAATCCGCGTCTCCCGAAGCTAAAAATAAAACCCCTCCGGAAACTTCCTCAGGCAAACCAAACCTTCCTAATGGAATATTTTCTAAAAATTTATCTTTCTTTTTTTCCAAATCTTTTACCATATCTGTTTCGATAAATCCCGGAGCGATCGCGTTTACTTGAATATTGTATGGCGCTAATTCTAAAGCTAAAGATTTCGTAAAACTTATCATCCCTCCCTTTGAAGCAGAGTAATTGGTCTGACCGGCAACACCTTTTAAAGCACTGACAGAACTGATATTGATTATCTTGCCTTCACGCTGGCCAATCATTATCCTGGAGACCCACTTACAGGTATGATATATCGCCTTAAGGTTAACATCCTGAATCTGATCCCAATCTTCTTCGCTCATCATTGCGAGATATACATCTCGTCTTATACCGGCATTGTTAACAAGAACATCGACACGACCGTATTTCTCGGAAACCCCTGATATCATCTTCTCAATCTCCTCTTTATTCTCCATATCGGCACGCGCTAACTCTATCGCATATCCCTTCTCACGTAACTTTTTCTCCAAATTACGCGCGTCTTCTTCGCTTTTATTGTAATTAGCGACAACACGAGCTCCTTCTTGAGCGAAAGAAATGGCAATAGATCTTCCTATTCCCTTGCTTGCTCCCGTAATTAAAACAACTTTGTTTTCAAATTTTTCTATTCTTCTCATTATGCCTCTCCCAAATAACCCCACAAGGGACCATCATGGTAATATTTTCTTAAAATGTCATACATCTTACTCGAACTTTTTATCCCCATCCCGGGAACAATACATCTGGCATTATCTCTTGCAAATTTTGTTACCCTCTTTAGTAACACATCCAACGGAATCTTGTTGGATAAATAAAAATGCGGGATTAGCAGATCTGTTGCCTTAGAGATAATCCCTTCTTCAAATGCCAGCTTCTCCAAATCAGTCCCCGGATAAATTCTTATCCCTACCATAGCGATAACCGCGTTGCATTCCAAACGTTCTATATTGTCAAACGATTCCTGTAATGTTTCAAGGTTTTCTCCAGGTCCACCGAACATAACATAATGGACGCATTTTATCCCCTCATTTTTGCACAATTTTGACGTCCTAAAAACATCCTCCAGCGTAAAAGACTTTCCAATCCGGCGTAAAACCATGGCAGATAAAGCATCAGTTCCAAATTCGATATTTTCACATCCGGCTTCTTTCATCAGCGACAATAAACCCGAGGTTACATTGAACGGATTCGCGAAACAACTCCATTTCACGGAAAGTTTTTTCTTTATTACACTCCGACAAACCTCTTCCGCGTGGTCAGACGGAAAATTAAAAATATTATCCACAAAGAAAAAGTGGTTTATATGATGTTTTTTGTGAGACCGTTCCATTTCAGCTGCAACGATATCCGGATTACGTAATCGGTATTTCTTGCCTTCAATAATCGGGTAAGTACAATAACAGCATTTAAATTGACACCCGCGCTTGGTCTGGAGATTCCCCATCCCTCCATAGATGGAATAGAACTTATTATCCACCAAGTCTCTATTAACGATGTAATTATTTTTTTCTGTATGCGTTACTTTATTTTTACAGAATTTATCACCATCAGCCCAGATAACGTTATCAATACCACTGAAATCTTTCCTGCCAGCTTCAATTGCTTTAAGAAGCTCTATTATCGCTTTTTCCCCCTCGCCAATAACACCGATATCGCAATTTAGGTGTTTTAAGAGTTTTTTCGGAAATATGGAAAATGCTGAGCCGCCTAAAATAATAGGTATCCGCGACTGCTCGCGCAAATTATCAATTGTTTCCTTAATATCCGCAAGATAGGAAATTATCCCCGGATAACTAAGATTATCAATGTTTCGGATCGATACACCTATGGCATCAGGGGGAAACTTTAAAAACGCTTTTTTGATAGCAACGGCAACATCACCACTAACACATAAATCTATCACTAACACTTCGTGCTTCTCCCTCCGGAGAGCCTCAGTTAAATATAAAACTCCCAGCGGCGCCACAGGATAAGGTTTCCTTTCTCTATTCGCGGAAACTAACAATATTTTCATTTAAGTGCCTTGGCAATTTTTCTTATGGTTAAGTTAAACCCAATATTCATTGGCCAGACAAAAGATTTGAGCGCGGTTGTCTTTTTCAACCTCTTGAACATACTCCTTAAAGAATATGCTCTTTTATATGCCCACAAATATCCTTCTTTTAATTCTTTCGCTGTCATCTTATTCGGCTTAAACACAACATTAGATGTATCATAAAGCTCCCAATTGCTGTGAAGAAGCCGCCCCTCACGCTTGTATTGATCGTAAAACTTTGTCCCTGGATATGGAGTCAAAATCCCCAGATAGACACTTTCTAGTTTTGCTTCTTCCGCAAAATCAATACATTTTGAAAAAACGCTTGTATCATCCTCGTCAAATCCGAAAACAAAGGATCCCATTATTCCCACCCCATAACTATGTATCTTCTTCACTGCTTCCATATAATCTGACACTTTGTTAGATTTTTTGGCAACATTTTTAAGAACATCATCAGACAAAGATTCAAACCCAATAAGAAGCCCCATACATCCACTGTCAGCAACCAACCGCAAGATTTCTTCGTCTTTGGCAATATTTACCGAAGCTTGGCCAAGCCAATTAAGTCCGTACGGTTTGATTTTTTCAAATAGTTCTTTGGCATGATCTCTTCTTCCAATAATGTTATCATCAACAAAAAACACGACATTTTTAATACTGAATCTTTTTTCTGTCGGCTTAAAAGTTTTTATCTCCTCAATGACGTTATCAACGGGACGAGTCCGGTATTTGCCTCCAAAAAAATGGGTAACAGAACAAAAATGACAGCCAAAAGGACATCCTCTCGTTGTTTCGACGAATTCTACCGGCGCACACTTTTTTTTGTTTAAAAACTCTCGTTTAGGAGCCACCAATTCCGCTAAATCCATAAACTTATCTGCATGGTA
>Ga0265592_1001521_pt1 | contig 9977 bp, 10 predicted proteins | sample saktaG_7_FD_190141 | JGI IMG/M metagenome (GOLD analysis project Ga0265592, IMG submission 190141) | Saline water microbial communities from Sakinaw Lake, British Columbia, Canada - sak_2010_1_5_120m | ecosystem: Environmental > Aquatic > Non-marine Saline and Alkaline > Saline ... | reverse complement strand
AATGTTTCAGAGGACGCAGTTAAAGCTTTATCTATGTTGATGACTTGGAAATGTGCTTTAGTGGATTTGCCTTTTGGTGGTGGAAAGGGAGGAGTAATTGTTGAACCTCGAGAATTAAGTAAAGGAGAATTGGAAAGACTTTCTCGAGGATATGTAAAGGGAATTTTCTCCTGGCTTGGACAAGATGTAGATATTCCAGCTCCAGATATTAATACTAACCCTCAAATTATGGCTTGGATGACAGATGAATATTCTAAACTTAAAGGCAAAGATTGCCCTGCTGCTTTTACCGGCAAACCTCTTAAGCTCTGGGGTTTAAAAGGTAGAGAAGAAGCTACGGGATATGGAGGAGTAGTGATTCTTAAAAAATTACAAGAAACATTTGGTTTTAAACCAGAAGAAACAACTTTAGCTATTCAGGGCTTTGGGAATGTCGGTTCTAATTTTGCTCGTTTTGCTTTTCAGGAAGGTTATAAAATCATAGCTCTTTCTGAAGAAGATGGGGGAATTTATGTGTTGAATGGTCTTAATCCCGAACAGACCCTTCGATGTCGAGAAAAGAAAGGCAAAATTGCTGGATGTTATTGTGTAGGTTCGGTCTGTGATGTAAGTTTTGGGGAACAGATTACTAATGAAAAATTTTTAGAAATGAAAGTTGATATTTTAGTCCCAGCAGCAGTGGAAGATGTGATTACCAAAGAAAATGCTCCAAAAATTAAAGCCGAATACATAATTGAGATGGCAAATAGTCCAGTCAGCTCAGAAGCAGATACAATTTTACGAGATAAGGGAATAATATCCGTGCCTGATATTTTATCTAATGCTGGAGGCGTTATTGTTTCTTATTTTGAGTGGTTGCAGTCAAAAGAAAAAAAACGATGGCAAAAAAAGGAAGTATTAAATAAATTATCTAAGACTTTAGAAAAATCTTTTAATGAGGTTTGGAAATTATCTAAAACAGAAAATATAAATTTAAGGAAGGCAGCCTATCTTTTAGCTATAAATAGAGTAGTTAAAGTGATGAAAAAACAATATGCCAGAAACAACTTTAACTGATCAAAACTTTGAACAGGAAGTTATAAAAAGCAATCAACTGATTTTAGTTGATTTTTGGAGTCCAACCTGTCCTCCTTGTTTAGTGTTAGGACCAATTATTGAAGAAATTGCTAAGGAGTTTGAAGGCAAAGCAAAAGTTGGGAAATTAAATGTTTTTGAGAATCCAGAAACTGCTGAGAAGTATCAAATTGTTGGTATCCCAACTATTATTATTTTCAAGGATGGAGAAATAAAAGAAAGAGCAACTGGATTAAGACCCAAACAAGCTATTGTAGACAAGCTTAACTCACTTCTCTAAATTTATGCCAATTTACGAATATAAATGCCAGGAATGTGGTCATAAGTTTGATAAATTAGTTTTTGGGAAAGAGAAAACAAAATGCCCAAAATGTCAGAGCAAGATGGTGAAAAAATTAATTTCTGCCCCCAATATTAGCAAGAATTCCAAATCCGATAATACCTGTCCTGCTTGTCATCTTTAGAAGTAAAGGTCGGTTACTTAATATTAATTTTTTATTTTAAAATGGCTATTATATCAAGTTTAGAAAAAGAACAAGTAAAAGAAGCAGCTAAAGTGGTTTACGAGAAATTTGAAAGAGATACGGGAAAAGTTCCAGAGTGGGTTAAAGTAATGGCTCATGATGCTAAAATCGTAAAGGAATTTACCGAACTTTTTAAAGTAATTATGGCCGAAGGGAAAATAGGAGCTTTTTTGAGATGGAAAATAGCTTATGTTGTTTCCAATTGTTTAAAGTGTCCTTTTTGTGTGGATGTTACTGAAAAAATGCTAAAAAACTTAGGTGCTTCAGATGAGATTTTAGAGAAAATAAAAAAAGGACAAGGCGAGACAGAGGAAGAAAAAGAAGTGTTAAATTTGGTAAAGGATGTCACTCTAAAGTCTCGAGTTTGCAATCCCGAACTTTTTAAGAAACTAAAAAAGAAATTTTCTGAAGAAGAACTAGTAGAAATTGTTTCAATTATTGGTCTATTTAACTATATTAATCGCTTTAATAATACTTTTTGTATCCTTCCAGAATAAGCTGTATATGTCAAAATTGCCAAAAAAAATAACAATAGCCTCAGGAAAAGGGGGAGTGGGAAAGAGCATGTTATGTTCGGTTTTGGCAATACTTTTTTCAGAAAATAAAAAGGTGGTGGCGGTAGACTGCGATGTAGATGCTCCTAATTTAGCGATTTGGTTAGGAGGAGTGAAAAAATGGGACAAAACTTTACCAGTGGTTACCTCAGCTAAGCCAGAAATTGATTTTAAGAAATGTGATGGTTGTAGTTTATGTGCTGAAAAGTGTCGTTTTGAGGCAATAAAAATGGTAAAAGGGAAACCTAAAGTAAATCCATTTTTATGTGAAGGTTGCGGAGCTTGCGAGGTTATATGTCCTCAAAAAGTAATAAGCTTAAAACCTGTTCAGAACGGCGAAATTAGGATTAAGAGAACAAAATATAGTTTTCCTTTAGTTTCTGGTCAACTTTACCCAGGCGAGACAGGTTCCGGTAAAGTGGTTACTGAGATTAAAAAGGAAGCTGAGAAATTTAAATATGATTTAATACTCATTGATTCTTCTCCTGGCACTGGTTGTCCAGTGATTGCTTCTTTGCAAGACTCAAATTTTGCTATTTTAGTTACTGAACCAACACCCTCTGGATTTACTGATTTAAAAAGAGTCTTAGAGGTAGTTTCTCATTTTAAAATTCCTTGGGCTTTGGTGGTGAACAAATGGGATATAAATAAGAAGCTAAGTTCCAAAATAGAGAGGTGGGCTGGGAAGAAATTTTTGGGTAGAATATCTTATGACAAAGAGATATTTAAAGCCATTGCCAATCTAAAACCAATCTTAGAAACCAATCTAAAGGTCAAAAACGAAATTAAAGAGATTTTCAAAAATCTCAATCAATTATGGCCAGACCAATAAAACCAAGAAAGGTCGTATTTGACCCTAATGTTACTTATTTTAAGCCCAGAGCAGTGCCTCTTTCTATGTTAGAAGAAGTAGATTTAGGTGTAGACGAATTAGAAGCTCTTCGATTGTGTGATTTAAAGGGTTTAAGTCAGGATAAGGCAGCTAAGAAAATGGGAATATCGCAAAGCACTTTAGGACGAATTTTAGCTTCAGCCCGTAAAAAAATAACAGAAGCTTTAATTGAAGGAAAAGCAATAAAGATAACAAAAAGAGAATAGTTAATCTCAAAATAGTTAGGATTTTTTGTATTATATGCCTATTAGACGGGTTCGAATGAAGTTCAGTTTGAAGTAGCAGGCTAGTGAGACCTTTCGAGAGACCGAGAGGTCTATCTTTCTAGGGCGACTGAGAGGGGTTCGAGTCCTGCCGCTGGAGCTTACATAGAGGGTTAATAGCCCTCTTTTTGCTTGATTATTTTAGATATTCATGGCAGTATTAGAATAGTTCTAAATAGGCATACTAAAAATTGAATATTCTTGAAAGGAAATTTAAAATGTTTAATATACTATTTTGGGGTATAGCCATTTTATTAATTTTAACAGCAGTGTTTGGACCAGTTATAGGATGGATAGTTTTTATAGGAGGAATAGTAATAATAGTACTTTTCTTAATTTACTACAAACCTCCTCAAGACCCTAATGGTCCACAAGGAAATGATTGATAACGTTCTATAAAAACTTAAAGACCTGAGATAATTCTTAGGTCTTTTTTATTTTTCAACACAATTTAATTTATACATTTCATCTCTTATTTTTCTCCAATCTATGGTTCTAAACGCGTCCAACAGAAGGAGCAGGCTAGTGCTCGGTTCAAGCGACCGAGCCCTATCAAAAGTCGCCAAAACGGCAATTTTTTGGTAGAATATAATATATGAGCAAAAAAATTCTTATTTTCGTACTCATTGTTATTATCGTAGGAATTGCGGTATATTTTACAGCACTTAAGCCGGGCGAGGCGCCAACCATCAGTATTAATAGTTTTGAAAAATGTGTTTCTGCCGGCTATCCTGTATTGGAAAGTTATCCTCGTCAATGTAAGACACCAGATGGAAAAACATTTACAGAAGATATTGGCAATGAATTAGAAAAAGCCGATTTGATAAGAACCGATAATCCTCGACCCAATCAAATTATTGAAAACCCGCTTTTTGTTAAAGGAGAAGCGAGAGGATTTTGGTTTTTTGAGGCCGACTTCCCTGTTAAACTTTTTGATGATAACGGTTTTCTTTTGGGTATAACAACGGCTCAGGCCTTAGGAAATTGGATGACAGAAGATTTTGTGGCATTTTCCGCCACTCTTCCTTTTGCGGTTCCTTCTACAAAAAAAGGCAGATTGGTTTTAGAGAAAGACAATCCTTCAGGATTGCCAGAGCATGCGGATGAATTAATAATCCCGGTTTATTTCAAAGAAGCGCCAGAAATTTCGCAGGAGTTTATGACTGTAAAAATATTTTTGAGCGACTCTCGTTTTGCCGGGGAACCATATTTTGATTGTTCCCGAACCATAGCCGTTGAAAGGCAGGTTCCTAAAACTTTGGCGGTTGCCAAGGCAGCTGCTGAGGCTCTTTTGCGAGGGGCAACACAAGAAGAAATTAATCAAGGTTTTGTTTCAAATATAAATTCGGGGGTGAGAATTCAAAGTTTAACTATTGAAAACGGTGTGGCCAAAGTTGATTTTGACGAGCAGCTGGAATTCCAAGTAGGTGGCTCCTGCTGGGTAGCGGCAATCAGATCTCAAATTACAGAGACCCTAAAGCAATTTTCAACTGTTGATAGTGTTATCATTTCAATCAATGGCCGAATTGAAGATATTCTACAGCCGTAAATTTTCTACCCCGAGACTCTTTTCTCGGGTTTTTTATTATTTATTACTTTCTAGGGAGTTATCTAAATAAGAGAATAGAAAGGAAAAAGCAAAAAAGAGAAGAGAGAAATTATGAGCAGAAATAAAAAAATTGCAATCGCAGCTTGTTGTTGACTATTTATTTTTTATATGCTATCTTTCATAATATAGTTGTCTAATAAAATGTAGTCGAGTTTTTTAGGGACACTAAATTTTAGGGTTCATTTTGTTAAATTTGCTTTGCAACTATTTAACGGGGTAAACCTTAAATTAATTAATTAATTTTATCTTTAGTTTTAATTATGGAAGGAACAATTAAAAAACTTACGGATAAAGGGTTTGGATTCATTGATGTTGATGGTGAAGAAAAAGATTTATTCTTTCACGGCAATGAACTTCAAGGAGTAAGCTATAACGATCTTAAAGAAGGTGATAGAGTATCTTTCGAAAAAGCTGATTCTCCAAAAGGACCGAACGCAACAAATGTAACCCGCATCTAAAAATTGATTTCGTAAGATCAAATAAATGAAAATCAAGTCCCGTTTCTGACGGGATTTGATTTTTAACATGGATTAAAATAGTTTACACTGACAATATGCTTATTGATGATGTAAAAATACGGGTGACAGCAGGGTCCGGTGGAAAAGGGGCGGTAGCCTTCAATAAAAATTTGATGTCCTTGGGTCCGGTCGGCGGCAGTGGCGGCAAGGGCGGCAGCATTTATATTAAAGGGACCTCTGATTTAAACGCGCTTAATAAATTCCGTTTTAAAAAAGAATTTAAAGCTAAAAATGGTCTGGATGGCCGTCCGCAATTTCGCGATGGCAGTGATGCAGAAGCTTTAGTTTTATCAGTTCCTGTTGGTACCGTGGTGCATAATTTAAAAACAGGCAAAGATATCGAGATAACTAAGATCGGCCAGCAAATAATAATTGCTAATTGTGGACGTGGAGGAAAGGGAAATTTTCATTTCCGATCAGCAACTAATATGTCGCCGAAAGAGTTTGAATACGGGGAGCCGGGAGAATCATTTGAATTCTGTTTTGAATTAAAATTGATTGCCGATGTAGGGTTTATAGGACTGCCTAATGTCGGTAAATCAAGCTTGCTTAATGAATTAACCAATGCCAAAAGCAAAGTGGCGAATTATCCGTTTACAACCTTGGAACCGAATCTGGGCGCGTATTACGATCTGATACTTGCCGATATCCCCGGGCTTATAGAAGGGGCGTCCAAGGACAAGGGTCTTGGAATTAAATTTTTGCGGCACATAGAGCGTACAAAAATTCTATTTCATTTTATTGCTGCAGATTCTGTTGATCCGGTTGTGGACTATAAAACGGTGCGCAATGAGATGGGAAAATATAATAAACTGTTTCTGGAGAAGCCGGAATATGTCTTTTTGAGCAAAAAAGACGTGGTTTCAGAAGCCGCTGCCGACGAGGCGTTAGAGAAACTTAAAAAATTAAATAAAAATATAACGCAGATTTCCATATTTGATTGGAACAGCATTGAGATTGTCAGAAAAATACTTAATGATTTAATTTTAGAAAAAACAGAACAAAAATTATCTGAAAAAAAATATTAACAGAAAAAAATTATATGCTTACCTTAGTTAAAGTTAAAAAGAGTTCTTATTTATCGGAATTTATAAAGCAGGCGGAAAAGAGACTCCGCATTTCTATCTCAATATTTTAATTGTTCTAAATACGTCAAATAGGGGAAGCTTTTTTTATTTCCGCCGCCATTGACGGCGAGAGCTTTTCTTTTTCTTTTGCTTTGTTATAATAAGTATACCCAAAGTCGAATTTATTTAATAAGTAACACACGACAAAAATATGCTTTCACAAATACCTTTAAATCTTCAGAAAGTCTCAAAAGAAAATTTAGATAGAGAAATACTAAGAGTAGGAATGATTGCTGAGTTAGATGCAGTTAATCTTTATGAGCAGTTAGCTGCTATGACCGAAGACCCAAATATTAAGAGGATTCTCATAGATATAGCCAAAGAAGAAAAAACCCATGTCGGAGAATTTCAGGCACTTTTATTAGAAAAAGACATAGAGCAGGTAAAAGAATTAGAAGAAGGAAAAAAAGAGGTTAAAGAGTTAACAGAATAAAATAATATGATTGTTAGAAATCAAATCTACAAATGTAATGTTTGTGGAAATATTATTGAGGTTTTACATGTAGGTGGTGGCCAACTCGTTTGTTGTGGCCAGCCAATGGAATTATTTGAAGGAAAAACCGAAGATGTGGGACGGGAAAAACATGTGCCGGTTATTGAAAGGACCAAAAAAGGAGTTAAAGTCAAAGTTGGTTCTGTGCCTCATCCAATGGAGGAAGAGCATTATATAGAGTGGATTGAGATAATTGCGGATGGTAGAGTTTACAGGAAATTCTTGAATCCAGGCGATAAACCAGAAGCGGAGTTTGAGATAAAAGCAGAAAAAATTGAGGCAAGAGAATATTGTAATATTCATGGGTTATGGAAAGTTAATTAAAATTATTAGTCCGATAGCTTTCGGCATCTTTCAAACTCCCGTAGGAACCAGATGAATCCCAAAACTAATTTTTAATTCTTCTAATTCTTCCCTTATTTTTTTCCAATCTAATGTTCTAAGTGCGTTCTGTAGGGAAAGCAGGATAGTGAGAAGTTCGGGAGACCGAAACGTTTTATATTTTTGCAAATGGTTCGAGAAAAAATCCCCATACCTCGACTAGAAATCGAACCGTGTTCGGGGTTGAATCCCACAATCAATCGCCAAATGGGCGATTTTTTGGTAAAATAAAGAAATATACTTAAAATTTAATGAATTTTTCTAAATATACAATTAAAAATACAAGAGAGGTTTTTGATGATTTAAAAACCTCCAAGAGTGGCCTATCAGAAAAAGAGTCAAGAAAACGTCTGAAAGATTACGGTTTTAATGAAGTCAAAACTAAGGAAGTTGGGTTGTTTGATGTTTTCTTAAGGCAATTTAAATCACCATTCGTTTATCTCCTTTTTATTGCCTCAGTTATTGCTCTTTCAATTGGCGAGAGGATTGACGGGTTTTTAATTTTATTCTTTGTTTTTATTAATGTTTTCTTAGGATTTTTTCAGGAAGCTAAGTCCAAAAGGGCTGTTTTTCTTTTGAAAAAATATCTTCCTTCAACGGTAAGAGTTTTAAGAGAGGGAAAAGAGAAAACCATTGATAAAAGATTTTTAGTCCCTGGAGACGTAGTTTTGCTTGAGCCCGGTAATACTATTCCTGCCGATTTAAGAATCGCAAAACTCCAAAATTTTTTAGTTGATGAATCAATTTTAACCGGAGAAGCGTTTCCAATTAGAAAAATTACAGAACCTTTTTCAAAAGAAAAAAAAGAAATCTTTGAAGCAGAAAATATTCTTTTTGCCGGCACTTCAGTAATCTCCGGAGAAGCTGAAGGAGTAGTAATCGGAACGGGCAAAAAGACGGTTCTCGGCGAAATTACAAAATTAGCTGCAGGAATCACTCGGGAAAGCATTTATGAGAAGAACCTTTTTAAACTCTCCCAAACTATTTTAAAAATAGTTGTAATAACAATTGTTTTTATTTTCTTGGCCAATCTGATAATTAAAGGGACGGCGAATTTCTTTGATTTTTTAATTTTTTCTATTGCTTTAATAGTAAGTATAATCCCCGAAGCCCTGCCATTAGTGGTTACTTTTTCTCTTTCTGGCGGAGCTTTAAATTTAGCCAAAGAGAAAGTTATTGTTAGGAGATTGTCGGCAGTGGAAAGTTTGGGAGATATTGAAGTTTTATGTACTGATAAAACCGGCACTCTGACCGAGAATAAACTTAAATTAGAAAATATTTTTTCCCAAGATAAAGAAAAATGTTTGCTTTATGGTCTTTTATCTTCTTCTTATATTAAAGAAGAAATTGAATCATCCCTTAATCCTTTTGATTTTGCTCTTTTCGAAAAGGCTCCTAAAAAAATCCGCGATTTTCTAAAAACTTTTCGGGTAATTTCTGAAATTCCATTTGATACTTTAAGATTAAGAAATAGCACTCTTTTAGAAGATAAAGATAAAAATTTAATTCTGGTTGTAAAAGGGGCACCGGAAACTATTCTTAAGATATCTTCAAAAATTGAGGGCAACCAGAACAGAGAAATAGTAAAGAAAGAGATAGAAAAACAAGGAAAATCAGGGAAGAGAACCTTGGCAATTGCCTTCAAATCATTTACAAAGAAAGGTTTTTCAGAAAAAGATGAAAAGGGACTGAACTTCTTGGGCTATTTTTCTTTTTCTGACCCCCTTAAGAAAACCGCTAAAGATGCAATCCGTCTATCCAGAAAATTAAACATTAATATTAAAATTTTAACCGGAGATAGTAGGGAGGTAACAGGTCAAGTGGCAAAAGAAATAGGATTAATTGAAGACCCCAGCAAAGTTATTTTAGGAAAAACACTGGATTCTTTGCCAGAAGATGATTTTGTAAAAGCTTGTGAAGAATTTTCAGTTTTTGCCAGAGTTTCTCCCCAAACAAAATATAAGATAGTTGAAACCCTTCAGAAAAAATATGAAGTTGGGTTTTTGGGAGAGGGGATTAATGATGTTCCAGCCCTTAAAGTTGCCAATTTAGCTATCGCCGTCAAAGGGGCGGCTGACGTTTCTCGGGAAGTTTCAGATATTGTCTTGCTTAAAAAGGACCTCAAGGTGATTGTGAACGGTATTAAGCAGGGAAGAAACATTTTTTCCAATATAAATAAATATATAAAATGCACCTTGGCTAGTAATTTTGGCAATTTCTACTCAATAGCCTTGATTTCCCTGATGATACCTTTTTTACCGATGCTGCCAACCCAAATTTTGTTAGTTAATCTTTTATCAGATTTTCCCTTAATCAGTGTAGTTTCAGATAAGGTTGATGTCGAAGAATTAAAAAAGCCAAAATTCTATCTATTAAATAAAGTATTTTTACTTATTATTTTATTGGGTTTTATTAGTTTCGTTTTTGACTTTATTTTCTTTGGCATTTTTCACAAAGTCCAGCCGGCTCTTTTGCAGACCCTATGGTTTATTGAAAGTGTTTTAACGGAAATTGTACTTATATTTTCTATTAGAACTTCACA
>Ga0265592_1001520_pt1 | contig 9978 bp, 9 predicted proteins | sample saktaG_7_FD_190141 | JGI IMG/M metagenome (GOLD analysis project Ga0265592, IMG submission 190141) | Saline water microbial communities from Sakinaw Lake, British Columbia, Canada - sak_2010_1_5_120m | ecosystem: Environmental > Aquatic > Non-marine Saline and Alkaline > Saline ... | reverse complement strand
CATATTGCCCCACTCCACACCCGTCATTCTGAGGAGCCGCAGGCGACGAAGAACCCCATCCCATTTCCACCCTGCACATTGCCCCACTCCACACCCGTCATTCTGAGGAGCCGCAGACGACGAAGAACCCCATCCCATTTCCACCTTGCACGTTAATCTCGCATTTCGTTATTTTCCGTTTTTTTCGGCTCACCGGATACAACCATTTCATTCTGTCTTTTTCTCCGGCGATATTCTCTCATGTAGTCCCGCATATATTCCCGGTGCCGATCTTTGTTCGCTTCACGATAGAGCTGAAGATATTCTTTGTGTTTTCGGCGCCAATCCAAAGACCTTTCCCTGCACGCCTGCTTCCACGATTTATCCTGCGATTCCTTGTACTTAAAATAGTTCGGATTCGCTTCGCGCCAAGCTTTCATGTTAACGAGCTGTCTCTGATATTGACATTCCAAACTGGAGCAAACCTCTTGATTCGGTCTGTACTTGTTCGGAATAAACGGTTTTCCGCACATACTGCATTTTCTTTCCACACTTGCGTTCGTCATAGCTAAACCTCCATAAATAATTCTCTGCGGCATAATCCCCCGACACCAAGGGAAGATGCCTCATTTTCTAAAGAGCCGAAAACAATTTCAATTTTTCCGGCCAGCTCCGTAAGCAAAAACTTATTTGCTCCCTCTCTTACTTGTTTGATGAACTCCTTACTGTTTTCCTGTTTACCCCCTCCTAAGATCACGGTTTCGGTCGTAAACATGTTTACCAAATATGCCGCCCTCATACCCAAGGCAAGCGCGGACCGCTTTACCAGATCTTTGGCGACCTCGTCCCCTGCGGCAGAGGCCTTTAACACTATTTCCAGCGTTACCCTGTCCTTGTTCCCATGCACCATATCAACAATGCTGGTTCCGATTCCTTTTTCCAAGAGATCCCGCGCCGTTTCCACTATGCCGAACTGATTCCACGGACGCAAATACGCGCGGTCAGCATCCCCTTCATCCGCTTCGAATATTATTTCGTCTTTCACAATAACACCGGCACCCGCGTCCAGATGCATGAACAATATGTCTCGTCCCTTAGTTTGAGTCCCAAAATCTCTTTCCCCGTATCCCGCCGAGGTAGTTTCCCTCGCAGAAAAAAAACGGCAGTTAAAAATACGGTTCATTTCCTTTATAAAGAACTTTGTGTCGCTGATTTTAATTCGTTCAGCATTCTCCTGAAGCGCGATTCCCGCGGCATGGAATTCAATATCCTTAAGTTTTGTTTCTTCCTCGATTTTCGCCAAAATATTTTTTATGTCTTTTCTTTTCAAAGGTCCGGTCTCGAACACATCAAGCTCTATCCGTTCTTTTCTCTCCGGACCGCCGGCCATACTTGACACCGTTAAAAAACACTCCCCGCGCGCGAATCCTATTCCCAACACTTTCTTCCCGTTTTTGCTTAAAACGGTTATTCCTCCGTTTTCAGAATCCGAAATTTCCACAAGCCCCTTCTTTTTGTAGAACCCTATATACTCCTCGACAACACTGTTGGATAATCCTGTTCGGCTGACAATATCTTTTTTTGTGACACTACCGTTTCTTTTTAAGACACTGAAAATCCTAAGACTTTGCTGAACTCTTTCATCTTCCGGATGTGTCCGAAAAAAACGTATGTCATTCTTATCACTCTTGCCCATCATATCCCCCCGATTAAGCCCCGCTTTTTTAGTCCCCCAAAAAAAATCACCCAACCGTCACATCATTCACAATTCAAAAACTCAAACAATCATAAAAAACATCAAAACTCAGTTCCCCCATACTTTTTCAAAAATCTAACTTTTGAAAACACCCAAACTTAATATACATTAAGCGCAACAAAAAGTCAACTCTCAAAAATCCTCGTGTAAATTTTTGGAAGGTATGTCCGAGCCGCTTAAGGGAAGTTTTGCTCCCCCGAAAACTTACCCAAATCCCGGATCTGGTTCATGCTATAGCACTCATGCGTCATTCTGAAGAAACCACCCTGAGTGAAGCCGAAGGGAAGAACCCCCATCCATTTCCATTCGCTGAGAACAGATCCTTCGCTCCGCTCAGGATGACGAGTAGCGAGGTTCCTCATAACGACGAGTAAACAGGTTCCTCATGACGACGAATGAACAGGTTCCTCATAACACAAGGAGGGACTCCCCACTCGTCATCCCTTCGGCAGGCTCAGGGCAGGCTCTGAGGAGCCGCAGCCCTCCGCCATTCGGCGGAAGAGCCTGCCCTGAGCTTGTCGAAGGGAAGGACCTCATACATTTCCACCCTGCACGTTGCTACCACTCCCACCTCCTTCTAACCTTGGCTTGACATTTATGGTTAAATTCGTTGCGATACCCGTTTTTTCATGTTATTATTCCACATGGAACACCAACCTCGTAGGTTACTACCAACCTACGAGGTTGGTGTTTTTGGGAACCTATGTGTGTGTAGGGACAGGTCCCTGTGCCTGTCCATTATTTAATAATTCGTTTTCATCCAAAAAAAATGAGGTTATAACATGAAACTAGGGATAATCGGTTTAGAACAATCAGGGAAAACTACTGTTTTTAACGCCTTGACCGGGTCAAATAAAGAAGTCGGCACATTCGGAAAAATAGAGGCTCATATTTCGGTGGTAAAAGTCCCGGATGAACGGATAGATTGGCTTAGCCAACTTTACTCTCCCAAAAAAACAGTTTACGCCGCTATCGACTTTGTTGATATCCCCGGCAGTATAAACGATTCTTCCCGCTCCGAAATAACAGCCGCCGCGCGGGAAGTCGATGCTTTGGTTTTCGTAATTCGCGCCTTTAAAAACCCCGGCGTTCCTCATTCCATAGGCGGCATTGATCCTTCACGCGATTTTGAACGAATTAAAACAGGTCTAATAGTCGCGGATATGATCATTGCCGAAAAACGGATAGAACGCCTAAAAAAAGCTGTCACTAAAGGCGCTTCAACCGATGAAGAAAAACTCGAACTTAGCGCGTTAGAAAAAATCATGAAATGTCTTGAAAATGATGAAAGCGCGTCTTCTTCAAAACTAAACGAGCAAGAAGAAAAAGCAATTCGTTCGTTTCAATTTTTAACACTCAAACCTTTCTTTACCTTGCTGAACATATCCGATAACGAATTAAATTCCGGCCAGACAAAAACTTATGCCGAAAATCTGCAGAATTGCATGATTATGTGCGCCAATATCGAAATGGAAATACGCGAGCTCGATGAAAAAGATCGTCAAACTTTTCTCGACGACCTGGAGATCAAAGAACTTTCGTTAAATTCTTTTATACGGAGAGCCTATAAAACACTGGGGCTGATATCTTTCTTTACCGTCGGCAAAGATGAAGTCCGCGCCTGGACCTGCCCGGCGGAACTACCGGCGGTAAATGCCGCCGGAAAAATCCACTCCGACCTTGAACGCGGTTTCATACGCGCGGAGGTTTTCTCGTTCAATGATCTAAAAAAAGCCGGCAGTGAACGTGAGGTTAAAAGCGCCGGTTTATTCCGCCTTGAAGGCAAAACCTACATCGTTAAAGACGGAGACATTCTTTCAATAAAATTCAGTGTCTGATTAATGAGACCACAACTTATGCGACCATAGGGAGCATAAGTTGTCCGGTCGAATTAATGTCTATGCCGCTCTGGGATAAATGTTGCGAAGCGCATTTATCCCAAATCCCAGGCGGCGAGACCTTCCTCTTAATGAGACCACAACTTATGCGACCATAGGGAGCATAAGTTGTCCGGTCGAATTAATGTCTATGCACGCTCCGAGGAAAATGTAGCGAAGCGCATTTTCCATAAATCCCGAGCGGTGGAACCTTCCTTGACAAAAATTTTCGGGTATGTTACCATTTTTCAGTCACGATAGTGCCGTGTTAAAGAACTTTTGATACTGTTTTGTCATCCTCTGGAAAGCGGGGATCCACAATGTTTCTATATCATTGATTCCCGCTTTCCAGACTGTGTCAAAAGTCGGAGACCCTTTTTAAGGTGGAGGGTATCTCCACAAGAACACTTAAAAAAAATTGTCATCCTCGCGAATGCGGGGATCTATAACATAAATGTGGAGTAAATTTTTTAAAGGAAACACAAAATTCCACTTTTAACACAGTCTGTTCGCGGGAAGGACAGAGTTGAGTAATGTAGACACCGTTATTTAACAGAGCACTATCTAACAGCGGCCCCATCGTCTAGCCCGGTCAGGACACCAGATTCTCATTCTGGCGACAGGGGTTCGAATCCCCTTGGGGCTGCCACGATCATTATTCCCCCGAAACAACCTCCCCCGAAACAACCTCGTAGGTTTCAACCTACGAGGTTGTTTCGGGGAGTTATGTTATTCAAGCACCAACTTTTTCAATTTTGCCAACTCTCTCTGATAATCAACTCTGTCCGTCACGAACTCTTTATACTTTCCCGCCGGCATATCCATGTATTCGGAAAAATTACATATCTTTTTTTTAGCATCCACTAACCCTAAATATTCTTTATACGACGAATATTTCCAGTCTTCCGGGTTCTCGACCAAACCGGAACTTGTTGGATTTAAATGTAAATATCGAGTCAAATGAGTAAATTGAGCGTCATCTTTCACCAACACACTTTTAAATCTACCCTCCCACAAAGGTCCTTTACGTTTATAGCGAGTGTTAAAATACCGCGTGTAGCTGTTTTGAATGAAACTCATAAAACGTGATATCCCTTTCTCCTGAAGCTGTTTGAGAATAAAATGAATATGTGTCGGCATTAGACAATAAGCGACTACATCAACAATTTTTTCCGAAACATTCAAAATATTAGATACCAAAGAATCTCTTTCTTCCTCCTTGAATTTATACGAAAAGCTATAAGGCGGATCTTTTCTCCGATAAAAACTTACCTCCCGGATCATTCTTTCATAGTTCGGATCATTGTTGAAAATCTTAAACCCCGCTATACTTTTATTGAAAACATGATACACTTCCCCATTAACCAAAGGCTCTTTCCGATAAATCATTTTTCCCCCCTCCTCTTTTTTTCTTCACCCACCACCAACCTACGAGGTTGGTAGTAACCTACGAGGTTGGTGGTGGGGTTTTCCACTTTGACTGTTTTTTTGGTTATAATTTTGGATATTTGCTCCACTTGGGCTGATATGGCGGAGTGGGCTGTTGGGCCTATACTCCCTTTGTTTTTTAGGATTATCAATACTATAATGCATTGAATGCAGTATTTTTGGGCGATTTTGAGAAATTTTCGGGCGAGATCCTCGTCTAAAGAACCACATCCCTTCACAATATTGTCCAAGAGAAATACAGCTGTCTTCTCAAGAAAACACACCTCCTCCGCGCGGTTTAAAACCTCCTTTCCTCTGTTTTTTAAAACTAAAACACTGTCAACAAATTCAATTGTTTTCATCAACATTTCGCTTTTTTCCGAAAATTTTTTATCATACATGGTTTCCTCCTCTATGTACAAAGACAAAAAAAGTCGGTAAATACTTGCATCTTTTTTTTATTTTGTCGTTTAAAGCCGCGCGCGCGATTCGGCTAAATGATCTACAATGCCGATAAACAGCCTGATATCACCGCTATCTCTTTTTTTATTTTTTTCTTACTTGACGAAACGGCAACCTTAAAATACAATAGGTCAATCAAGTAACGCGCGAGTGGCGGAATGGCAGACGCACCAGCTTGAGGGGCTGGCGGGATTCGTCCTGTGCGAGTTCAAATCTCGCCTCGCGCACCATCCTTAGAAAAACTTCTCCACAAATTATCAACGATTAATTAACGGGGTCACTCTCTTGACAAGTGATATCCCGCACGTTATACTTTAGGTACTGTACTTATAGTAACTATTGAAAGTACTGCACTTCTTATTTGTACCGTAGGGGCACATTGCATGTGCCCTCCATAATGAAAAAAGGGCGGACACACGGGTCCGCACCCTACGAAATTGGCGGCGTGAAATGTACAATGCGTAGGGACGCACCCGCGTACGCGCACTATGGTTCGAATAAAAATGGATATGACAAAAGGGCGGACCCATGTGCCGCCCTACGGCTACGATTTTACTCAAACGGTCTTTTGGCAAAAATCATTCACGCGCGGCAAATTCGGGGAGAGGAAAAAAGAATTGAACATAACTAAATTAAACTGGACGGACCAACACTCGAGATTTGTTTCTTTGCGTGAAATGTCAAAAATATTTAACGTTTCTTATCAAACGCTGAATTACTACACAAACCTCGGGCTGATCAAACCTCATAAAAGACAGGGAAACAAAAGGTTATACTTAACGGAAGAAGTTATCGAACGATTACAAAAAATAACCAAACTGAAAAATGAAGGATACCCTTTGCAGGTTATCTCCAACATACTTAACAACGGCCGGGATGTGAAAAATGAATTATTTTGAAATTTTAGACATGGATAAGGAACCTTTTTCAACAAGTCCGGATCCGCATTTTTTTTATGATTCGCCGGAACATAAAGCCGCGCTGATCCGAATCTTGATAGAGGTGCGTTTAAAACGAGGACTATCCGTAATACTGGGAGACGTGGGAACCGGCAAAACAACCTTATGCCGAAAACTCCTTCAGTTGTTCAAAGAAAGAGAAAATGTTGAATTTTATATCATATTGGATCCCACCTTCAAAACTGAAGACCTCTTTATTGAAGCGCTCATAAGAACTTTCGGACTGAATCTTGATAAGGAAAAATCAAATATATTGGATTACAAACAAGAACTTAAAAACTTCCTTTTTAAAAAGGGCGTGGAACAGAATAAAACCATTGTCCTCTTAGTGGACGAAGCTCAAAAACTGAACGCGGAATCGCTTGAAGTTCTTCGTATGCTTTTAAACTATGAAACAAACGAGTTTAAACTTCTTCAACTGGTTCTTGTAGGTCAAATGGAACTTCTGCCGCAAATTAAAGATCTGCGAAATTTTGTGGACAGAATAAGTTTGAAATATATGTTGAACCCTTTCGATATTCAAGAAGTGAAAAGCATGATAAATTTCAGGATCCAAAAAGCCGGATTCCCTGAAAACAAAGAGCTGTTCTCCGATGACGCGATAGAGGAAATTTATAAAAATACCCAAGGATATCCGCGCCGCGTCTCAATGTTATGCCATAACGCGCTCAGAGAACTGGTTGTTACCGACCATAATCAGGTGACAAAAGAGATCATTAAAGAATTGGTTTCGAAAGAAGTTCTTATATAATTCGGAATAGTATGATATTATGTAAAAGCTGTCCACGAGAAAGGTAATACGCATGGCCGCGAATTTAAAAAAGATAACTCCCGAGGAAAAATTACTGCATTTGATCGAAAATTCCGGAAGCGGGCAGAACGGGTCGTCACTCAAAAAAAATGTCGGAAAAAAAAGAAAACTTATTGATCTGAAACCTATTAATTTTCCAAACGTCTTTTCCGGGTTTTTTCTTAAACTGGACATACGGAAAATAGGACTTAAAACCGTAAATAAAATTCTGATCGGTGTAAGTTTAGCGCTTTCCGTCATATTCTTGTTTCAATGGGCTAAAGAAAAGGTTCTAATTCAAAAAAGGTTTAACGCGCTCGGGGCGGTCTCTTCCAATCCAAAAGATGACAGACTTGACCTGCAGCAAACCGGCGCGCCGGACGCCGCGGATTACATCGCCGTGTCCGAAAAAAACAACCCCTTTCATCTTTTGCCGGTTAAAGAGGAAGAAATGACTACGGAAATTACTCTGGCAACCGAATTTAAACTGGTAGGCATCCTCTGGTCAGACCAAGCGCAGGCAATAATCGAAGATTCTTCCTCGGAACAGACCTTTTTGGTTTCAGAGGGAGACACGATCGATAAGTACACCATAGTAAAAATAACCAAAACCGAGGTTACTTTACACGCAGATGATGGAGACAAAATACTTCAATAGAGTTATTGTGGCGGGGCTGTGTTTTTTTCTGTTTTTCTTTTCTACGCCCCATTCCGGACCGGAAAGCCAGGAGGTAAGTGAAAATGCTTCCGGGAGTTCTCTCAGGAATATTATGTCCGAAATGACCGCGTCTTCCGAAATAATTTCCGCGACCCAAACAACCGCGCAAACTGCCGATTCTTTCGCGGAAACGGCAGTTATTGAAACTTCCGAAACTGAAAACTCCGATGCCTCAAGCACCATAAGCTTGGATCTGCGCGGGATAGAAATTACGGAACTTTTGAAAGTGCTTTCAAAAAAACTGAACAAAAATATAATACCAAGCAAAAATGTTACGGGAAGAGTATCACTTTTTCTGAATAACGTCCGTTATGAAGATGTGCTCGACATCCTAATGTCGAGCCAGGGTCTCGCGTATGAAGACAAAGGCAACAATATTACTCTCATAGTCACGGAAAGCGAATATCAAGCGCTTTACGGCAAAAGTTTCAATGAGAGAAAACAAATGACAACTTTGAAAGCGAAATATGCCTCCCCAAAAATGATCTTTACCGCGCTCAGCAACTTAAAAAGCACCATCGGCAACGTAATTGTCGATGAGATCACCGGTACGATCATTTTGATAGACATTCCTGAAAAATTGAAAGAAATGACGGAGATTTTCGAAAAGATCGACAAGCCGAATTCGACAGAAGCGTTTGAACTTCAATACGCGAAAGCCGAAGACATAGAAGACGACATCACTTCCATCGTAACCGAAGGCGCCGGAAACGTTGTCGCTGACGAACGCACAAACAGTCTTATCGTTACGGATTTGCCGGGAAATATGCATAAAATAAGACAAGCCATACAAATGCTTGACCAACCCACCAGACAGGTATTTATAGAAGCGGCCATAGTTCAGGTAACATTGGAAGACGAATTTTTCTACGGAATAGAATGGACGGCAATAATGAACGACCCCTCTTTTTGGGGCTCTGTCTTGACCGGTTCATTCGCTAATGCCGCTATCACCACGACGACCGGATTCGGACAACTCACATTAGGCTCCTTAAAAAACAATAATTTCCAAGCAACTTTAAATCTTTTAAACTCGCTCGGCGACATTAAAATTTTGTCGCGTCCGACAATCGCCTGCCTAAGCGGTGAAGAAGCCGTAATCCACGTGGGAAAAAGAGAAGCTATCGTCACGGGAACAACAAGCCAAAGCGGAGAATCCACGATCACTTCCGACAGTGTTGAATTTGTGGACATCGGATTGAAATTGACAGTCGTACCCACGATCAACCGTGACGGTTTTATCACAATGAAGATCAAACCCGAAGTAAGTTCCGTTACCTCAACGGTTACGACCGGCTCGGAAGACGAACCGCGGAGTATTATTCCGATCATAACCACGTCTGAAGCGGAAACAACCGTAAAAATAAAAGACGGCTCCATGATAATGATCGCGGGTTTAAGAGAAACCGATAACCGCAAAACCATAGACGGCATCCCCTATCTTGATGAAATCCCGATAATCGGAGCCATTTTCAGTAATCGAACCAGTGAAAAGAACCAGACGGAAATTGTAGTGTTTCTCACGCCCCACATCATTGAGGGCGATCAAATGATGGAATGGGATCTGGAAAAACTGAAAGAATGCCCTGAACATCTTCATCCTGAAAACAGAGGATATTTTGAACCGAAACTTGAAGCGCGCTCTCTAAGAAAAAAAGAAACGGGGAGGTAAGGTTTGACTGAAAACAAAGATAAAAACGAAGTGGAAAAGGAAAAAGGATCCATAGAGCTTCCGGAAGGAGGATTCGCGTTTAAACCTAAACCGGGGAGGAATCCTGTTCCCCCCGAAAAAGGCAAAGTCAAAAACTCCTCTTCAGAAGAAAAAAAGGAAGAGAAGGAAGATAAAGAAGAGAAAGAAAAAAAAGAGCCTTCTTTGGAAGAACGAGTTAAATGGGCGATGGGTGAAGACACACCCGAACCGTTGAAGAAAAAAAATTACGGCGTAACGCCTCTCGAAAAATCGATCCCGGTCAAAAACGCTTCCGCTCCCGAGATGCCTGAATCCCCTG
>Ga0265592_1001517_pt1 | contig 9991 bp, 10 predicted proteins | sample saktaG_7_FD_190141 | JGI IMG/M metagenome (GOLD analysis project Ga0265592, IMG submission 190141) | Saline water microbial communities from Sakinaw Lake, British Columbia, Canada - sak_2010_1_5_120m | ecosystem: Environmental > Aquatic > Non-marine Saline and Alkaline > Saline ... | reverse complement strand
TCAGGTGCTAAGTCCTCAGGCTCTCCCTCAGGTGCTAAGTCCTCAGGCTCTCCCTCAGGTGCTAAGTCCTCAGGCTCTCCCTCAGGTGCTAAGTCCTCAGGCTCCTTGGTTGCAGCGGTTACGGGTGCCGTCACTTCACAGGTTCCCGTACTCGCTGCGGGGGTCCCCATCCCTATGGTGTAGGGCTGAAGCACACTTGATCCCATAGAGTACTGGTAGGGGCTTCCCGAACCGATGGAATAGGCCTGAAGCCCACTGGATCCCATCGTGTACTGGTAGGGCGTTCCCGAGCCGATGGAATAGGCCTGGAGCGCGCTTGGATCAATCTTGTACTGGTAGGGCGTTCCCGAGCCGATGGAATAGGTCTGGAGGCCGCTTGATCCCATTGTGTACTGGTAGGGCGTTCCCGAGCCGATGGTGTAGGGTTGAAGGCCGCTTGATCCCATTGTGTACTGGTAGGGCGTTCCCGAGCCGATGGTGTATGATGGATTTGCTGAACTGCAAATGGTATATCCCATTGCTGGCGATAACATGATGGCGGTCACCAGAAGCGCCGCCGAAACCGCCAAAAATCCTCTGGTCATGTAATCCTTCCTCCGATTCCTCTCTAAACATATTCACATACTGAGCTTAAATATTCTCCCCTCTGACAAGAACCGCCCTGCTGACCGGCTCTCAAGGAACTGAGTATTCTTCACATATATAGACTTTCGTGGCCGTATTCTTTGAGAAAACGCCTCCGTCGACTTTTATTTTGAGCTTGAAATGAAGATTATATAAATAATTCGTGATGCTTCCAGGGAAGAAAGGCCGCTTTGTCTTTGAGATCTAAATCGGCCGCAGCTTTCCAAGAGGGGGGTCTCGATTCGGCAAGATCAGGTTTATGAGCTCGACATCTGAGATATCGCCACGTCCAACCGGCTACTGGAACCCGGGGTATAAGGTCCGCCAAGATCACGCAGCACCAGCCCTCTGAAACCCTGATCCAAAGACCATCGAAGCAGCTCTTTCACCTTCTCGGGATCGCCAATAACCCGCTCCTGTGCCAGGAATACCTTGGAAGAGAAGGGCTTTGCTGCCACGCCTCTCAGCGCCCGGCTCAATAACTGCCGCCGTTCAGCGTAGCTCTTCTCGATCAGCTCCTTCCCGTTCAGGTAGAGAAGATCTGATGCCGCGAAGGACGGAATCGCCGAGTCTCTGGACCTGCCTTTGAGGTTGATCCTTCCGACCATCTCCGACCGGGGCAATATCTTGCCCTGCTGGACCAGGAGAAACTCTCCCTCCAAGACGAAGTTACCCTTCACCCTCATCACCTCTTCTGCCAGGCCTTGGAGAGACGCGGTGACGTTTCGAAGCTGGCTCGAATAGATGAAAACCTGGTCGTTGAACTTGTGAACCTGCGCCCTCAGCCCGCCGTACCTGACGACGTAAGCTGCCAGACCAGCCCGCTGGATCGCTTCCCAGGGCCGCATCTCCCGCCCAAAGAGCATGAGCCCAACGGGATTTGGGGGTGCCAGCCTCACTTCGGCGACCTCACCTCTGAAGGCGTTGAGGGCCACCATCCCAAAATCCGGCAGAAGGGCATACGCCCTTTTCACCAGGGCCTCGTCGGCGGAGAAGGCCACCCCGATGGCCGCCGACATCAGGGACGGACCCAGTCCCACCATCATCCTTCCCAAGACGGTCCTTGCTATGTACTTGGCCTCGATGGGGGACGCGTTAAGAAAAAGCCCCGTCAGGAGGGATTTCTTTCTGAAAAGGGACCCTCTGCCCTTTTGAGCCGAGATCTGGCGAAGGATGTCGTAAACCTGCAAAGCATCCATCGTCGACGGGGTGAGAGTCTGTTGGGACCGCTTCTGAACCATCATTTCAGCCAGATCTCCAAGGTCGGTCATTTTCGCTTCGTGCAGTCTACCCTGGCCTGAGAGCTCTTCCAGAACCGCCAATAGGTTTTCGGGTCCGATCCCCATCTCCCGCGATTCCCAGGGGGGCCAAAGCCGGCCCGACAGAAGTCTGACTATGGGTCGGAGCATCTCTGGGGGGAGGCCTTTGAGAAGGGACGCCACCACTTCGGCCTTATCATCTCTCCGTTCCTCTCTGGAAACCGCCTCCAGAGTTCTTGCGATCTCTATGTAGGGGGGCATTGGATACTACCGCTCGATCTTGACTTCCTTCAGCCCTTTGATCATATCCTGAAGCTGGTCGATGGCAAAGTCCAGATTTTTCAGAAATGTCTCGGTGCGTTCTGTGGTGACGGCGCCCGGCGTCGAGGCGGCGATGAGCCCCTCCTGCTCCAGCACCCGCAGTGAGTATCGGACCTTGTGGCTGGGTATCCCCGTCTCTTCGGCCAGCTTGAGGATGCCGATCGGCTCGTTCTCCACGACGTATTTCAGGATGATAAGGTGCCTTTTAAGCATCTCAAGCTCTCTTTTCACCTTCTCTGTCACCATATTTTCACATCCAATCATAGCACCCACAACAATATTTATTAAGCAATCTCGATGCTTTATAATTCCATCGATTGACATGGTGCATGTTATCATTTGCGGCTCGGACCTTCGCTCCCTCCTTTGCTCCCTGGTGCGACCGGATCAAAAGATGAGGGGAAAAAACTCGCTGCACTCAATTAAAGATACCGGGTCGAACTACTACTTCTTCGCGAAAAGTACCGCCTTGAGTGTTCACAGGCAATTTAGATTCAAGACCCATCAGAGCCGAACGACTTTCTCTATTTTATGCGAGGTCGTGCACCAGCATAATTTCCCCTGAATACGATTTTTGGCATGTCACATTACGTCATGATATAAAATCTGCATCCCATCAATTCACAGTTATTTTGAATCAACGGGTTCATATACGAGGGATCCCTTGCTCAAAGTATAAAATCAAGGAGATTCGGAAGTTCAGTGATACAGCCCCGCGGGAGCTATTCAGCGCGAAGATGTGTGGTGGTCTGAAGATGATGCGAACCTTAAACTCGGAGTTTGACCTGGCACGGCTTATGCCCTGCGACGAAGAGCTGGTCATCGCCTTCGTGCCCACAAACCGCGACATTTACAGAATACTCCAGGCCTGTCACAAGCTGAAAACCGTTTACATCCACCCCGATACCTTCAAGGAGATGCCCTGTGTGGGCCAGACCCTCCTTTACATGCAGAAGGTGGAGTTGGTGGTGAACGGTGACGTCCACAAAAACTCGTCTCAACAGGGGGACTACACTGCCCAGAACCAAGAAGAGACCCCGTCCAACGCTCGCCTTTCCAGGCTCGTTATGGTCACCCGTTGACCTCGGAGCCGAAGGACCTGGATATTCCTAGGCCCCGTGGGGCTGCCCTTTTCATGCGGCGGGCCTTTTTACTACAAGAAGCACCAGGTCGGTTCTGTCAGATATCCGTTCGCTTTCTCCTGAGGAAGTCTATACCGTGCTTGGAGACGACCCGGCTCTGCTTTAGGCCCTCTTTGCCCAGGATCTGGGGGGATGATACGCCGGTTACCACCAGCATCGTCCTGATGGTATTGTCGAGACTGGGATCGATCTGGGCCCCCCAGATGATCCGAGCATCTGGATTGATTCTGTCGTAGACCTCTTCCACCACAGTCTCGGCATCGGATATCGTCATGCTCGAGCCGCCCACCACGTTGACCAGCGCCGAGGTCGCGCCCGATATGTCCACGTCCAAAAGGGGGCTTCTGAGGGCTTTGATCACCGAATCTTTGCTCTTCATTTCGCCGTCGGCCTCTCCAAGACCGATCATGGCGACGCCACCGTTGGACATTATCGTCCTAACGTCGGCGAAGTCCAAATTTATCAGCCCCGGCCTTGTGATCAGCTCCGTTATTCCCTTGACCGAACGCATCAGCACCTCGTCCGCCACCTTGAAGGCCGCCTGGAGGGGCAGATCGGGAACAACTTCCAATAGCCGGTCGTTGGGGACAACGATGGCCGTGTCCGAGACCTCTCGGAGCCGTTTCAGCCCCGCGTCGGCGTTGGCCATCCTTATGGCCCCTTCCGCGGCGAAGGGCAAAGTCACCACCGAGATGGTGAGAGCGCCCATCTCCCTTGCGACCTCCGCAACGACGGGCGCGGCCCCGGTCCCAGTCCCACCTCCAAGGCCACAGGTTATGAAAACCATGTTCGCCCCCTCCACGGCGGCCCTGATCTCATCGATGCTCTCCCTGGCCGCCTCCTCCCCGATGGAGGGAAGGCTTCCCGCGCCCAGCCCCCGGGTCGTGCGCCGCCCGATTAGGACGCGCCGGTCCGCGTTTATGTGGAGAAGGTGCTGAGCGTCGGTGTTCATGGCAAAGAGCTCCGCGCCCTCGATCCCGGTCTCGGCCAGCCGCTCGATGGTGTTGGACCCACCCCCGCCGCAGCCGATTACCCTAATAACCGTCGTGAGCTGCTCCAGAACCGTGACGAGATCTTCGTCGTTCTCCATGGCCCTCGACGAAGCTGTCCGGCCCTCGAAATCTTCGTCGTTCTCCATGGCCCTCGACGGAGCTGTCCGGCCCTCGAGCTCAGCTCTGTTAAGAGCCTCATCTATAATCGACTTCACGTCCATCACCTGGGCTTCTTCGTTCTTGAATCTAGCAGCTTATTGGTATATGGATTTTTTCATAGTGAGCTCGAAATAGCTGTCGAAAACTACCATCCCGAGTTGATTTTATTAAATTTCATCTAGAACCTCATACGATTTCATAAAATTTGGTGGCGGAGTCGGCGCCGTCCCGTGCCTCCGTTTCCAAAGACGTTATGCAAACTCGGGTTTGCACGTTCGGACCGAGTTCACATCGGCCGCCTTTCGCCTCGCACGCAGGGTCCGTCTCCGCCACTTCTTCAATGCGCAACTTTGCCCGTCAAACCCTCCTTCGGCTTTCGTTCAGGGCGTAGACCATAGCCCCGAACCCCAGGCCGATGGAGATCAGCTCTATTATGGATCCAACGAAAGGTGCGAGGAAGAGGACGCTCAAAACCACGTAGCCCAAGACGAAGGCGGGAAGGTCTCCCAGGGTCTGGTTCAGGGCCGAGACGATCCATCTTCCCAGGCTGAAGGAGACGAATAGGTTTGCGAGCATCAGGGCAGCGACAAAGAGCGTCAAGAGGAGGAAACCCAGGGGAAGACCCACGACGCTAATCATCGATATGATGATCAGGATCATCGAAGCGACGATGAGCCCGAGACCCAGGAGGGCCTTGACCGGCGGAGATTCCCTGATCTCCCGATCGACAGCCAAAACGCTTCTTGGAAAGAGCCTCAGGATTATAAGGCCGACGATGAGGAAACCCAGGATCATAAGGATGCTGAAAGTCGAGATGAAAGCCTCTGCCTTCTCCTCGTACGCCTCATCCTCCTGCCACTGCTGGAACTTCACGTCGCCCGCGGTGCCGGTGTTCTCGAAGTTTCCGGCGTTGACCCAGAGGGTCCCCGTTATGTTTCCGGCGTTGTAGACGTCGCCGCCGGAGATGGCCGCGTCTCTTCCTATATCCGAAGTGGAGAGGATCCTAACCTGGCCGCCGGCCATCACCACGTTCCTGGCGACGTCGCCTCTGAGGTTGATGGTGCCGCCAGCGGCCACGATCTTTCCGCCAACATTGGAGTTCAGGTCGACCTCGCCCCCGGCGACGATCAGGTCGCCCTTTATCGGGGCATCTATGTTCACATTCCCCCCGGCGATGACGGCGCTATCTACCGGAGCGTTGACGTTCACAGTGTTGCCTCCGGCGAAGATGTCATCCTCCACCGGGGAGTTTATGGAGACCACATCGTCACCCATAAACTTCAAAGCCTCTGCGGCCGGAGCAGTTGCGAGGACCGATATCAGAAGCAGAACGTATAAGCATCTCATTTGGATCACCTTATATAAAGAGACTTTATAGAATAAGTAAATTATGTTTCAAAAGTATCATCGCGCCGAAAAAGATACAGAATTGATATGCGGGAATCGATACAAAAAGTGTTTTGAGATCGAAGAAAGGCTGCAGCTTCAGCGCAGCCCCTTCAATAAGAGACCTCGTAGGTCACCGCGACCTTGGATCTGACCTCCAGCATGCCGGGCTCAGCAGAGACGCCCGTCGAATGGGGTTCGAACATCCCGGGCCAGGAGAAATCGAATATGTTCATCATCTCGATCTCAAGAGGGTCTAAGCCAGCAGGTTCCTGATAGATCTGTGGCCGCGAAGGCTCTAATATTTCAAGCCTCTTTCCGAGAACGAGGCCCGCGGCAGAGGCGATATCTTCGGCTTCATCCTCGGCGTCTTCGACGGCCATTCTCCGCGCTTCGGCCACCGCCTCGATTGCGTCATTTAGATCATATCCGGATATGGCAGCCTCTGCGCCCTCGGTCCTGGCTGCCTCGATGGTTCTATTGATCAAGGCCTCTTCTTCCGCGTCAAACCTGATGGTCACCTGATCAGTTACCCGGCTCACGGCCTTGTCAGTGACGAACACACATGTGGAGTTGTTGCAGACGCGGCTCCTGGTCTGGATGCTCTGGACGCTTCTGCCGCGGCCGGACAGGACGTCTTCTCTCTTCACACCAGCATCGGCCAGAGCTTCTATCGTTCTGTTCAGGGTCTCGGAGTTCTCGATCGAGGCCAGGGTGAGGTTCTCATCCTCGGTCGTCACGCTGATGGTGACGAAGACCGTATCGGCCGGGACGACAACCTTGCCCTCGCCAATGACCTTCAGGGTGGAGGCATCCTCGGACGCCCCCGAAAGCGTCAGAATTATCAGACTTAATAAAATCGCCATAACCTTCATGGCATTCCCCCATGCCGTGGCGTTGGTCAAAGAAGTCCTTAAAGTAAACGGTTGGATGAGGATCCGAAAAGAAAACCACGGCTAAGTTATTGTAGGTCTTCCGTCCAACGAAAAGGTGGAAAGTGCCCGTTGGATCTGCATAGAGATGAGACCGCTTGGAAAAAACAGACCCTATGACCGATAGACTGGGACGCGAGACAAAGAAGTTGGCAAGGACCTTATACCTTTGGGCCGACTGCTTCAGCCGTGGCTCTCTGAGCGTATCGATCCAAGCTCTTCGAAGCTTCAACGAGGCCCGGGCCACTGAGGCGGCGGCAGCGATCGCCTACTACGCCCTCTTTTCTTTATTTCCGCTGCTGATTATCCTGGTGGTGGTGAGCAGCTCACTGTTGCAGAACCAGGATGTCCAGGTTCAGATCCTCAACCTGGTGAGCGAGGTTTTGCCGCCAGGTGAGGAGCTGGCTCGGGAGAGCCTTCAGAGGATCCTGGAGCTGGGCAGTCTCCCACCTGCTCAGGAGATTCTGAAGGAGAACGTCCAGCAGGTCATGAAGCTGAGGGTGCCTGTGGGGATCGTGGCGGCCCTGGGCCTTCTCTGGGCCTCGACGTCCGTCTTCACCGCCCTCGCCCTGAACATCGATCGGGCCTGGCGGGGAGCGGCCCGGCGAAACTATTTGAAATGGCGACTTCTCGGTCTCGCCATGGCCGGGGGCTTGATGGTGGGACTGCTGGTCATATCTCTATTCTTGGCGGGCCTCTTCGGCCTCCTATCCCGGATTCCGGGAGGGAACGCGCCCATCTACGAGGCCTGGTTCTTGAAGGCCCTCTCAGATCTGGTTCCGGTGCTCCTCGTCTTTTTGATCTCCTTTGTGATGTATATGTGGGCCCCCAACACCGAGGTGAGACGGTCTGAGGCCGGATGGGGGGCTCTCGCGGCCACCTTCAGCTGGATGGTCAGCAAGATGGCCTTCTCATGGTACCTGGTGATATGGCTGGCAAGACACCAGCTGGTCTACGGCTCCCTGGGGACGGTGGTGGCCCTGATGCTCTGGGTCTATTTGAGCGGGATGATCATCCTTTATGGAGCGCACCTCAGCGCCGCCATCGGCCAACGAAGGCGGATATAGGTCTGAAGAGGATGTGGAGGAGAAGAAAAAGAAGATCGGAAAAGGGAGAATACCGGAACCGTCAGACGCGATGAAAGGGCGAAAGATCGCTGCTCCTAGGGGCAGGGGATCCATTCCGTGGTCCCGGGACAAGAGCTGAGGTTTGATCCGAGCTTGATGTTCATCTCGATCGAGAAGACCCCGACCAGATCGGTGACCCTTCGGCCGTACTCCGCGTGGCGGCCCTTGCCGTCAGCCTGGGGGTCCCAGGAGGCCCAGCCCAGGTGGGAGCCGTTCGCCGCACCGCCGTACGAAGCACTCTCGACGAGGCTCAAAGAGGCAGAGTTTGATCCCGAATCCGCAGAGACGTTTTCTGCCTGGAGGACGCCGAGGCTGGCGTTGAGACTGTCGTTCTCCGTTTCTGCCTGACTAAAGTTATCACTCTCTCCAGTGGAGTTGAGGCTGAACCCGACTTCTGGCGACCAGTCGATCACGAGAACCCCATCCTCAAGCCGATACAGACCTCCCGGCGCAACGTCGCCTCCTGTCTCGTCGGCAGCCACGACTGAAGAAATGCCGATCGAGATCAGGATATATAGAGCCATATGCGGCCCGAAGAACAAAGACGACCCTGAAGACGTCACGCGACTATCCCCCAAAACTATGAGACGTTCTGAGGATAAAACCCTTACTTAAGATCTTGCCGCCCCTCATCCACCAGGTTCTGGTAGGCCTCCATCGCGAGGTCCCTTACGTCTATCCCCATCTCTCTTGCCACGAGAAGGGCCACAGCATTCAGGTTCACCAGCCCCAGGAGGGAATCCTGCCTCTCGTTCACCATCGAGATCACCTCCTTTCTGCCCATCCCCGTCGCGGAGACGATCAGGCGAACGCCCTTCTCGAAGAGGTCCTCCTCCTTTGAGGGCCTGAAGCCCACCGGAACCTCGGCTTGGGCGTCGTCAAAGGCGGCGTGGACGTAGTCCCCCTCGATCCGGACGAGGCCCTCGTCAGCCGCCTCCTGCAGAAGCGCTCTCACCTTCTCGGGTGGGCCCCACTTGAGGTCCAAAGATAGAGCGAAGACGAAGTCGCTTATCTTCAGGCTCTTCTTGCCCCGCTTCTTGAAGGGTGTGGCCACCAGATACGTGCGCTCACGATCCAAGAACCTCACCGGCCCCAAAGTAAGTCATCCTCGCCATAGGTCTTTTTGCTCTCTTTTGCGCCAGAAATAGATGTCGATCTGCAAAGACGGCCTCATCGATCTAACCGCGCATAGAAAATGAAGTCAAACTGGCGGCGGCGCACCCCGCAGTAGAACTGCGGGGCATGCTTCGCGCCGCCGCCTTAGTCGTCCTGGTTTGTAGGACGGTCCCCAAACACGTTGCACTATAAACCGCATAATATCGTGTCAAAATATGTGAACACAGCAACGGTTTGTCAGTTATATGCTCATCCCCGCAGCAGAGCTGCGGGGTATACGATAAAAATCAAAGACGAAAGGGCGGCAGATTTTTAAAAAAAAAGTGGCAGGAGGGCCGGGGGGCCCTCGCGACAAACGGTCCCCCGGTGGTCTGCTTCCTCGCAGGCGAGGTCGGAAACGCCTCGACCGCGATCTTCGGGTCAAAACCCAACAAATTCGTCTCAGATCACCACACGTAGACCCATATCGGGTTGCTCCATCCGGAACGGCCACCCCAGACCGCTATCTGGTGCCAGCCTTTGGCATCTGCCCCGAACCAGGCATGGTGGTACCCAGGATACCAGTATCCCCAATACTGCCATGCTTCATATCCGTTGGGATATCTTTCGTAAGACCAGATCATCTGATATTGGTCGTTTCTTATGATGGTGTTCGTCCGCTGGCCGTAGTACAGAGCTGCGGGCCCGTAAGTCCACCTTCCGCAGTAGTAGATCCACTGCTGAAGCCCGCCGTAGTATCTCCGGTAGGCCTGGGTCCCGCCATAATAGCTCTGAAAAGCATCAGTCCCCCCGGACGCCAGGGGCGCGGCAGATCCACCCGGAGCAAGGAGGCTGGACCCGCCCGGAAGGCTGCTCACCTCCCTTTCAGAAAGAGAAGCTCCATCGTCAAGGTAGGATATCGGCGAACCTGTCGAGGCCGAAGGCGTGCTCACC
>Ga0265592_1001513_pt1 | contig 10003 bp, 11 predicted proteins | sample saktaG_7_FD_190141 | JGI IMG/M metagenome (GOLD analysis project Ga0265592, IMG submission 190141) | Saline water microbial communities from Sakinaw Lake, British Columbia, Canada - sak_2010_1_5_120m | ecosystem: Environmental > Aquatic > Non-marine Saline and Alkaline > Saline ... | reverse complement strand
ATCAGCATTTGCAAAAACAGGAATTAATAAAAAAATTAAAAGTAGTAAAGGAATAAAATATTTCATATTTTAGCTCCCCTCCTTTTCAAGGAGGGGTTTGGGGGTGGTTAATATTTTTAAAATTTTATTAACCCCCTCGTTAAAACTTGCCACCGGCAACTTTTAACTCTCCCCCTTGAAAAAGGGGAGAGACACTGATGTCCTAATAAAATTTTTAATCATCATCTAACCCAGTTGGAATTTCTGGATTACAACACACATTATTATTCCCTTCTGGACACAAAAACCTTTCACAATTATCTGCTTTTTCACACTGTGTGTAATTTGTTAAACCACAAGCTGGCAAAATTTGACAACTCCACTTGCTTCCTAATGATTTACAAGCGTCCCAACCTTCACACATTGAGTACCAATTATCATCTGGACCAGTAAATTTAAATTTAGTTTGAGCTTCATCTGTATTTACAAAAGAAGTAATAATAAAATTAACAGCAGTCCAAGCTAAAACAACAATTAAAATTCCAACAACAGTGCCCGTCATTATTTTTTGACCTTGCTGAACTCGGCTAGAAACTCCAGCTGAAGTAATCCACAAAAATCCTCCGTAAACAAAAAATAATAAAGCAGAAGCTCCAACAATTCCTAAAATCCATCTTGCTAAATTTGAAATCGTTAATAAAGCGCAACAAATTCCACCGTTTCCAGCAGTTGCGCAACCAGGTAAAATTTGAATTGCTTGCGCTGGATAAAAAGGAGTTAGTAAAATTATTAGTAAAAATAAAATAAAAAAATATTTCATAATTTTAATAGGTCTGTCCAATCACTCGCGCAGCTTTTGTAACAGCGTCACGAATACTGCTTGCGCCAGTAATAATTTCTAAAATCATTTGTTTAAACGATTCATTCATATGAATAGAATTTTTTCCGTGATACCAATTTTTCGCAGTTAAAATTTGATCAGCAAAAACAACGTTTTCAGGATTTTTTTGTTTATAATTTGAAATTAAATTTTTTAAAGCAGGCGGATTTTTTGTTGCGTCTAAATAATCTTCAACATAATATTTTGTTTTTCCTGTTTCATCTTTGTAAGTTTTTGTTGCTAAAAATATTAAAAAATCCCAAGCTTCATTTTGATGTTGTGTTCTTTTAAAAACAGTATAAACCCAATAATTCGCCCAATTTACTGGAAGCCCTAAGGCATCAGTTCCATCAATATTAATATGAGGCATTTGAGAAATTCCAAGATTTATTTTCGGAGCTTGAGTTTTAATTAATGGAATTTGATAAGAGTATCCAAACATCATTGATAATTTATTTGCTGAAAAAAGTTCTTCTGCTTCTGCTAAATCTTTGTTCCAAGTGTAGACTTCTTTTGAAGGCAAAGCAAAATCTGTGTAAAATCTTAAAGCTTGTTCTCCTGGATAAAAATTTTTATCATAAGATGAATATTTATTAAACGAAATTTGACCACGACTGTTCACCATTTCTGTTCCGTTTTGCAACATTAATAAAGATAAAATATCATTTGAACGATTAATATTATTTGCTCCGCCCAAAGCAACTGCTGAACGAATAATTTCACCTTCTGTATTTTGTCTTGTTAATTTTTTAACGACATCCGCCAACTCCTGCCAAGTTTTTGGCGGGTTTGTAATATTTGCCGCATTAAAATGATCTTTATTATAAAATAAAGCTAAACTGTCAATTGATAAAGGCAAACCTAAAATTAAATTATTTTTTACAACATCTTGATAAACAACATCTGGATAATTATCTTTAATAAATTGAGAAGTTAAAGTTGGCGTGGTTTTCATTATTGCTGTTTGTTGTTTTTTTAAAACACCTGTTTCTTGAATAAATGGTAATTTTATTTCTGCGGGCATTGGCAAAATTTTATTTTCATATTGATTTACCCAAGTATTGTGAATTGCAAAAATGTCAGGACCTTGATTATTTGCCCAACCTTCAACTAATTTTTTTTCATAATCTTCCCAACGAAGTTTTGTGTAATTAATTTTTACATTTGGATGAAATAATTGGTATTTGCTAATTATTTTTTCAAATGCGTTTGAAGAATCAAAAAGACCCCAAATATTTAATTCAACTTTTTCAAGTATTGCTTTTTCAGCAACTTTGTCTCCGCCTTTACAACCAAAACCAGTTGTTAGAACTAAAATTAAAATTAAAGATAAAAATAAAAGTTTTGTTTTCATATAATTTATTATAACACAAATAAAACAAATCCAAAATCCAAATTTCAAAGCTCAAAAAAATACTAAAATTAAAATTTTAAATATTAAAAATTATTTTTTATTTCTTTTAATATTTAGTATTTGACATTTTTTTGGATTTTAAAATTTGAGCTTTGAGTTTTTATTGTTTGGTGCCGGAGAGAGGACTTGAACCTCCATGCCTTTCGGCACTTGGTCCTAAACCAAGCGTGTCTACCAATTCCACCACTCCGGCAAAATTCTATTTTAATTTAACATATTCTTGACAAAAAATAAAGTTTAGATTAGAATAAATATGAAGCACATTAATTTTTTTATGTCTATTATTAAAAAAATTATAAAATATAAATTTTAATTATTAATAATAAAAATTATGAATTTAAAAGAACAAGAACCAAAACCAAAAAAAATAGAAATAATAGAAATAGATAAAAAGTATGAGGAATATTTAGAAAAAGCAAAAAATTCTGAATATTGGGAAATGATATTACCTGGTTTAAATGTTACTGTTGAATATATGATTTATATGTGTATTAAATATGGTGAATATAATATTTTAGATGTGATAAAAGAGACACCAAAATATTGGTATGAAAGATTTGAACGCGAAGAAAAGGAAAAGCAAGAAAAAGAGGAAAAGCAAAAGAAACTGCAAAAAGAAAATATTAAGTAAGATTAAAAAAATTTTGAAAAATTTTACAATTAATCACTTAGTCTTAAGTGATTTTTTGTTTGTTTAATTTTATTTTATTTGCTAAGTTAAAATAGTAATGATTTAAATTATATGTTTGTTAAAATTAATAAATCCAATAAATTAATATTAATTATTTTAGCAGTTTTTATTTTAAATTTTTTTAATTTTTTAAATCTGACTAGTGCCCAAGAACTAATAAATATTAATACAGCAAATTCAGAAGAATTAGATTCTTTGCCAGGAATTGGATTAAGCAAAGCGCAAGCAATTATTGATTTTCGCGAACAAAATGGGAATTTTCAAAATATTGAAGAAATTAAAAATGTTTCTAGAATTGGTGAGACAACTTTTGAGAATATTAAAGATTTGATTACAGTTGGTGAGACCGAACAAGACGACTCCACGCAGAGCGACGGAGCCAACACTGAAAACAATGCAAATAATGAAAATGAAGAAACAGAAAATTATTCTAATGAAATTATTATAAATGAATTGTTGCCAAATCCAGAAGGTTCAGATGATTTTGAGTGGATTGAATTAAAAAATATTGGAACACAAAATATTGATTTAAATAATTGGAAAATTTCTGACGCAAGCGATAAAGAATATATTATTTCATTAAATGATTTTGACAGCACAGTAATTTTTGCAAACAGTTTTTTTATTTTAGAAAAATCAATCACAGGAATTTCTTTAAATAATTCAGGAGATGAATTAAAATTATTTAATCCAGATTTGGAATTAGTTTCACAAACAAATTATTCTGATTCAAATGAAAATTATTCTTGGGCAAAAAATAATTCTGGAAATTATGAGTGGACAAATACTTTAACTAAAAATATAGAAAATATTATTTCGTTACCAATTGAAGAAGAGGAAAAACAAGAAAATCAAAATAACACAGAAGAACAAAATGGCTCCAGCCAAGAGACTGGAGCCAATACAGAAAGTGAATTTAAAAATAAAATTTTAATTTCAGAATTTATGCCAAATCCAATTGGAATTGATAATAATTTTAATGAGTGGATTGAAATTTACAATACTTCAACTCAAGAAATAAATTTAGATAATTGGAAATTGCGTGATAATTTTTCTGAGTTTATTTTTGAATCCCTAGTGCTCGGGACAAAAATTCCTTCACAAAGTTTTTTAATTTTACGACGAAATGAAACTGGATTAATATTAAATAATTTAGGCGGAGATTTTTTAGAATTAATTGATAATCAAGACAAACAAGTTGATAAAATAAATTATACAAAGAAGCCAATTGCTGGCGAAAGCTACAATTGGTGCGAGAATTTTGATAAGTGGTTGTGGCTTTCAGAAACAAGCATTAATAAAAAAAATAATTGTCCGCCAGTCAACGACTTACCTTTAGCATATTTTGAAATTCCTAATTATGAAATTTTTACTAATCAAAATATAATTTTAAACGCAAGTGAAAGCTACGACACTGATGGAGAAATTGTAAAATATGTTTGGGAATTTGAAAAAGAAGTTGAAATGGAACAAAGTGGCTCCACGCAGAACGATGGAGCCAACAGTAAAATTGAAATTAAATTTTTAAATTCAGGAAAACAAAAAATAATTTTAAAAGTGATTGATAATTTGGGAGGTGAAGATGAATATTTTCAGAATATTAAAATAAAAGAAAAAATAATTGAAGAAAATTTTAGTCAAAAAAATGAAGCTAATTTTAATAACAAAAAGGCTCCACCCAAGAGGGATGGAGCCAACCAAGATAATTCAAGCAAATTAAATATTGAGAATTATTATAAAAAAATTGAATTAAGTGAAATAAAAAATTTTGAAAAAGGAACACAAATTCAGGTTCAAGGAATTGTTTCTGTTGAGCCAGGAGTTTTAGGAGCAAATATTTTTTATATTAATGGCGCGCAAATTTATTCTTATAAAAAAGATTTTCCATTATTAACTTTAGGTGATTTTGTGCAAATTAGTGGTGAAATCAGTGAAGCATACAATGAAACAAGAATTAAAATTCAAGACAAAAATAATATTCAAATTATTGAATCTGGAAACGCGCCCGAACCTAAAAAAATAATTTTAAATAATGATTTGGAAAATTTTGAAGGAAGTTTAGTACAAATTACTGGTGAAATTACAGATTTAAGACAAGGATATTTTTGGATTGATGACGAGAACGGAGAAATTAGAATTACAATTAAGCCAACAATTGGAGCAGAGTTAGACGATTTTGGTTTAGTGTTGGGTGACAAAGTTAAAATTACAGGAATTTTATCTGAAACAACAACAGGTTATCGAATTTTGCCAAGATATAAAAGTGATTTAATTGTTTTAAAAATTTTGGGAGAGAAAGATAATGAAAATAATAAAAAAGATTTAACAAAATATTTAATTGCTTTGGCTGTGTTTATATTTTTAGGATTAGGAATTTGGGGGTTTAAAATGTATCAAAAAATTAGTTTGACAAAAAAATAAGAGTGTGGTAGACTATTAACATAAAAAATAATAATAAAATAAATAATTGGAGGGGTAAATTTTAACAACTTGAAGGGAGTAGTGAATGAATCGTGAAAAATAAACTTTTGAAAAAGAAAAAGCTGGAACTAAAACATAAGAGAGAGCTTGCCCGATTTAACAATATTGAAGCATGGGATGGAGAATGGTTTTGCCCAAACTGTCAAAAAGTAGTAAAGGCATATTGGTGTGAGTGCGGTTGGGCATATTTTACTTATAAAGACCCAGGATTTTCTCAAGTGAATACTGTTTCTCATATCTTTTTTTATAGTAAGGATTCCATTTTGGAGTATTCTCGTGGAAATAGGTATGTTGAAAAAATAGTTTTTTGTTCTTGGGAAGTCAGAAATGACGGGAAAGTGGGGATTGAAAGCGAACTCAAAATGATTCCAGAAAAAAAAGAATTTATATCAAAATTTATACAATATCCAATTTTATAATCTTTACCACCCAATAAAACGGGTGGATTTTTATTTGGGAAATTGGGGGGATAAGTGATATAGGGAGTTTTAATTTTAAAGAGTAAAAAATAAAACTTGCCAAAAAAATAAAGCTGTGATAAATTAAAATAAAATAAAGAAATTATTAAATTAAATTTAAATAGTCTAATTTATTTCACGAGATCCTTCGACTCCTAGCAACTCTAAAAAAGTCGCTCAGGATCCTCCTTTGCTAATGCTTCGGCGGACAGACAGGATAATAATTATTATGAAAAAATATAACTTATTTATTTTACTTCCAAATTTAGATGACCAAGAAGTTGAAGAAGTTAAAAAAGAAATTGTTGAAATAATTAAAAAAGTTGGCGCAGAAATTGAAAAATCATCTAATATTGGAAAAAGAAAATTGTCGTATGCAATTAAAAAAGTGCGACACGGTTTTTATTTAAATTATATTATAAATTTAGAATTAGATAAGATTAATGATTTAAAAAAAGAATTAAAATTAAATCAAGGAATTTTAAGATTTGAATTATCATTGTACACAAAAATATTAAAACATAAAAAGACCCGTTTGCCATTAGACAACAACGGACAAGCTAAAACACAGAAAAAAAATGACACAGAAATAAAAAAAGGTGCGAAAGATGAAAAAAAAGAAAAAGTAAGTATGGAAGAATTAAATAAAAAATTAGATAATATTTTAAAAGATAATAATAAAATTTAAAATAACTGTCTTTTGAGAGAGCGAGGAGCACCTGCTTTCTGTGAGCCTGCAGGCAGGCTTCGGCTCCTAACGACCCTAGAGGTCGCTCAGGACAGGGTGAGAAAAAATATGAATTTAAACAAAGTAATTTTAGTTGGTCGCGTTACTCGTGACCCAGAAATGCGAACAATTCCTTCTGGACAAAATGTTGCTAATTTTAGTTTAGCAACAAATCGTGTTTGGAATAAAGACGGACAAAAACAAACAGCCGTAGAATTTCATAATATAATTGCGTGGGCGAGATTAGCTGAAATTGTTAATCAATACGCTAAAAAAGGAGCTTTACTTATGGTTGAAGGTCGTTTGCAAACAAGAACTTGGCAAGGTCAAGATGGAACAAACAAAAACAGAACAGAAATTATTGCTGAAAATATTCAACTTGGTCCTCGCGCTGGTCAGTCAAGTGAAAGTGGAAATTATTCTTCCGCCTACGCTAAAGCTTCAGCAGACAAGCCAGCTGTTGCAGAGACAATTCAAGACAAAGTCCCAACAATTAATTTAGATGAGGCTGGAAATCCAATTGAAGAATCAGATTCTAAAGAATCAAATTCTGTTTCTGAGAATGTTGATACGGATTCGCCAGAAACTGTAATGCCTTTCTAAAAAAATATGCAAGCAAATAATAAAACAGAACAAAAACATTGTTACTATTGCGTTAACAAAGATCAAAGCGTGGATTTTAAAGATGTGCAAATTTTACAAAGATTTATGTCTCATTTTGCGAGAATTGTTCCGCGAAGACGCACTGGTTTATGCGCTAAACATCAGCGTGCTGTTTCGCGCACAATAAAACGCGCCAGAATAATGGGGCTAATGCCGTTTATAAAATCCTAAATCCCAAAATCCAAAGCACAAAATCCAAAAAAATATTAAAATTAAAAATTTTAAATACTAAAAATTATCTTTTTTATTTTTTTAATGTTTAGTATTTGATATTTTTTTGAGCTTTGAAATTAGAACTTTGGATTTTGGATTTTTAAAGAACAAAGGCAAAAAATTCAATATGAAAATTTTTGATGTAATAATTATTGGCTCTGGGCCAGCTGGGATGACAGCTGGTATTTATTGTGCGCGAAGAACACTAAAAACTTTAATAATTTCCAAAGATGTTGGTGGACAAATGTCAGAAACTTTAATTATTGAAAATTATCCTGGCTTTAAAAAAATTGAGGGCGTTAATTTAAGCTTTCAAATTAAAGATCAAGTTGAAGCGTTAGGAGTTGAATTTGAACTAAGTCTAGCTAGTAAAATAATTAAAAAAAATAATCTTTTTGAAATTACAACAGATGAAAATAAAATATTCCAAGCAAAATCAATAATCTTAGCTTTTGGTTTAGAAAAAAGAAAATTAGGAGTTAAAAAAGAAAAAAAATTTGACGGAAAAGGGTTGTCTTATTGTATTAATTGTGACGGACCTTTATTTAAAAATAAAACAGTGGCTGTTGTTGGTGGTGGAAACGCCGGAGCAGAAGCAGTTGAATTTTTAGCAAAAATTTGTACTAAAATTTACTGGCTTGAAATAAACAAAAAAATTATAGCTGACGAAATTATACTAAATAAAATTAATAAATTTAAAAATGTTGAAATTTCGCTTAACACTGAAGTTAAAGAATTAATTGGCGACCAAAAAATAGAATCTATAAAAATTAATCAAAAAAATAAAACAAAAAAAATAAGCGTTGAAGGTATTTTTGTTGAAATTGGAATTAAACCAAAAATTAATTGGTTAAATAATATTGTAGAATTAGATGAACAAAAACAAATTAAAGTTAATGAGTTTTGCCACTCAAATACGCCAGGAATTTTTTCTGCTGGTGATATTACAAATACAAAATACAAACAAATTGTTGTTGCTCAAGGACAGGGAGCAATCGCTGCGTTAGAGGCGTATAATTATATTAATATTAATAAATAAAATATAAGATATAAAATATAAGATATATTTATTTTTGTTTTTATGCCATACATTCCGTTAGATCAAATAAAAGTTTATCAATTAAGTACTGAATATTCTGATTCTAGTTGGAATATTTATAAAGAATTTGACTGGCAAATCAAAAAAATAATTGGTGATCAATTTATCAGAAGTGTTGATTCTGTGAGCGCAAATATTGCTGAAGGCTACGGACGATATCATTATTTAGATAGAATAAAATTTTATTATAATTCTAGGGGTTCACTCTTTGAATCAAAACATTGGATTGATAGTTTATTTAAAAGAAAATTTATTAATCAACAAAAATATTTTGATTTAGCAAAAAAATATAAAGAAATACAAATAAATTTAAATGCCTTAATTAATTCTACTTATCAAAGTAAAAATAAGTAGTTTTTTTATCTATATTTTATATCTTATATCTTATATTTTATATTTTTAATTCATATGTTTTTAAATACTTACCAACCTAATTCTGTATTTCTTGAAATAAGTTTTGTAAAAATACATTGGTACGGTTTTTTAATTACTCTAGCTGGTGTGCTAGGTTTTTTTATTTTTTACAAACTTGCGCGCAAATCAGGACTAGATAAAAAATTTATTTTTGATTTAACATTTTGGTTAATTATTTGGGGATTAATTGGCGCGCGACTTTATCATATTTTATCAGAAATAAATTATTATTTTCAAAATCCTTTGGAAATATTTTTTATTTGGAACGGTGGATTAGGAATTTTTGGCGTTGTTGTTGCTGGGCTGATTGTAATATTTTATAAAACCTGTCCTGAGCCCCGACAGGATTTTTTAGGATTGGGTCGGGACGAAGGATCCCGCGGAATGAAACCATTCTTGCTTGTGTTATCTTTATTAACTCCTGCTTTAGCTTTAGGTCAATCAATTGGTCGTTGGGGAAATTATTTTAATCAAGAACTTTATGGTTTGCCTTCAAATTTATTTTTGGCAATTCCAATTGATTTAAAAAATAGATTAGCTGGTTTTGAAACTTTTAATTTTTTTCATCCAGTATTTTTATATGAAAGTTTATTTTGTTTTTTGATGGCAGTATTTTTAACAATAATATTAATTAAAATAAAAAATTTAAATTCAGGTTTTATTTTTATACTTTATATTTTTCTTTATTCTCTTTGGCGTTTTTTTATTGAATTTTTACGAATTGATCCACAACCAATATTTTTAAATTTACGATTAGCTCAGTGGGTAAGTTTAATTTTTGTTATTTTAGCAATAATATTTTTCTTTGTTTTAAAAAAATGGTATAATAAAAAAGTAATCAGTAATCAGGGAATTGAAATAAAAGTTTAATTTTTATTTTTAAATCAAATGCGAAAAAGATCCAACATCATTTTAATATTTTTTATTGTTTTTATATTTATTTTTATAAGTTTTGATTTTGTGTTGGCGCAACAAGTTGGTTCT
>Ga0265592_1001512_pt1 | contig 10003 bp, 9 predicted proteins | sample saktaG_7_FD_190141 | JGI IMG/M metagenome (GOLD analysis project Ga0265592, IMG submission 190141) | Saline water microbial communities from Sakinaw Lake, British Columbia, Canada - sak_2010_1_5_120m | ecosystem: Environmental > Aquatic > Non-marine Saline and Alkaline > Saline ... | reverse complement strand
TGAACTTCTTTCCCTTGGGAATTCCACCACCAATATCAAAAATAACCTCTCTAAGTGTCATCCCCATAGGTACTTCTACCAGCCCAGTATTATTCACCTTACCTACTAGGGAAAAGATCTTGGTTCCCTTACTCCCCTCTGTCCCAATACCCCTGAACCAATCAACACCCTTGTTGATTATTAACGGCACAGTAGCCCAGGTTTCCACATTATTCAGATTGCTAGGCCTTTCCCAGATGCCACTTACCGCGCTACGGATGTACTTTGGTCTTGGCTCACCTACTCTTCCCTCTATGGCTGTCATCAAAGCACTGGACTCACCAGATACGAAGGCACCAGCACCTCGGTGTACCATAACATCAAAGTCGAAGCCAGAACCTAGGATGTTTTTGTCTAGGAGACCATACTCTCGTGCTTGTCCCAGAGCAATATCAAGATTTTCCACAGCTAGAGGATATTCTTGCCGTACATAGACAAACCCCTGATGAGAACCGATAGCATAGGCACCAATGAGCAAGCCTTCCAGCACACTGTGAGGGTTACCCTCAAGTAAACTCCTATCCATATAAGCTCCCGGGTCACCCTCATCAGCATTAACAATAACATACTTTATCTCCCCGGGGGCATTACGGGTAGTCTCCCACTTTATCCCAGCCGGGAAACCACCACCTCCCCTACCCCTTAGGTTAGCCTCCTTGACTTCCTCCAGCACCTGCTCTGGCGTCATCCTAAAAAGTGCTTTAGCCAGGGCACTATAACCACCGAGGGCTATATAATCATCGAGGCTCTTAGGGTCAATGAGTCTATTATTACCAAAAACAATTCGGTTTTGATGCTTATAGAATGGTATTTCACCCTCGTGCACAATCTTTTGACCGTTACCATCCTCATACAGCAATCGGTCAACTAACTTCTTTTCTACTAATGTTGTCGAGATAATCTCAGGAACATCCTCCGGCTTTACTCGAAGGTAACATATCTCCTCCGGAAAGATAACTACTATGGTGCCTCTCTCACAGAAGCCATGGCATCCTGTCCGTCGTATGTCTACCTTTCCCCTAAGTCCGTTTCGTTCAATTTCGTCTACAAAGGCTTCAGCGACTTTCTCACTGCCATAGGCATGGCACCCTGTACCGGAACATATAGCCACACTCACCTTGTTTGGGTCTCTATGTGTTAATATCCTTTGCCTAAATTTTTCAAGGTCAGTAGCTGAGTTCAGTTTGGGCATAGTTCTCTCCTTTCTCTCAGCTTATTTACAGGCAGTTGCAATTTGCTCAATTTCTTTAGTAGAAGGCTTGCTGTAATACTGACCATCAACCACCATAACTGGTCCCAGGGCACAACAGCCAAGGCAGTTCACCGTATTTAAAGTGAACCGCATGTCTCTAGTAGTTCCCCCAGGTTTAACCTTCAAAGCGTCTGTAACTTTATCTAAAAGGCGAGGTGCTCCGCGAACATGACAAGCAGTACCTAGACACACCGATACTGAGTGACGCCCCTTAGGCACTAGGCTAAAGGCTTTGTAGAAAGTAGATATATGGTAGATTTGGGTCAAAGGGATACTGAGTTTCTCGCTGACCCACATTAGAGCATCTTTAGACAGCCAGTGATTTTCGCTTTGAATGGTGAGCAGTATTTGAATTAAGGCGGACTTGTCACCCCCGTCACTGGCCGCTTTCTCTATCATCTCGATACTGGCTTTATCAATACTCTTTGTTTCTGCATCTGCCATCTTATTATTCCCTTTCAATTTCTTATTTTATGAGGCTATCAATTCAGCCATCGTCTCTCGCACTAATTTTATTGCCTCTGGGTGTCTCATGATTAATACATCACCCCCAGCTAGAAGCAAGACCATAGCTGACATTGCCTCCATCAAAATACCCCTTTTCTTGGCGTCTCCCATATTGAGTTCATCATTCGCCATATGCACTTCCTTGGTCTTCCAGGTCTCCTTAGCTATGTTACAAATGACAGGGAATTGGAGTTTTTCATCCTGCTGGGTTAGCCCTGCCATCTTGATTCTCTCCATTACCGAGTAACAGTACTCAATACCATAGCCTATACCACTGACAGTAGGGTCCATCATTATAAGTTCGTCAGGAACACCAAGATTGCCCAGCAGGATATTAAGCTGCTTAGCCAGGTTTATGTCTATGGGTGTTGACGAAATCACCGTATGGTGATAACCAATAGCGGCGGCGCCAATCCTTTTATGGTCTCCTTCCTCTACTGGTCCGATAATCAAATTTTTTCCTTGACAAACCTCAGCTACCTTTCCTAACACCTCGGTATCTTTCTCATGATTAGCCGTGCCCCAGACGATTAAGGGAACATCAATAGCATCAGCCACCTTCTTGACAACCTCAGCGGCTTCATCAGCCCCCCGGTCAAGCCCATTGGGGTCAGTGCTTATCAGTTGAAGGGCAATCATCTCTGCGCCGTAATCGTCAATGCATTTCTTTGCCCAGGCTACGGGGTCATCAGTTACCCCTTGAAAAGGCTCTAGAGCCGCCTTAGGCCATTCATCAGGCGGACAATCCCAAACCTCCATAGCTATTTTAGGTAGGTTTGGCATCTCACCTTCAAAAAGGTAAAGCGGGTAGGATGTCTCCCCGCCAACAGTTACACTTTTATCCCCTTTACCCAGTTTTATCTCTCTAATTTTGCCACTATATAACGTTTTAGGAATCTCAAGCGCCATTGTTCACCTTCCTTAGTTAAGCCGGATTCTTCCTCTTTTCACTGCCATACCAATCTTTTCCATACCAATATCTCTCACCGGTTTGCAGATATTTTAGCTTTTCCTGTCTGCTCACCAGTTTCTGTCTCCATTTCCCCAGCTCCTCACCCTCAGGTTTACCTTCCTCAAAGGTTCCTCCCAGTACCTCTACCTCTTCCCTGCCCGGTGCGCTCTTTTTCTCAACCTTATATTCCATTCTTGCCTCATCCCTTTCTAGGTTAATCCAGCGGCTAGTTTGGCTGCCTTTACTGTATTTAGCATAAGCATAGTTATAGTCATTGGTCCCACCCCGCCGGGTACCGGGGTAATAGCTTTAGCCTTCTCCTTAACCGCATCAAAATCGACATCTCCACATAAAATACTTTTACCTGATTCAGTTTTTCCTATTCGGTTAACACCGACATCAATTACCACTACCCCTTCTTTAACCATATCAGCAGTAATCGCCTTTGGTTTCCCGGCAGCTACAATCAGTATATCAGCCCTCCTGGTATGGAAAGCCATATCCTTGGTTCGAGTATGGCATATAGTTACAGTAGCATTGGCCCCATCTTTCTTCTGAAGAAGGATATTGGCTATAGGTTTGCCCACAATGTTGCTTCTACCCACAATCACTACCTCTGCCCCTTCGATTTTAATTCCAGACTTGATTAGAAGCTGCTGGATTCCGTGGGGGGTGCAGGGCAAATAGTCTGGCTCGCCAATCATCAATTTGCCCACATTCACCGGGTGAAAGCCATCAACATCCTTTTTAGGGTCGATGGCATAAAGAATCCTGGTTTCATTGATATGCTTGGGTAGGGGGAGTTGGACTAGAATTCCGTGAATCTTAGGGTCTTTATTTAACTTGTCAATTAGGATAAGCAGTTCCGCCTCACCGGTGTCAGCCGGCAGGTCATGCCTTTCTGAATAAACGCCTAAGGCATCGCATGTTCTTGCTTTTGACCTAACATAAACCTGGGATGCCGGGTCCTCACCCACCAGAACAGTAGCTAATCCCGGTATTAGATTATGCGTCTCTTTGAGTTTAGCGATTTCCTGTTTTAGCTCCTCACGAATCTGTTTGGCAATCTCAGTGCCACTAATAATCTGCGCTGTCATTTTTATCCCCTTTCAGATGAGTTCCCTCAGTTTTTATTCAAAAGCTTAGCCATCAAATCATTGACCGCTCTCACTGCCTTGGAGGTATCGGGTATGTCAAGCAGCGATTTTAACTTAAGGTCATACTCATATACTTCCTCATCTAGAGGAATGGTAGCTACAGGGTCGATTCCCAGCCTGTCTAGTTCCTCAGTGACGAGGGGGTCTAGCTTGGTAGGAACAAAGTTAACTATTACCATTTGCCTCTTCACCACCAGCTTGAGGTCGGAGACTAAATCCCGTATCCGGGCCACAGTTCGGATACCTTTCACCGAATGGCCGGAAATAATGAACAGCCCATCAACATTCTGGGTGGTTCTGCGGGATAGATGCTCCATCCCTGCCTCATTATCCATAACCGTGTAGGCATAGCTTTCCGCCAAGCTGTCGGCAAACTTCTTCAAGATAAGATTGGGATAGCAGTAGCATTCCGGCCCTTCCCCTCTACCCATTGTCACCAGATCAAGCCCCTTACTTTCAACGATAATCTCATTTAATTTATAGTCTAGATAAGCCTGCTTATTCATTCCGGGAGGAATATTTATTTTATCCTTTTGAAAAGCGTCAAGCATTAAGCCAACAGTCTGTTCTACCGTAAGCCCTAGGCTCTCCCCCAAATTGGCATTAGGGTCGGCATCAATGGCTAGAATTGGTCCCGAGCCATTCTTCATCAGGTAACGGATGACGAGACTGGCTACAGATGTCTTTCCGCTACCACCCTTTCCAGCTACAGCAATATTGAAACTCAAATTCTTATTCTCCGCTTTGGTTTACTTTTTGGCAGCTTGGCCAGTGTTTTACTTACTGATGGGAACTCTCCAGCATTGGTATGTGGCAGAAATAGAGCTGCTACATAATTATTCATAAAGTCGATGTTTTCACTCAACTCAAAATTAGTCATCATGTTAGCTACTCTTCTCGCGTCATCAAGCAAATCACGGGAGAAACAAGTCAATCTTGCTCCTAAAAGAGAGCCGTTACCGATGAAAATAAATCTATCCAAAGGCAGGTCAGGAAGAAGTCCGATAGTGATAGCCTTTCTGATATCGATATTACTACCGAAGGCACCAGCGATGATTACCCGCGCTAAACTAGGACAGGTAAGCCCGATACTTTTGACCAATGTCTGGCACCCAGCATACATGGCTGCCTTGGCTCGAATGAGGTTATCAACATCCACCTCGGTGATAACAATATCTTTGCCAATTTGAGTTTCGGGTGCCCAGCATAGGACATACTCATAGCCATCTGTGCCCTTTCTGATTCTCTTTGTGGGGAGGTCAGCGTTAATTTTCCCATTCTGGCTGATAACGCCGGCTTCAAGCAGTCCGGCAACGATGTTTATCAGTCCTGAGCCGCAGATTCCTTTCGGTTTTGTCTCGCCGATAGTATTAATTACTGGCTCAAAATTTGATGGGTTGATGTCAAAGCCTTCAATAGCTCCTTCACTGGCTACTATACCATGCCTTATCCCGCCACCTTCAAAGGCAGGACCAGCTGAGCAAGAGGCAGTTACCATCCAATCTGAGTTCCCAATCACTATCTCGCCATTTGTCCCTATATCCATATAAAACGTCAAATTTTTCTTCTGGTACACCCCCGCACCCACAATCCCCGAAACAACATCGCCACCGACATAGCTGGCTACTGAGGGGAAAGTGAAAAGGTAAACCGGCTTTCCAACCTTGATGCCCAGAGAACTTGCTCGCACGGGAGGGAAAAAGTTGGCTACCGGGGTGTAGGGAGCTAATCTTATATATTTAGGGTCCAGTCCGAGGAGGATTTGAGTCATTGTTGTATTGCCAGCAACGATAATGTGCCCAATATGCTTTACATCAACCTGGCTTTGGGTTACTAGCTCCCCGATAACCCCATTAATGGTGGCCACAACCGCCCGCTGTAATTTTTTAAGGCCGCCTGGTTTCTGGCAGTAGGCGATACGGGTGATAACATCCTCCCCGTAGCTTATTTGTCCGTTGTAATCAATGCTTTCAGCTATAACCTTACCCTGATTCAAATCGAGTAATTGCCCGCAGATAGTGGTTGTGCCGATGTCAAAGGCAAGCGAGTAATGCTTTTCTCTGGTGTCCCCAGGTTCTATATTTATCACTCTTGGCCTGCGCCACTCTTTGGTTCGAGGTTTAGCTGCGGTGATGAGCGTGGTAACAGTGACTTTCCAATGACCGTCTCGTAAGACCTTAGCCAGTTTCTTGACTACACCAAAGTCTGCTGATATGTTGTGAAGGTTGTAACGCTGCCTTAAGCCTCTTAGCAGCCGAGACAGGTCGCCAGCATTATCTTCTAAAGTTGGTGGTGGCAGTTCAACAAATAACTTAGTCAAGGGTGGCTTAAATCTCCAGCCAGTAGCTAAAACCTCTGATGTTTTTCTAGCTTCACGGGACAGGATTGCTTTCTCAAGCCTCGATTCTACTGGCACATAAACGGTGAGGTCGGTGATTATCCTGCTTTGGCAGGCTTGCCTGAGACCCTGCCCATACTCCTCTTCAGAAAGCTTCTCACTCTTGGTGCTTTCCACTTCCCCTGTTTCAATTAGAACCTTGCAAGTGCCGCAAACACCGGCACCCCCACAGGAAGCATTAATATGCACTCCGGCAGCAATGGCTGTCTCTAGAAGATTGGCACCTTGCTCCACGACAATGTCAACATTATCGGGGTCGAAGTGAACCCGTCTCTTTTTATTTGTTGAGTTCTTTGTCATCTAACTTCCTGTGTTATCAAGCACTACCGGGAAGCTACTAAAACAGACCACTGACCTTTCCCGTCTTTACATCTACGTCGACCTTTCTAAAAGCGGGGTTAGAAGAGGTTCCCGGCATCAGGCTGATGGCTCCGGCGCAGGGACAGAGAAATTTTGCTCCGGAATAAATCAATACATCACGGATGGGTAGTGCCCACCCCTTGGGCATACCTTTAATGGCTGGATCGTGAGTGAGGGAGAGATGAGTCTTTACCATCATGGTAGTGTAGCCGTCATACTTGGAGTCAGACTCAAACCTCTTAGCTTTAGCCTCAGCCTCGGGAGCCCAGACGGCACCATCAGCTCCATAGACCGCTTTGGCGATTGTGTCTACCCTTTCTCTCAGCTTCATTTCCATGGGATAGAGGAAATTGAAATCGGTCTTATCTTCGCAGGCTTCCTTGACCGCATCAGCTAGCTCTAGAGCACCGTCACCACCGTTAGCCCAATGGCTGGACATGGCACAGCGTGCTCCAGCCGCCTCGGCTGCTTTTCTGATCATGGCAATCTCGTTCTTGGTATCAGTGTGGAAGGAATTGATGCACACTACCGGATTAATACCAGATTTTCTGATGATGTTGATGTGGTGCACCATGTTTGGGATACCCTTCTCCAGGAGTCCCAGGTCCTCTTTCCCATAGGAATCAGGCAGGGGTAGACCAGCCACTACCTTAGGCCCGCCGCCGTGCATCTTCAGTGCTCGGATGGTGGTGGTGAGCACCGACACATGCGGTTTGAGACCACTTAAGCGGCTCTTGACATTCCAGAACTTCTCAAAGCCGATGTCAGCACCGAAGCCGCTCTCGGTAACATGGTAATCAAACAACTTTAACCCAACGCGGTCACCAATGATAGAAGATTGTCCTACAGCAATATTGGCAAATGGTCCGGCATGCACCATGCAGGGCTGATATTCCACGGTGGACATTAGGGTGGGGTTAATGGTGTTGCGCATCCAGGCAGTCATAGCGCCGCCCACCTCCAGGTCACCGGTGGTAACCGGATTACCCTTCTTGTCGAAGGCAATAGTAATATTATCCATTCTTTCTCGCAAGTCGGCTAAATCCTTGACAATTGACAACATAGCCATAAGCTCAGAGCTCACGGCAATGCCGAACTTGGATTGCATTGTGTAGCCATCCATGCGCCCGCCCAGGCCTATGACAATGTTCCTGAGACTTTGAGCGCAAAAATCCATAATCCAACCCATCTCCACTCGGGTGGGGTCAACGTCCAGGCGGCGCATCTTGGTTAACCTAGCCAGTCGTGCGTCATCGTAGTTGCGCTCGTGCTGCATCCTGGCGGTAAGGGCAACCATAGCCAGATTATGGGCATTCATGATATCGTTTATGTCCCCGGTAAGACCCATAGAGAATTCGGTCATGGGAATAAGTAGCGCATTGCCACCGCCGGCAGCGGTTCCCTTGATATTCATGGTGGGGCCACCTGAAGGCTGGCGGATACAGCCGCCTACATTCAATCCCCGCTTCCCCATACCCTCCAGGATACCCATCGTGGTCGTAGTTTTCCCCTCACCCAGCGGCGTGGGGGTTATGGCAGTTACCTCAATGTACTTGCCATCCGGCTTATCCTTGAGGCGCTCCATTATCTTTAAGAAATCGAGCTTGGAGATTCTTCCGTAAGCAAGCATCTCGTTCTTTTGTAGGTTTAGCCTTTCCCGCCATTCATCGGGAGTTGGCATGTTTACCTCGGCAGCTTCTGCAATCTGCCAATCCTTCATTTTTACCGCATCGTAAGCCACGGGAAACCCCCTTTTATTAATTATTTTATTTAAGGATTTCTATTGAAACCCCTCTGGCTAGTTTATTGTGCTTGCTGCCTGAGTAGTGGATAACAAAGCTTGGTAGATATTTCTTACCTCGGTAGTAATCGGCTGACTAGCGTCAAGAAGAGGAAGATTGGCAAGGTCAGCTTCTACTACTGCCTGGTCATAGGGGATAAAGCCAAGAAATTCAAAGTCGGGCAGGCTAGAAATTAAGAATTCCCTCTCTGATTGGTTTCGAAGCTTATTGCCTACTATGGCAATGTTTTGTAAACTAATATCCTTTGCCAGGCTAGTAATTCTGTAAGCTGTTTCAACGCTCCGTCTACCCGGTTCTACTACTATAATCAGCTTGTCTACTGCCCTTGCTGTCCCGCGGCTTAGATGTTCTATCCCGGCCTCCATATCCAAGATTACTACTTCATCCCTAGCCAAGAGTAAATGGGTAATCAAGGCTTGTAATAAAGCACCTTCAGGGCAATAGCAGCCAGTTCCACCCCTCTTAATTCGCCCCATCACCATCAACTTAATGCTGTTATATTTTAGAGAATACTTTTCCGGTAAGTCATCGACTTTAGGATTTAGCTTAAAGTAGGGGGCTATTTGGCCAGGTCGTGCCCCTGTCCTTTCCTCAATAAGAGTACTCATCTCGGATATGGGGGTTATCTTCTCAGGATGGGGAAAGCCAAGGGTAGCAGCTAGATTAGCATCGGGGTCAGCGTCTATGGCAATAACGGAATAGCCGAATTCAACAAATACTGTGGAGAGGAGAGAAGCTAATAAAGTCTTACCTACTCCACCTTTACCACTAATAGCAATCTTCATCGGCTCTCTATTTCTGCATAACTAAAACTGAAAGTTCTTGGAAAAGCACTCAGGCTTGCTAAATCTGGTACCTATTGACTACCAAAATTATTATATCAATAAGTTCTAAATCACAGGTAGTATATCCGATACTAAATGAAAAGTCAAGCAAACCATATTAATTACGGGACGACGAGGGAAGTACAATCAGATTTGGCCACATAGTGCATTACGCTATCGGCCACCTGCTCCAGAAGCAATCATACCGGTGACACTAACTTAAAAAGTGGACTAATCAATGGGGGCAAGTCACTGAAAGCCAGAGTATGGGAGATTTTTGATTGCCCCTGCGGTTAAAGGCTTAAACCCATACTGGAGGTAGAGCTAGATAGGTTGATGGTCCTTGGCGAGCTCAAGGTATCGGATGAGGCCGCGTTGAAATTAAAGAAGATGAGCTCGGCTACCATCGATAGGAAGCTCAAGCACCAAAGAGAGGTGCTACACCTTTTGAGGTCAAAAGGCGGCCCGAAGCCGGGGTCGCTACTCAAGCGCAAGATAGCTATACGGCTCACCGAGTGGGATACCTCGAAGACGGGCTACGTGGAGATGGACCTGGTTGTTCATTGTGGCTCCTCTACCTTTGGGGACTATATCAATACCTTAAGTACCACCGAAGTGTCCTCCGGTTGGTGGGAGGGCTCCGTTTGACTTGAAGGGGCTGGATTCGGACAATGGCTCGGAATTCATCAATGACATTTTGTATAAATATTGC
>Ga0265592_1001509_pt1 | contig 10015 bp, 10 predicted proteins | sample saktaG_7_FD_190141 | JGI IMG/M metagenome (GOLD analysis project Ga0265592, IMG submission 190141) | Saline water microbial communities from Sakinaw Lake, British Columbia, Canada - sak_2010_1_5_120m | ecosystem: Environmental > Aquatic > Non-marine Saline and Alkaline > Saline ... | reverse complement strand
AATAATTTTAATTAGAATATTTTAAATATAAAATAGTATAGAGGTGATTAAAATTAAATATCAACTTGAAATACCAGGATCTAATATAAGTACAAAGGTTAGTGATTTTGTTTACAGTATTATAAGGAAAAATATTATCAACTGGAATATTAAGCCAGGTGTTTTAATGAGTGAAAAGGAAGTATCCAAGCAGATAAATGTGAGCCGTACTCCGGTAAGAGAGGCGTTTATTAAGTTAAAACGTGAAGGCCTAGTAGAAATACTTCCTCAAAGAGGAACTGTAGTATCTAAAATCGACCTTAAGCGGGTAGAGGAGGAACGATTTATTAGGGCATGCATTGAGGTTGCCGTGTTTAATATTGCAATGGATAATTTTCCATCTGAACTCCTGCCAATAATTGAGAAGAATTTGAAATGTCAGCAAGAGTGTATCGAAAACATTGATTATAAAAGGTTTATTAAATTGGATGAGGAATTTCATCGTATTATTTACTCGAGCTGTAAGAAGGAAATGTGTTGGGAAGTTATACAGACTGTAAGTAGCCATTATAAGCGTATTAGGGTAATGACTCTTTGGGACAAAGATATTTTAAGGAATTTGATAGAACAACATAGTGCAATGTTTGATTCCATTCGCAAAAAGGATAGAAATAAAGCGGAATTGACAATAAAAAAGCATCTTGAGAAGTTGCTTTTCGAGGAAGATGAAATGAAAAGAAAGTATCCTGAGTATTTCCGTTGATGTATACAAAAGAAAGGCTATTGATGAAATGAAAAGATAGGATATAACATAAGTTAAGAATAATTGAAATTATTAAGTTGTAGAAATTGTATTTCTTAAGAGAGTTAGAATAAATTGTTTATTATTTTTTTATAAGAAGGCAGAATTAAATATAATATGAAGGTAACATTAAGATGGTATGGTTCTGAAAACGATAATATTAGCTTAAATCAAATAAAACAGATTCCTGGAGTAACAGGGGTTGTTGGAACTATTCTTGATATACCAGTTGGAGAAGTATGGGAATTAAATAGAATACTTAGATTAAAAAAAGAAGTAGAAAGTTATGGATTAAAATTAGAAGTGATTGAAAGTGTAAATGTCCACGAAGATATAAAATTGGGACTTACTACGAGAGATAAGTATATTGAAAATTATAAAGAGACCTTAAAAAATTTATCAACATTAGGTATAAAGGTAGTATGTTACAATTTTATGCCAGTTTTTGACTGGTTTAGAACTGACTTGTCTAAAGAATTACCGGATGGGTCGACCGTTTTCTCATATAAAGAGGAAATATTTGAAAAAATCGATAAGGATAATATATTTAAGGAAATGCTAGAAAAATTTGATGGATTTAATATGCCAGGATGGGAAGAAGAGAGACTTAATAAAATTAAAGGTTTGTATACAGAATATAAAAATGTTAATGAAGAAAAACTATGGGAAAATTTGGAATACTTTTTAAAAGAGATTATTCCTGTAGCTGAGGAATTGGATACAAAAATGGCTATTCATCCGGACGATCCTCCGTGGTCAATTTTTGGATTACCAAGAATAATTAAATCAAAAAAAGATTTGGAGAGATTAATAAGTTTAGTAGATAGTAAATATAACGGTATAGTTTTATGTAGTGGCTCATTGGGTGCAAATCGTGACAATAATATTCCAGAACTTATTAGATATTTTGGTAAAAAAGGAAGAATTCATTTTGCGCATGTTAGGAATATTAAATTCCACAAAGGTAGAAATTTTGACGAAAGCTCACATAAAACTGAAGATGGTTCATTAGATATGTATGAAATAATGAAAGCATATTATGATATTGGCTTTGATGGATATATTAGACCTGATCATGGAAGAATGATTTGGGGAGAAAAAACAAAACCTGGTTACGGATTATACGATAGAGCGCTTGGAGTCGCTTATCTAAACGGATTATGGGGAGCAATAAATAAAGAAGGGAAGGAAAAATCAAAATGTATTCAAATTTAAATGGGAAAGTTGCAGTAGTTACAGGTGGCGGTGGAGTACTTGGTGGAGCTTTTGCCCAAGAACTTGCTAGGCATGGGGTCAAAGTTGCTATATTGGATTTGCGTTTAGATGCAGCAAAATCTGTTGTTGATAAGATAAAAAGCAAAGGTGGAAAGGCAATTGAAGTTGTATATGATGTTTTAGATGTAAAAAGTGTAGTTAAGGCAGAAAAAATTGTTTTAAAAGAGCTTGGTATTTGTGATATTTTGATTAATGGTGCAGGTAGTAATCATCCTAAAGGGACTACTACAAAGGAAATATTAGAAATAGGAGATTTAGAAAATAATGGCAAAAACATTATGACTTTTTTTGATTTGGATCCAAAGGGATTTGAGTTTGTGTTTAATTTAAATTTTATGGGAACGTTAATACCTACGCAAGTTTTTTCTAAAAAAATGGTTAATAAAAAAGGCGCAACAATTATTAATATGTCTTCTATGAGTGCTCCATGTCCAATGACAAAAGTTCCCGCGTACAGTAGTGCAAAAGCTGCAATAAGTAATTTTACACAGTGGCTTGCGGTGTATATGGCTAACGTTGGTATTAGAGTAAATGCAATAGCCCCCGGGTTTTTCTTAACAGAGCAGAATAAAAATCTTCTACTTAATAAAGATGGTTCTTTAACAGAAAGATCAGAAAAAATAATAAGTCATACCCCGTTGAGGAGATTTAGAGAACCAAAAGATTTACTAGGCACATTAATTTGGCTTTGCGATGATAAATCTTCAGGTTTTGTGACAGGAACTGTTATACCAGTTAATGGTGGTTTCATGGCTTATTCAGGCGTATAAGTTTATTTTTAAAAATAGTTATGAAATTTAATAGAGAGAATGTTTAATGAACAAACAATAAATTTCTGATCGATCCCGGAAAAGAAAAAGGAAAAGCACATCAGTCACATTCGCTGAGTATTGTGCTTTAAAAGGGGGTGAGAGCTGGGGAAAAAGATTTTAAATTTTTTGGCTAAATTGGATATTCTTGACCGATTCTTGACTGAAAAGAAAAATATTAAAATTAAAGGAGTTAAAGAAAAATGAAAAGAATCTTAATTCTCTCGCTTATATTAGTATTGGTGTTGTCTCTTGTGGCTACAGCGCAGGCAACGAATAAGGTTACCGTCAATATCGCTTCTACTTATCCATCGAATTCTCCTCAAGATAAGGGGCTAGTTAAGTTTAAAGAACTGGTAGCGGAACGCTCCGGCGGTCGGATTGAAATCCTGATTCATCCGGCGAGCGCCATGGGCGACGAACGCCAGACCTTTGAAATGCTGTCCCAGGGTTCTGTGGAATACGGCGCACTCGGTACCAATGATATTTCCACCTATTTCCCCAAATATAGTATTTCTGAAGTCCCCTACGTATTTTCAAGTCAGGATGATTTCTGGAAATTTTGGCAGGGACCGGGAAAAGAGCTTTCTGCAATGATTGAGGAAGAACGGGGAGTACGGACAGACGGAGTCATTCTTCGCGGAGCCCGGTATCTTACCGCCAACCGCCCCATTAAATCCGTGGCGGATGTAAAAGGCCTCAAAATGCGATTGCCCCCAGTAAGCTCCTGGTTCAAAGTATGGGAAAGCCTCGGTGCTCTTCCTTCGAACATCGCTTTTGGCGAAGTTTATATGGCCCTGAAAACCGGTGTAGTGGAAGCCCAGGAAAACCCGCCGGAAACCATTCTAAACTACAAATTCTATGAGACTCAGAAGTACCTGATCGCTACCGAGCACATCTACTCGGCCGCCCGGATTCTGTCTTCCGCTAAGTGGTGGAATACTCTGAGCAAGGACGATCAGGCTCTTCTAACCAAAGCTATGGATGAGGGTGTGGCTTATGCAAATTCCATCACCAAAGACGGAGATGCTATGTTCGTAAAGGAACTGCAGGAACTTGGCATGACTCTCATCGAAGTAGACAAAGTTGCCTTCAAGAAGGCTGTCCAGCCTGTCCTTGATCAGTTGGCGAAGGATGAGTGGGATTCTGCTTTCTATACAAAAGTACAAGAAGCTCTGAAGTAATCCTGTAAGGTATATAATAGACACCCACGAACCGGTAAAAATTACCGGGTGGGTGTCTTACCTTTTTTCTTAAAGTAAAAGAATCGTTTTCTGCGATTCGGAAAGAGAGTTTTACGAGTGAAAAAGTTTTTGGAAGGTCTTAATGCAATCCTTCTCTTGTTTATGTTCCTTATTGCCATTCTTACAGTAGTTTATCGGGTATTTTTAAAAATTCCTACCTCCTGGTCTGTAGATTTGGCTCAATTCAGCTTTATTTTTTTAGTTTTTATCGGTTCCGCAGCAATTATGAAGGACGAATCCCATATTAAAATCACCGTATTGATGGACCGTCTGAGTGAAGGAGTACAAAAGATTTTTCGTATTATCGGACGGCTCCTTATGATTCCTTTCTTCGTTATTTTCGTCATTGGCTCGTATCAAAACTTGAAATTCAACTGGACTATCGGACTTCCGACGGTGGACTGGATGAAAATAGGATATATGTATTTAATTCTCCTTATTTCCGGAATAATCATGATCTTTTATCTATGCATTAATATCTATAACGATGTGTTCAGCAAGAAACCTCGTCCTTCCAAACCGGGAGGTGCATCATGATCCTTATCCTTACCTTAGGTCTTATCGTTCTTCTGCTTATAGGACTACCTGTTGCCATGGCCCTCGCGCTGTCTGCTTTGGGTGCCGCTCTTGTTGGAGGTGGGATGGTTTTTCAATTCTCGGTACTGGCTCAGAAAATGCAGTTCGGCCTTCAGAACTTCCTCCTGATCGCGATTCCGCTCTTCATTCTTACGGCGAAGCTCATGAATACTGCGGGAATTACGAAAAAGATTTTTAGTTTTGCGGATACCTTGGTCGGGTTCCTTCCCGGCGGGCTGGCCCATGCGAACGTTGTAGCGAGTCTTATCTTTGCGGGAATGTCCGGTGCCGCTGTTGTCGATGCTGCGGGGCTTGGTCAGATCGAGCTGGATGCGATGACAAAAAGCAATTACCCAAAGAAGTTCAGCGTTGCCGTTACGGCGGCTTCTTCAACTATCGGGCCTATTTTCCCGCCCAGTATTCCGATGGTTGTCTTTTCCTTCGTATCCGGTGTTTCCGTAGGAAGGCTTTTCCTCGGGGGGGTCGTCCCCGGCCTTCTGATGGCCGGTATCCTCATGCTCATGGTGGCTTTTTACGCGAAAAAGCATAATTTTCCGCGGCAGCCGTTCCCGACTTTTGCGATCGCCTTCCGGAGTTTTACCGAGGCTTTCCTTCCTCTCCTCACTCCCATCATCCTGCTGGGTGGTATCTGGCTTGGTGTTTTTACTCCTACGGAAGCCGCCGCGGTAGCGGTCTGCTATGCCCTCATTATCGGCGTGTTCATTATGCGGGAGCTTTCTCTGAAAGACGTGGGCCGTGCATTTATTGAAACAGCCCGGGAAACCGCCATGATCGGGTTCTTGGTCGCTGCTTCAGCCCTCTATGGATGGATTCTCATGCGGTCGGGAATGATCATCAAGGTCGCTGAATGGCTCGTCTCCATAAGTCAAAATCCGCTTCACATCCTGCTGATCATCAACGTATTCCTATTGGTGGTCGGCTGTTTCCTTGATTCTACTATAGCGATTCTTATTCTTGGACCGATGCTCATGCCCGTCATCGAGAAGGTGGGAATCGATCCGGTTCATTTTGGTGTGGTCATGGTCCTCAACCTTATGATCGGACTCTTGACGCCGCCTTTCGGGATCGTTCTTTTCGTTATGGTTAAGGTGTCGGGATTGAAATTCGAAGAGGTCGTCAAATCAACTTTACCTTTCCTCATTCCTCTTTTTGTGGTCCTGATTCTAATTGTGATTTTCCCGGGGTTTGTAACGGTATTGCCGAATCTTATTATGGGAGGATAAATAGATGTCTTTGAATATACTTTCGATTGAAAATAAAAAAGATTTTATTCGGAAAAACTGGTTTCTTCAGGAGGTGGAGGAAGTTCCATTTCTCATCGAAATCGGCCCGTTCCATGCAGCGAGCACCAAGTTTTTTTCCGACGACGATGCGGAGTTAGCATGGAACATAAATTTTTATAAGCAAAGAAAAGGAATATATGATTATGGAATTCCTAATATTAAGCCGAACCAGGGTATCGGTATTATAGCTTCCGCTTTCGGTTGCGAACATATAGTAAATAATGAAGCAGATCCTTGGATCAAACCTCTCATCCGTGAAGAAAACGTAAACGATGTATATAAACTTGAAGTCCCCGATCCGATAAACAATCCGATTTATAAAAGAGCCTATGATCGGATCGAATTTTTCCAGTCGCATTCAGACCTGCCCCTTCGGCTGGTAAATGTGCCGTCCCCTCTGGTTACGGCCTCCCTGATTTGGGATTATACTTCTTTTATCGTAGCTATGATGATTTATCCGAAGGAAGTCCATATTCTTATGGAGAAGGTAACTGCGGCGACCATTGATTATATCAGAGAACAACTTAGGCGTATAAAAAACCTTTTTACTATGGGACATGAAATGTGGTATATCCCACGGGATTTAGGTGTGCGTATCAGTGACGATACAGCGGCTCTCATGTCGCCGAATCTCTATCGGGAATTTGGAGTAAAATATAATTCCTTGATTTCTCGAGCCTTTGGAGGGATCGTGGTGCATTCCTGTGGTGACGTTCAGAATGTGGTGGAACCGATGATGGAAATAGAAGGCCTCCGGGGCCTGGATCTTACCATTCCCCAAAATCCGAACTGGGAAGTAATTCGGAAAGCTGCAGCGGGAAAGACCGCTTTAAATCTCCGTCATTACTATTGGGACCACGGGAAGGACACTCAAGTAGATCTGGCGGAATATTCCAGAAAACTTATTGAATTCTTCGGTCAAAAAGGGATTTTTATTCAAACCTCTACTCCGACACCGGAAGAAGCTCGGGATCTTGGCAAAAGGCTTCACTATATTTTGCATCGTTAATGATGCCGGTTTTATTATTTATTTGAGACAAAAAATTAAAGGAGACTAAATATATGTACGGGAAAAAAATTGCTCTGGTAACCGGTGCTGTCGGATTTATTGGCCGCGCCATTGCGGCTGGTCTGATTGAAGACGGCTTTCGTGTCGTTTTGGTAGATCTGGACCGGAAAAAATTGGATGAATTTGCCGGGGCTTTACCCGCCGGCCAAACTCTTTCAATCGATTGCGATATAAGCGATCCCAAGGCTGTAGAGGCCGTGGTGAAAAAGGTTCAGAATATTTGGGGTACGGTAGATGTGCTGGTGAATAATGCTGGAATAGTATCGAATCATAAAGTTGTTGAAACTTCGCCGGAGGAATGGAAGAAAGTTCATTCTGTCAATCTTGACGGTGCCTTCTACTTTTCCCGGGCTGTAATAGAGGATATGAAGAAGAAACGCTGGGGGAGAATCATAAATATTTCCTCTCTGGCTGCGAAATCTGGCGGTATCACTGCAGGAACGGCATATTCCACTTCTAAAGGAGCCCTGATTTCCCTTACTTTTAGTCTCGCTGCGGAGTTGGCTCCTTTCGGAGTCACCGCGAATGGTATAGCACCGGCTTACGTAAAAACTCCCATGGTGATGGAACAACTTTCAACAGAGCAGCTGAAAGCGATAATCGAAAAGATTCCGGTGAAGCGATTATGCGAAGCCGAAGAAGTGGCCCACACGGTAAGGTTTCTGGTGCATCCTCTGGCGGGATTTATTACCGGTGAAATTATCGATCAGAATGGTGGACTCCATTTTGATTGAACTCCACCCCCAGAGAAAGGAGCATTAATAATGACCTCAGAAATTTGACAAGATATTATATTAATGTTATATTTTAGTCAAATAAAATTTTAAAAATTAAATAATAGATACTCGTATAAACTCTTGAATATGGCAAGGGTGTTTCTACCATGTGACCGTAAATCACGACAGGCTACGAGTGGAAGTGCACCTTAGGGAATCGCTTATTTAAGCCGATTTATATTGGTAAATATTAGGTTACGCTTAGATAAGATTAGAACCAAGTGGTGCAAAGTATATTTATTTTTATACTACACCGGAGGGTTAAAATCCCAGGCGGAGAGGTTCCACTCTAATTGATGGAATTTCTGTTGCCTGGGCTTTTTTATTTGCTATAAAGTTATTAATTGAATATATAAAATTTAGGGGATTAAGGAGAAAGGATATGGATGATAAAGTAGCGATAATAATGGGAAGCGTATCAGATAAAGACACTATGAAAAAATCAGCTGAAGTATTAGATGAATTAGGTATTTCTTATGAAATGAAGGTACTCTCGGCTCATCGGAGCCCTGATTTACTATTTGAATACATAACCCAAATAGAAGAAAAAGGATTTAAAGTAATCATTGCCGGTGCAGGAGGGGCAGCTCATCTTGCCGGAGTAATTGCCGCTAAAACACTTTTACCGGTTATCGGAGTACCTATAGAAACCAAAGCCCTGGGAGGGCTTGATTCCTTATTGTCTATGGTTCAAATGCCTGGTGGCATTCCAGTGGCTACAGTAGGAATAGGAAATGCCAAAAATGCCGGACTAATGGCAGCGCACATCTTAGCTATTGAAAATTCTAAAATTAGGGAAAGACTTAAAGGTTATAGAAAAGATATGGCACAGAAGATAAAAGATATTGAGATATAGCGTATAGCGTTTAGCGTGTAGCGGATAGGATATTAGTTACCCTGTTACCCAGTTTGCCAGTTAAAATACAGGTTACAAGTTGCAGGTTGCGAGTTACAAATTTTTTTCGCATCTTTGCGACTATTCACTGGCAACTCATTTAATTGGTGAATTGGTCAATTGGTGAATTGGTAAATTTACAGAAGGGAGTATTTATAATGGGCAGCGTAAAAGATTTAATTGTTATAGAGAAGCCATTAAAAAACAAAACTGGTAGGGGAAGATTTATTTTTTCGGACCGTTATTCAGTGTTTGATTGGGGAGAAATGCCAGACCTTATTCCTGATAAGGGTAAATCTTTGTGTATCTCAGCAGCTTATTTTTTTGAAAAGCTGGAAAGTATGGGGATTGGAACACATTACCTGGGTTTAGTTGAAGACGGTCAATTAAAAAAACTATCCGAGATCAAAACCCCGGTAGATATTATGGAAGTTAAATTGCTTCGGGTATTAAAACCGCTCAAAACTGCCGATGGTTATGATTATTCAGATTATAAAAAAGAGGATAAAAATTTTTTAGTTCCTTTAGAAGTTATTTTTCGCAATTCTTTGCCCGCAGGTTCAAGTGTATTTAGAAGATTAAAAAAAGGTGAATTAGAATTGAAAGAATTGGGATTGGAAAAGTTGCCCATTCCCGGAGAAAATTTAGAAAAACCATTTATCGATGTGTCTACCAAGCTTGAGGAAAGCGATCGCTACATGAACTGGAAGGAAGCAAAAAAAATTACTAATTTTAATGATGGCCAATTAAATGAAATTAGCGATATAACAACCAGGGTTAATAAATTGATAACCGAAGAAGCTGACCGAACCGGTTTAAAATATGAAGACGGTAAAATTGAGTTTGGATTAGATGTTAATAAAAAATTGTTAATGGTAGATGTTTTGGGAACATTGGATGAATGTAGATTTACTTTTAAGGGAATGCCTATAAGTAAAGAAATTGCCAGATTGTACTATCGAAAAACTAATTGGTATAAAGAATTGATAGATGCCAAAAAGAATGATGAATTAAACTGGAAAGAGAAAGTGAACCTGTCTCCTCCACCTTTACCGGCAAGATTAAAAGAACTTATTTCCATGGCTTACTGTGCCTTTACCAATGAAATTACCGAGAGAGTCTGGCTCCCCAAGATTCCGGCAATGAAAAAGATATTAGAAGAAATTATTTCATTTATATAAAATAAAAAGCAAAAGTTAATTTGACTTTAATTTAAAAGGAGTTAGTGATGAGCAATCAAGAAGAGAAAAATTTAAAAAAAATATTAGAGGAAAATGATCCTACGA
>Ga0265592_1001504_pt1 | contig 10030 bp, 8 predicted proteins | sample saktaG_7_FD_190141 | JGI IMG/M metagenome (GOLD analysis project Ga0265592, IMG submission 190141) | Saline water microbial communities from Sakinaw Lake, British Columbia, Canada - sak_2010_1_5_120m | ecosystem: Environmental > Aquatic > Non-marine Saline and Alkaline > Saline ... | reverse complement strand
TTGCAGGCATTCCTCAAAAGGTTATCCAGCGTGCTCAGGAAATTTTGGAAGAGCTCGAGAAAAGCGAGTTCAATGAGTCCAGCATTCTGGAAAAGACAAAGAGAAAAAAAGCTGAGATCAATCAAACCTCTTTTATTGAAGTGCTTTCTCAGAAAACAAGTAATGAATGGGCACTCATCGAAAAACTGAAAAATCTGGATGTGAATTCCCTCACCCCTATCGAAGCGCTTACTTTTCTCTCGAAATTAAAAGAAAAACTTTGATTTTACATCACTATAATTCCTCAAATAACTCTTCCAGCTTTGCAGTTTGTTAGAGGTTGTCCCATCTGTTGAAACGTTGTGCGACATACATAAAATTCTCGTGACAAATCACACACTATCTTTTTTCTTCTACATAAATACGATAAATCGTGTTACGGTGTAATGGAGATGGGTAGGTCTTCTTATGAAATAAGATAGAATTACCTCCCTCTTTAATCATTTTTTTGATTCCTAAATCTATAAACATCTTGTTACAAATCTCGAAAATAATACAACAATAGTGGTAATATGATACTATTTAATAAAAATCATTTTCTTAACTTCATTATAGTTCTCTGTCTTGAGTTGATAGAAATAAAAACCTGACGGAAGACTGCTTGCATCCCACCCAGCTGTTCCATATCTGGCTTCAATGGTATCAACTAACTGACCCTCAATGTTGTAGATTCTGATTTCTATTGGTTCTGCCTTTAATTTACCTTTTATTGCATATTCAATGGTTGTTGAATTTGAAAATGGGTTAGGATAATTAATTAGATATCCATCTGATATACCTACTGGTTCATCACGGTGAAATTCATCTAAATAATATATGCTACCGTTAACATTAAAATAAGTTAATCCATTTGTAAATACCGATATATGACCATTTACTATATTACATTTCGGGGTGTATCCACCATTTCCTGATTCTGTCTGGTAAATCATTTGAGTCTCTTCACACGCTTGTAACCTATCGAGTACTATCTGTGTAGGATGTCCGTAGCTGTTTTCTCCAACGCTGACAATTGCTATTTCAGGTCTTAGGGAATCCACAAATATTTGATTTGTTGAAGTTGTGCTGCCGTGATGATTAACTTGATAGACTTCTATATTTCCTACTATAGAAGCAATCGCACTTTCTACATCAGGGGTTCCTATTCCTCCTCCTGTTAGATCTCCAGCTATAAAAGCTTCAAACTCATTATACTCGACGAGCAAACCAATACAATGTGCATTCTCATCATTAGTAACATATACGGAATCACCGTTACATATTTTTCCATTTACTACAATACATTGTGCATAACAATTATCTCCAAGATTTATCATTTTTCCTGTGGTAATTGTTTTTCTATGAGAACCAATCGCATCGACATAATCAAAATAGGTCTGTGTATTATAACTATCACCTCTATCAAAAACCGTATCAGTTTCTATTCCGGACAATATTACTTCATCAATTCCACCAATATGGTCTGCATGATAATGTGTGGCTATGATATAATCAAGATGCGTGATTTCAAGGGAATCAAGAAAGGGTATAACTACAGTGTTGCCCTTTCCATTATTACCTGCATCGATGAGAATTGTTTTATCATTCTCACCTATAATGAGAGTTGCATCTCCCTGTCCAACATCAAGAAAATAGATCTGAAGATCAGAATCCAACGCATAAGTAAAACTCAACAAGAAAATCAAAACAATAAATAATTTTTTATAACAATGTGACATTTTACCAAAACCTATTAATATATATTTTTTTTACCTTCTTTTTCTTTTTACGGTGCAACTTTCTTTGCCTAATTTGATATTCTGTCAGCTTAATAAGTGAACCTGATTGGGTTTGATATGCTATCAAATCTCTCTTTGAATGAGGATCATTCCTATTATCAATTTTATATTCATTATCATAATCAATATTGTAATCCTTGTATTTCTCACTCATTTTATTATCCTATTTTTGTTAAAAGAAGGGGTGAGTTTCTTGCCCACCCCATTCTTTCACGTCTTTATGTACCCTACCCTTAGTGAGGTTGAAACGAAAAAGTACATTTTTATTGACCATTATCTTTATTTAATTAAGATCATCTTCCTGACTGCCACTACTTTTTCATCAAGTGTCAATTCATAGAAATAGATGCCTGAATTCTGCTCTATGCCTGTGTCATCCTTTCCATCCCAGGTAACAGACCCTTCGACCAGTCTTCGCTCCGCTCCGCCTCGACAGGCAAGCTCAGGGTGACAATTAAAAGTACGAATTTTCTGTCCTTTGATATTATAAATGGATATCTCCGGATTTCGTGTATCATCTGGAATGGAAAAAGATATAGTAGTTGAGGTTTTGGATGGATTGAAAGGATTAGGATGGTTTGTAATAGCAATTCCATGAATTCCTATATGTTCATTATCAATATTTACATTAGTACCCGCTAACGATACTGAAAATATACCATTAGATATCTGAATTAGTGTTGCCCAAATAAAATCCGAAGCAAAACCACCGAAAGTCCCTGAAAATGTGGTATCTGTAACCTCCGTGATAACAATAGAACCACTGGTGCTAATAAAAGTATATTCAGGCGTGTATGTAATTAAATTTTCTTTCCAGATAAAAGCAAACATAGTAGTTAAATCCAATGAAACCGTGTGAGTTCCGGGTGTTAGATCACCTTCTGTTTCAATATAAAACATAAACATATCTAAAGTTAAATCAAGATTAATCCGAGGTGCAAAAAGATTTATATAAGTGATATCATTCTCAGTTATTACAAATGCACCCACTCCTTCAAAGGTATCAACAAAATTTGTATCAATTTCTCCTTCTACCTGATAAGTTCCAGAGAAAGGTCCAAATGGAAATTGCTGATAATCAAAACTTAGATTCCCTTTATAATAAAAATCTGTATCAGCAAAACAAATTCCAGTAAATATAAGTACAGTACATAAAACAGCAATTTTCTTTTTCATATTCATTATATCTCCTTCTTTATGGTTAAATTACAAACTGTTTTGTCAAATAAAGATATCTGATAAGCATCATCTTCTTTACTTCATTATAGTTATCCGCTTTGATTTGATAAAAATACATGCCGGTAGGAAGATTACCTGAATACAACTCGACTGTTCCGTTCTTTGCCACAATGGTATCAACTAACCGAACCCGAATAGGTATGATATAGTTCCAACTCTTCCTTTGAATGAGGAGGATCATTCTGAGTACTGAGTAGCAAAATCAAATGCATAAGTATAATTATCCTTTTATTTCTAACGAATATAAGTATGGGGAGTAATAGTTGTCATGTCTGAATTTCTACCAGTTTCAGCGGTTATATAATAGAATTTTTTCTCCTCAGATACCTGTGCAGACCAACTTGTTCCAACAAATGTTCCAGATGTATCTTCCACAAATCCCGAATACAGATCATCAGAAGAATAAACCTTATACGAAGATGCTCCGGAAACTGCATTCCATTCAATATGAACCGTGTTTGAACTAATAGAAATAACTACATTCTCTGGACATGGAATTCCATTTGAAAGTGGGATTTCTTCCACTATGCACATGTCATATCCATCATAGCTGCCGCCATGACAAATGAAACTGAAATCAAGTCCATTAAGCAATATTTCATTTCTAACTTCCGCATCATATCCGTCATAGCTGCCGCCATGACAAATGAAACTGAAATCAAGTCCACTAAGCAGTATTTCATTTCTAATATCTGCATCATATCCATCATAGCTACCGCCATGATAAAGGAAACTGAAATCAAGTCCACTAAGCTGTATTTCATTTCTAACTTCCGCATCATATCCATCATAGCTGCCACCATGACAAACGAAACTGAAATCAAGTCCATTAAGCTGTATTTCATTTCTAACTTCCGCATCATATCCATCATAGCTGCCGCCATGATATTGTTCATTTTCTGCTAAAGATAAAGCTGGCAAAAAAATGAGCCAAACCAATAATAATATTATTGCTCTTATATATTGCTTATGATTCACATCTTGTCTTACCATGTTTATCTCCTTTCTTTGATATTACTATGAGTTATACAAAATAGAGAAACAACACCCGAAGGTGCCATTCCTATCTATCAGGACAAAAAAACTCTTTACACAAGACATTAGGTTTTTCCTCCACTTAAAATGGGAAACAAACAGAACTGGTCTTTTCCAAAAAAGCAAGCATTTAACGGGCTTCATCTAACAGAATACCGGCTGGCACCCAACTCTGTTCTCCGAAGAGGATTGCCTGCCCGCCAAACTTTGGAGGGCAGACGCGAAGCAAGGAAAAAGTATCAAAGTAGACCCTTCGCTACGCTCAGGGCAGGCCCCTAAGGCGTAGACCGTACACAGCGGAACCCGTCAGAGAAGCCCCGAGGCGAGGTCGGGTTAGGACTCTGAGCCATGACGCGGCTCGACATAGTTAAAGTGAGTATGTTGGAAGCCGAGGCGTCCCAACCAAAACCTCTTTTGCCACTGCCTTCAGAACCAGTCACCTCGCCGCCGCTCATACCAGGCCAGTTGGTAGCATCCGCATATCCATTTGTGCTTAAAACACCATCCCCAAGAACTCCTGTAAATCCTCTGCCGGTTGAGTTACCAAGAGTTACAGTGCGATCCATTACATTACCGCTCATCTCCATCACTCCATAATAACCCGCACCTGACTGAGTCCTGGTTGTAGATGCAGTGGCAAAAATACCACTACGCATAGGATGATGAACATGAACTGCACCCCACATACAGCAATTAGCATCAGGAGGCAATGCGGTCTCTGTGCCATCTCCAAGATACGAGGTCTGATCTACTGCACAAATAAGAGTGGTATTACCCCAGGAAAATTCTCCGGCAACGGGATCATTTGTTCCGCGGCATGCTTTCTCATACTCCAGCTCGGTCATAGGTCGCAAGCCCGCCCAGTCCGCATAGGCACAGGCGTCCATCCATGATAGACAGTTGCAGGCGCGGTCAGGGGCACTTGCCGTTCTATTGCCCTGTGACCCGCTAATGGTGCCGCCGTAAGTCGTGTAACTACCCAAATCTTGAATACTGCGATTAGCGTCCTGCGTGGGGGTCAGGGTATTCAGGAACTCTGCATACTGCCCCTGTGTTATCTCGTATTTCATACAAAAGAATGCCTTGTAACCGGTGGGATAATCGGCGTTGTCAATTGCTCCTGTGCCAGTAGTGCAGATTCCTCCATCGCCATCGACTTTAACACCACTTTGTAAAGTCGCATCTCCTGACGCGGTGGCCTTGACGATTGTTTCTTCGGTTGTTATTTGCACCGGATTGTTGTCGGTTCCTTCAAAACACTGGAGACTAATTCCGTCTCCCAAATAAAAATCGGCTTCAGGAGCATACACCATTTCAACAGCGAATACTTTTACATTTACGGTAGCATCGTCAGCAACGTCGTCAGCACCGTAGTTCCAGCGGAGTTTGACAGTGTTATAGTCGTTTGAGCCGGAGCCGTTGGATGAACGATAGATAAAGATACCCGGAGTGAATGGTTTTCCATTTTTTGTGCCTTGATTAGGCGCATCAATGGTAGAACCTGCAGGTGCAGTATGATTTGCATCTGTTGTATCTATGGTGCAGTGTGCCCAGTTTGTTGTGCCGTTGGAGAGTTTCCATTTGGCAAACACCCATGCTGCATCCCAGTTTGAGGGACCTCCGCTTGTTCGCCATGAATTATCCCAGGATATGTCAAACTGGATGTTGGTGTAATCATCTGTGGTATCCTGCTCAGTAAGAGAGATGTTTTCTGCTACCATATTGTTTGCCCCAAGGTATAAGGGAATTGTAATTATAGCTACGAATAGTATTGTAGCCACTGTTAGAATCTTTTTTGCTTTCATTTTTTTCTCCTTATCTATTTTATTAGATTTTTTAAAACCCAATAGTAATGCAATTTTCTTTTTCCCCGATATATATCGGGATTTCGTTTTGCTTAACATCTTTTCTACTTTTTTCATTCAAACCCGACTCGAGTTCCTTGAACCCGAGTCGAGTTATTGAATAAACCTATCTTAATATGATCAACCGCTTAATCTCATTTACTTTTCCATTGGTGGATAATTGATAAAGATAAATGCCAGTTGGCTGTTCAATTCCATTCTTGTCTTTTCCATCCCAATAAGCAACTCTGGGAATAAGATTACTATTATCAAATTCTGCATATCCGTTGTAGATACATCTCACATGCTGACCTAATAAGTTGTACACATTTATCTCTACTTCAGCACCCTTATGAAGACAGAAGAATACTTTGGTTCTGGAAGCAGATGCCGGATTAAATGGATTAGGACAATTCTGATAAAGTCCGTATATTATTGGAATGTCCGGCGGAACAGGTGGTTCATAACTGTCTGGAATAACTACATTGCAAGTCTCATCGTAAATATATGAATAGCCGCCCAGTTCAATTACCTCAAGCCAATACCAATATGTATCTCCTGCTTGTGCTTCGTTCATTATTGTTTCATCACGATAAGTATAGTTGTGAGTCTCCGAACTGGTTCCTTGTCCAGATACCATCTCTGAATTGATTTTCTCCGCTGCCTCAAAATCATTCTCGTTAGAACGATAGATATTGAACCCAATTACATCTGTCTCACTCGCGGTAGCCCATTTAACTACAACATATTCCTGGCTATATTCATTTGTTGCATACTCTGCCATAAGTGAACCGGATAAAAGTTCTACAGGTAGAGTTGCACCTCCATCAGCACCATAGTCAGAGAAGTGATATGCATCAAATACTACAGAATCAGGATTTACTCCATCAAAGTCATAGGCAAAGTTAAGAGCATTGCCATCATCTATTAGATATTTCCAACCACTTCCATCATTATACATAATTCCGAAGCTATTGTAAGTTGGCGGATTAACACCAAAGGCAGCATTAGTTGGATCCCATTCAAATTTCATACGAAGAGGGAATGTGCCTGTGGCAGTCCCTTGACCGATAGTATATGAAATGGGCTGTGGACTTGCACAAGTAATTCCGGCAGGAGCTTGATATGCCATCGACATCTCATCAAAACTTCCATTCCAATCATGTCCGGGAGGAAATGTAATAGAGATGCCATTTTGAGTTATAGTCCCACCTCCTGGAGGAATAGGTGGAGCTGCTAATGTGTTAAACTGTGCTGTAGCATCTGCCCAGTCCTCACCGCCGGAATTGGTGGCATAGCATCTATAATAGTAAGTAGTGTTAGGATTTAAGCTGCTAATATCCGTAAAGAATGTTCCGGCAGATAGAGAGCCGAGATTCACATCATTATCCCAGTCGAGAGGAGTGGTGACACCATCGTTATCACCCCAGTAAACATGAACAGTAGGATTTTCACCACCTGTAGATGTTACCTCACCATTTAATCTGGCTGTAGAAGCAGTAACATCCGAAGCACCTGTGGAATTAGTTACTATGGGTGCATCTGGAGACTTTGTTGCAATTATACCTGTGCCTTTATTAGAGTTTCCCCAATCACTGTATGCAATAAGTGCATGCGTAGCATCAAGGGCTGTGGCTGAATTGTAGTAGGTATTAGCGGGATTGAACACATTTTCAGCACCATATGAGATGTCAGAGCCTGATATTGTCGCAATTATACCTGTGCCTTTATTAGAGTTTCCTACATCCGAGTATGCAATAAGTGCATGCGTTGAATCGAGTGCTGTGGCTGATATATTGCTGATAACAGCACTATTGAACACAGATTTAGAGCCGTATGAAATGGTGTCGGATATAGTCGCAATGACTGCTGTGCCGTAACTAGAATTATCAGGATCCCTATATGCAATAAGTGCGTGCGTTGCATCGAGTGCTGTGGTAAATAATGTGTAAACTAATCCATTACTGAACTTATATTCAGAGCTATAAGAGATGGTAGCGCCTGTTCCTGTTCCTGATATTGTTGCAATGACTGCCTTGCCTGCTTTGTATGCAATAAGTGCATGCGTTGCATCGAGTGCTGTGGCTGAGATGTATTGGGCGTTATCGGCGGTACTGAACACATATTCAGAGCCAAAAGAGATGTCAGAGCCCGATATTGTTGCAATTATAGCTGTGCCATACCTGTAGTTTCCATAGTCTCTGTATGCAATCAGTACATGCGTTGCATCGAGTGCTACGGCTGAAGGGCTAACGGTATCCCCAGTACTAGCATCAAAGACATATTCAGAGCCGAAAGAGATGTCAGAGCCCGATATTGTTGCAATTATCGCTGTGCCATGGTTATCGTTTCCTCTATCCGTGTATGCAATAAGTGCATGCGTTGCATCGAGTGCTGTGGCTGAGCTTTGCCAAGTACTGGCAGTATTGAACCCATAGTTAGTGCCATAAGAGATAGTGTCTGATATTGTTGCAATGACTGCCATGCCGTCGTGTCCGCCATACTCTAAGTCGTATGCAATAAGTGAATGCGTTGCATCGAGTGCTGTGGCTGAAAGACACTCAGTAGCAGCATTATTGAACACATATTCAGAGTCGTAGGAAATGTCTGCCAGACAAATCTGCGGCAATATAAATACCGCTATTAACATTGCTGCTAATACATACTTTAAATTTAACTTTTTGTTTAACATTTTTACTCCTTTTACCTCACCCCCCGTAGAAATACTCAGCAAGCTGAATTTCACGGGGTAAACCAAACCTCTCCTATCAAGGAGAGGGAGATTTCTTGTCTCCCTTCCGCAACATAGCGGACATGATTGAAAGGTGGGGTTAAATGTTTCATGTTTCTTTTACTTGTTAACATAATTTTTGTTACTTGCCTATCAATGATATTAATAAAATATATAGCACGCCAGTCTTCTTCCGATAAATCGGAATACGCCCCGGCAGGCAGACCCACACAGATTGAACTGATTTTCGCTGATAAAGAAATATTTTATTAAATTTATTTTTCATTTTATATTAAATCTGTGTTCATCTGCCTTATCAGTGTTAATCTGTGTACTATTTATCACGGCGTAGTGTAACGAAGACGGATTTTTTTCCATTCCGAATAAACCCATAAAATTCGGGGTTCCTATTTTAGACATTAACATTTTTAAATGACTCCTTTCGTTTATTAGCAAATCAAAAAAAGATTTACTTTTTTCAGTCACATCATTTTCAAATAACCTAATTTTAATTTTCATTTCTTTATATCTCTTGACAACTTACATCATCATAAAGTTGTTAAGCTAACAGCCTTTTTTTATAATCTATTTTATAACATTTCTTTCTTTTTAAATTCTTCTAAAGTCATTGCTTTCTGCCAATACATATTAAAAGTTTCTTTTAAGGTCTCTGCAAGATCACTATGTTCAATAATCATTGTAGTTAAACTTGGCTTAGATGTTATCTTATCCGGTAATGTTAATATAACTATTTTCTCATCAAAAACCATCATTTTCATAGGTAATTTATTTGTAATTTTAGCATCCTCACCGCCGGCAGCAAACATTTCAACAATTTTTAAGAATCCTTGTCTATTCATTTCAGCATCTTCATAGATTGCTCTATATTTTATCCCATTTTTTAGCCTTTTAAATTCTTCTCTATTAGAAAGTGTGGTTTTATCTGATTTCATGATATAAGGACCCCTACTAAAAGATAATACCTCATTCTTTGCTTCTCTCTCTAAAGATTCTAATTTTGCAACTATTCTACTTTTTTCTCTTAGCACTTGTATATAATCTAATGGGTCAGTGTTTTCTTTTTCAGAAAGGTATAACGGCAAAAGAGATTTCGATAAATCAGAAACAATTTTTTTCTTCTCTTCAAATTCATTATATATATTATCAAAAACAACTTCGGGACTCACCGGATTATACTTTTTTACTTTTCCCAATGTTTCAGTGCATAAGCCCCTTTTTACTAATTTTGCCAGCACTTCATATATTTTTGATCTGGATACATTGGATAATTTTGCAATTTCCGCTGCTGTGAAATTTTTCTTCTTTAAAAGATAAAAATAAACCTTTGCTTCAGATTCTGGTAG
>Ga0265592_1001502_pt1 | contig 10035 bp, 8 predicted proteins | sample saktaG_7_FD_190141 | JGI IMG/M metagenome (GOLD analysis project Ga0265592, IMG submission 190141) | Saline water microbial communities from Sakinaw Lake, British Columbia, Canada - sak_2010_1_5_120m | ecosystem: Environmental > Aquatic > Non-marine Saline and Alkaline > Saline ... | reverse complement strand
CGAGGATGGTGGTGTCAGAGACTGGACGGAGGTGAATGTTAGTAAAAAACATTACAGCATGAGCCAGCCCTGGGGTCAAGCCCGGGATCTCTTCTCCTTTTGGGTAATTATTTTTTGTAATTGGTATTAGTGGTGGCTAACGTTCAAATGAGGGGTACCGTTACAGAGATTCCCGCCTGCGCGGGAATGACAATAAGGGGCGCGCGGGAATGACACCCACCCTTTTGTCATCCTCGCGAAGGCGGGGATCTATAATATAAATGTGGAGTAAATTTTTTAAAGGAAACGCAAAATTCCACTTTTGACACAGTCTGGAAGGCGGGGAACTGTAATTGGGATAACTAACGACTACTTGAAAGTGCTTGTATGTTGTCAATATAGATAGGCCCGGAATAGGGGGTATTGTAGGATTCTATTCGTACGGATATTTTACGTATATCAGAAGTGATATTTTTATCAAGTGTTAATTCTCCCCAATCTTTGCTTCCTTCGGCGATGCTCGCGGTAAGCGTGACCCATTTTCCGGGTATAAGACGCACACTTCGGTTCATTTCTATAAAGTCCCAGTCCTCTCCCGCGGTGAATATCAGCTTGCCTCTTATTTCCGCTTCGGGACCTCCCAAAGGCAGATAGACATTCGCGGAAAGAAAATTATAATTCGTCAAATCAAGATATTGCTGTATCTCAACGAGGGCGGCGGTCCAAGGTTTTTTGGGAAATTCCGCGGAAAGTTCAAGACTTCCTGTGCCGCTATACGCTATATAGCTGGTTTTTTTAAGTGTTTTCGCGACGTGATCCGTTTTTTCTCGTTCCCAGTACGGAATTTCCCATCCATTTAGATCATTCTCAAAATCATAAAGTGTTTTATCCGGGGAAAAAACATGTTTTGGAGTGTTATCCCGGTTGTAGGGTATGGCCACTACGAACGCGGAATTTCCATTTTTTGACAGCAATGGTTCCGTTATCGGTTTCACTTGCGCCGGAACGGTTGTTTCGGCAAGACTGCTATCGGTTTGTAAATTCGCATCTTTAGGGTTCCCGATTTTTATATTAACCGTAAACGTGACATGCTTCTGTTTTATCAGCCATGTGACTGAAGAAAAAATTCCCGCGGCAACAATGATAATAAGGAAAAATGGCACGAATTGGCTGATATTTCCGGACTGTTTTTTTTGGGGTATTTTTTTCGCGTCGTTTTTCTTAGCAATTTTCTTAAAATGATTTTGCTGTAGAAGCCGCCTGATATCATCGGGACTTTGTGTTTTATTGCGGTTATTTGAAGCCGTCCTAAAATAAGTCTTTGATATCTCAAAATCGATTTTGTCTGGAATATTCGTAGCTCTCATAACGATCACAGTGTAAGGTGTTGGAGTTGTTTATTTATGCCGCCCTAACTTAAGCGACTCACAATAATAATGTATAGCACAAATGTGCTAAAGATGCCACTATAAAATTTTCAATCAAACAAAATCCGATTCGTAGGGGCCCGTTCTAAACCCGCCCCTTTTTTTAAAATACACTTCTTTGCAACCTTGGAAGAATGTGATATACTTTTTTCGGAAGGTCACGCGATTTTACTTCATGCATTTATAATAAGGCTTTTGCGAGAGAGGGGGTGGAATGGAAGTTATTTCGATCGCGAATCAAAAAGGTGGCTGTGGAAAAACAACGCTTGCGGTAAACATTTCCGCCGCGCTTGCAAGGCTGGGGCATGAAACTCTTCTTATTGATTTGGATCCTCAAGCTCACGCGACTTTCGCGATGGGCTTTTCCAATGAAGCCTCCGACCGGAAAACTTTTTATGACATATTTAGAAATCACTTCAACAATTTCGATACGGAGTTCGAAGAGATAATTATAACGGGACGGGAGAAGTTTTCTTTTATACCCGCGAACATGATGCTTAGCGCGGCGGAAATTAATCTTGGGAATATGGATGGCGCGGCGACAATATTATACCGTACGTTACTGCACCCTTATTTTGAGCGATATAAATATGTGATAATCGATTCTCCCCCCAGTTTTGGATTTCTGACGCTTAATTCGATGTATGCCGCGGACATAATTCTCGCGCCGATGGATTTAAGCTATTTTTCGTTTAACGGAATAAACGGAGTTTATCGTGTGGCAAGCCTGCTGAATCGGGAGACAGGCCGCAAACCTTTGATATTTTTTGCCCTGAATTCATATGACCGGCGTTCAAAATGCGCGAGGAAAATTGAACATAACGCTGTAAGTAAGCTGGGGGATTATCTGCTTCAGACCAGAATACGATCAAGTGTTCGTTTGCGGGAAGCGGCGGGAATAGGGAAAACCATATTCGAGTATGACGAAAAAAGTTCCGCGGCTTTGGATTTTTCCAACCTGACGCGTGAACTTCTATCCGCGGGGAAAAAGAAAACCAATACGGTTATGCAGGAGTTTCTTTTTCACGCTCCCGAAGCCGGCGCTGTCTATATTCTTGGTGATTTTAACAATTGGCAGAAATCGGAAGTCGGCAGGATGACAAGACTTGAAAGCGGACACTGGTCAGGACACGTTACTTTGAGAAAAGGGAAATACCGTTATAAGTTTCTTGTGGATGATGAATGGATACATGATCCTGAAAATTCTAAAGCCGAGTCCAATACTTTCGGTACGCACGATTCCATCCTTAAGGTATGATCAAAAAAAACTTGAATTTTGGTACGGAATGTTGTTAAATACTGGTTCAATGGGTGTTCTTCTCGGACTAATTGTCATCATGTAGGATGAGATTCCCGCGTTCGCGGGAATGACGCCTCCCTTTTGTCATCCTCGCGGATGCGGGGAACTCATTCACAAAAAAGCGCGGGAAAGATTCCCCCTTTTGTCATCCTCGCGGATGCGGGGATCTCGTTCACAAAAAAGCGCGTAGATTTATTAACGAAAGGAAATAGAATGTCTCAACCTGTAATTTATCCAAAAAGCAAAGAAAATATCGTTATTCGTTATTCAGGAAATCCGATTCTTACAAAAGACGATGTTCCGGCCGCGGCTAAAGGTGTTTATAATTCGGGATGTGTAAAAACATTGGAAGGAAAATATGTAATGCTTTGCCGCGTTGAAACGCCGTCAATGAAACAATTCATTTGGCCGGCGGATTCGACGGACGGTATCAATTTTAAGCTCAGAGAGAAGCCCATAGCGATGCCGGATACTGCAGAGTTCAAGGAATATACGACCGGGATGTATTATGATCCGCGTGTAACGGAGCTTGAAGGTAAATACTATGTGGTGTTCGCCTGTCACAGTGGTCATTCTTGTCGGCTTGGTCTTCTTGAGTCGTCTGATATGAAAGAGTTTAAGTGGCGAGGGTTTATTTCGGAAACGGATAATAGGAACGGTGTTCTGTTTCCGGAGAAGATTAATGGTATGTACTGCCGTTTGGATAGACCTAATACGGGCGATGGAAAAGGGTATATGTGGATATCATATTCTCCGGATCTCATTCATTGGGGCGGGTCAAAAGCTTTGGCTATTTCTCAGGATGAATGGGGATGGAAAAAAAATGGTCCAGGAGCCGTTCCGATAAAAACCGAAAAAGGGTGGCTGGTTATTTATCACGCGGTTAATGTCCAATGCGCCGCTCAATATGTCTATCATATCGGAGTTATGCTTCTTGACGCGAAAGACCCCTCAAAAATTGTTGCCCGCGCTAAAGCGCCGATACTTTCCCCGACAATGGATTATGAACTCAAAGGACTTACGTACGCGGTTGTTTTTACCGCCGGAGCCGTTTTGGAAGATGACGGTGAGGTCAAAATATATTATGGCGGCGCGGATACGGTGCAATGCCTCGCGACAGCGCAACTTGAAGATTTGGTGGACGCGTGTTTTAACAGGTAAGCGGGATACCCCTTAGACATAGAGATCCCCGCATTCGCGAGGATGACAGAGGGGAAGGTTGCTGAGGATGACAGCTATAGTAGTCATTCCCGCCCCTTTTCTGTCATTCCCGCGGACAGACTGTGTTAAAAGTCGGCGACTTTTTTCAAAGTAGAGGGTATCTCCACAAGAACACCTAAAAAAAATTGTCATCCTCGCGAATGCGGGGATCTCGACAGAGTTGTCATCCTCGCGAATGCGGGGATCTCGACAGAGTTGTCATCCTCGCGAATGCGGGGCTCTCGACAGAGTTGTCATCCTCGCGAATGCGGGGATCTCGACAGAGCTGTCATCCTCGCGAATGCGGGGATCTATAATATAAAAGTGGAGTAAATTTTTTAAAGGAAACGCAAAATTTCACTTTTGACACAGTCTGGGAGGCGGGAATCCATAACATAAAAATAGGGCTCGTCATATGAAATACGGTGTTTCTACGCGTAAAGAAAACGATCTTAAAGAAAAAATGCGCCGGTTCGGCATTAAGGAAAGCGATATAACCGAAAGTTTTATAAGAGCCTCAGGCCGAGGAGGACAGAACGTCAATAAAGTATCTACCTGCGTTTATCTAAAACATAATCCCACCAAAATTGAGGTGAAGTGCAAAAAAGAGCGGACTCAAGCACTTAACCGGTTTTTTGCCCGAAGAATACTCACTGAAAAAATTGAAACGATGATGCTCGGCAAAGCTTCCGCCGAGAAAAAAAGAATAGAAAAACTTAGGCGTCAAAAACGTAAGCGTTCCAAAAGGGCGAAAGATAAAATGCTTGTTGAAAAAAAGAAACAAGCTCAGAAAAAAAATCTGAGAAAACCGGTTAACAGTGATCAGTGAACGGTTATCAGTTATCGATGAAAGAGATTCCCGCGTTCCCGGGTTTGCCGGACAAGCGCGGGAATGACAAAGGTTGCGGGAATGACAGAGGTTTTCAAAAGCGTGTAAATTGTTACGCCATCAGACTTGATTAGGAGAAATTTTGTCTAAAAAAATACGCGATTCTTGGGGATCCCGGCTTGGGATCATTATGGCAGTCGCGGGATCTGCTGTCGGATTAGGTAATTTTCTGCGTTTTCCCGTGCAAGCGGCAAAGGGCGGGGGTGGAGCTTTTATGATCCCGTATTTCACCGCGCTTCTTCTTGTGGGAATACCTCTTATGTGGATTGAATGGTCGATAGGGCGGTATGGAGGCGGTTTTGAACATTCGTCCGCGCCGGGCGTTTTTAATAGTTTATGGCAAAAAAACCGGTTCATAAAATATTTTGGGGTAATCGGCATATTCGGACCATTGGTCATAATGATATACTACACATACATCGAGTCTTGGACTCTTGCCTATAGTTTCTTTTCTCTCACGCAAAAATATTCCGGGATTTTGGATCAAGCGTCGATGCAGTCATTTTTAAGGGGCTTCCAGGGGCTTGAAAAGAACCAATATTTTACGAGTATAGCACCGGCATACATATTTTTTATCATCACGTTCGTTATCAATATGGCAGTTTTGAATTATGGGATACGAGGCGGGATTGAACGCTTTTGCCGAATCGCCGTGCCGACGCTTTTTATTTTCGGCATAATATTATTGGCGCGGGTGTTTTCTCTCGGCGCGGTAGATCCCGGAAAACCGGATTGGAACATTGTAAATGGACTTGGATATCTTTGGAATCCCGATTTCTCACAGCTATTAAACGCGAAGGTATGGCTTGCCGCGACAGGACAGATATTTTTTACGCTTAGTGTCGGGATCGGTGTGATTCTGACCTATGCCAGCTATCTGAAAAAGGGCGATGATGTGGCATTGTCGGGATTGACCGCGGTAAGCGTGAATGAGATAGCGGAAGTTATACTCGGCGCCAGCATAATTATTCCGGCCGCTTTTGTATTTTTCGGTCCCGCCGCGATAGGGGATATTGCCGCTTCCGGCGCGTTTAATTTGGGATTCGTAACAATGCCACTTGCCATAAGCCGGATGCCGTTTTCTGAAATTTTCGGGTTCTTATGGTTTGCCTTGCTGTTTCTCGCGGGGGTTACGTCCTCGGTTTCTTTAGCTCAACCCGCGATCGCGTTTTTGGAAGATGAATTTAATATCTCAAGAAAAAAATCGGTAATGATGTTTGGAGCGGTGACATTTGTTTTGTGTAACGCGGCTATTTTCTTTCTCGGCAAAGGAGTGGTAGATGAACTGGATTTTTGGGGCGGAACGTTTTGTCTGGTGCTTTTCGCGGCGATCGAAGTGATATTGTTCGGCTGGATATTCGGCATAAATAAAGCATGGGAAGAGGTTCATCATGGCGCGGATATGAGGCTTCCGAGAATATACAAATACATCATCAAATACGTGACTCCGATTTTTCTTTTAGTCGTATTAGGCGCCTGGTTTTTCCAAGAGTGGCTTCCGATCATACGAATGGATAATGTTTCCGAGGCGAATAGACCTTATGTTATGGCAACAAGAGCCGGGCTTTGTCTGATCTTTCTCGCGCTATCAATTTTAGTGAAAATCGCATGGGGCAAGAAACGTAAAATAAGAAAGGAAAAAATATGACAAAACTTGGATGGATGTTCATGCTCTTTTCATGGACAGCCATTGCGGCACTCGCAATTTTTTGTTTTATGAAGATATTTAAGAAAAAAAATGTTGATTGATCTTTGTCTTTCGGGAATATCCCGTGTTTCTTTGCATTTTGAAAGATGTAGATGGTATACTATTTTATATAATGACGTTGTTTATATAGGGAGTGGGGAATCGTGATATGTTAGGTAGGAATGATGAAGGTAACTGCGCAAAAAGGGAGGCGCGATGGAAAAGGATGTTGCCGTTTTTGAAAAGAATAAATATCAAGACGTGAAAGTTCGCATATCGGAATATCAGGGGAATGATGTTATCGACGTAAGAATTTGGACACAGCCGCCGCAGGGGGATGAAAAAGTTCCTACGGGAAAAGGGATCAATATTAATGTGCGGCTTTATCCCCAATTAAAAGAAGCGATAGATAAGTTAGGAGAGGTCCTTAAAGAAAACAATATTATCTAACTTTAGAGCGAATTTTTGGGATTTGTTTTAATGCTAATTTTTCAAATATATGAATTTCAAAAAAACCGTAATATTTTCTGTGATGCTTACCGGGGCTACGGCAATGGCGTCACAAATAGTTTTTTTAAGAGAATTTCTGGTATCGTTTTACGGGAACGAAATATCTGTGGGTATTATACTCGTCGCGTGGCTTATGTGGGGGGCTATCGGCAGTTGGTTCTTAGGCCGTTTTTCAGACCGTATTAAATCAAAAATCCGCGTATTCGTGTTATGTCAGATCACATTAGCTTGTCTCCTTCCTGCTACTCTTATCGCGATCAGATCATCAAAAATTTTATCAGCAAGCTCTCCGGGTGAAATAATCGGCTATTGGCAAATGTTTATGTCGGCGGGTGTTATTTTAAGCTTGTTTTGCGGTATATTGGGATTTATGTTCAGTTTATCTTGCCGTGTGTATCGAGATGCCGCGACGAGCGCGGTAAAGGGGCTCGCGCGTGTTTATGTAGCCGAAGCGCTCGGCGCTCTATCCGGCGGCCTTATTGTAAGCTTTCTTTTAATCAGGGTTATGCCGCCTCTCGGAATATTATTTTCTTTTTCATTTCTAAACATATTCGCGGCAATTATGATGCAAAGATTCTCGCCGGATTTTTTAAAAAGAAAATGTTTCTATCGTGCGCTAATAGGTTTTCTTGTTATATACTGCGCGGTGGTTTTTTTTGGCGGCGCGCGGGAACTAAGACAATTTTCTCTCGCGCGTTTATGGGAAGGGTTTAATGTTCTTGAATCCAAAAATTCGATTTACGGCAATATTACGGTTACCGAGAGAGCCGGACAAAAATCTTTTTTTGAGAACGGACTGCATCTGTATACGGTTCCCGATCATCTTTCAAGCGAGGAGGCTGTCCATTTTGCTCTTCTTGAGAACGAAAATCCGTCAAAGATATTGTTAATAGGCGGCGGGGCGGGCGGACTCCTATCGGAAATTTTAAAGCATCCCGTAAACGCGGTGGATTATGTGGAATTGGATCCTACGATCATTGACGAAGCGCGGACGTATCTTGGTCCGGAAACAGGATCTATCTTAGATGAGGCGAGGGTAACCATAATCAATGAAGACGGGCGCTTTTTTGTCAAACGAACCAAGAAAGAATATGACTGCGTAATTATAAGCCTTGGAGACCCCTACACGATACAGCTTAACAGGTTCTACACAAAAGATTTTTTTGATGAACTCGCGCGTATACTCAAGGATAAAGGAGTTGTATCGTTCGCTTTAACGTCTTCCGAAAATTATATCGGAAACGAATTAGAGGAGTATCTTAATTCGATATATGTCAGTTTAAGTTCAAGCTTTCCTGATGTTCTGCTTATTCCGGGAGATACAATGTATTTTCTGGCGTCAAATCGCCGCGGCACTTTGACCCGGGATACAGACGTGCTTATGTCCCGCCTCAAGGCGCGTGAAATTAACGCACGGTATGTGCGTGAGTATTATTTGTTTGATAAACTTTCAAAAGAAAGACTCGAATACGCTCTTGAGACGGTAAGCCGAAAGTCGGCGGGGCGTATTAACCGGGATTTTAGACCGATATCGTATTATTATGCCACTCGCTTTTGGGGTACGCGTTTCGAGTCGCCGTTTTTTAGGCGGTTTACGGATCTTGTTAAAGTGTATACTATCCGGACGGCGGTAGCTGCTCTATGCGGGGCAATACTTCTTTTTGGTTTCCTTGACAGAAAACGAAGGGGAAAAAGAACGGTTTTATTAGCTATTATGACGACGGGGTTCGCGGAAATAAATTTTCAAATTGCCGTTATTCTGTCTTTTCAGGTGATATATGGATACGTATTTTACAAAATGGGCATAATATTAACTTTTTTTATGGCGGGACTTGCTTTTGGAGCCTGGATCGTATCAAAATATATGGATAGGATGGGTGATTATCTAAAAACGTTTTCGTGGACGCAAACCGGTGTCTGCGTGTATCCTCTTATCTTGCCGCCGATTTTTCTTTGGCTGTCGCGTTCGGAGTCGAACGTTGTTTTATGGCTCGGCGCCAATTTGATCTTTCCGGGCTTGCCGATCATCGCGGGAATTATCGGAGGAATACAATTTCCGCTCGCCTATGGGATATATCTGAAAAATGAGAATGAGATAGGACGCGCGGCAGGTATGAGTTATGGCTTAGATCTTTTAGGTGCGTGTTTCGGAGCTTTTTTTGCCGCCGCATTTTTAATTCCGGTTTTAGGTATTTTCGGTACCTGTTTTCTGGTTGCTGCCATAAATGCCGCCGTACTCGCGGGACTGTTAATCAGTAATAAGCATAAGAGCCGGCCACGCGGGCCGCTTACTTCGTAGGGGCGGACCGGTGTGTCCGCCCATTTTTTTTCGTGCGCCGCTTACTTCGTAGGGGCGGATCCATGTGTCCGCCCATTTTTTTTCGCGCGCCCCATTGTAGGGGCACGGCATGCCGTGCCCCTACGAGGTTGGTGTCGAGGTGTCTTTTTCGGTTTCTTTTTATACGGACAGTCTCGCCCGTCCCTGTCTGTTGTCTAATAAAAACTTGTTCAAAATACAGATACGATATATAATTGGAACTCAAAGAGATTTTATTTACCACCACCAACCTCGTAGGTTGGTAGTAACCTACGAGGATGGTGGTGGCAGGTTTTCTAACAACTAACGGGTGATGTTTGGGAGAAAAATATGATCATTACCAGGAAAAAAGATTTTCAGGAGATACTTGACTCAGTTAAAGGGAAAAAGAAAATTTTTTTAATCGGATGTACTTTATGCGCGACGGTTTGCAAAACCGGTGGAGAGGCGGAATTGGACGAGATGAGCAGGGTGCTCTCTAAACACGGGAAGGTTGTTACCGGGCAGGCGATATTGGATCCGGCATGTAACATGCTTCAGGTTAAACGTCTCGGACGCCGTATGGGAACAGAGATAAACCAAGCGGACGCGATATTGAGTTTGGCGTGCGGAGGCGGAACCCAGGCGGTAGGTGAAATTTTCTCGGATAAAAAAGTGTGTCCCGCGAATGATACTATTTTTCAAGGTGAAATAACGGAATTAAGTTTAAGCAAGGCTCGATTTGAA
>Ga0265592_1001497_pt1 | contig 10065 bp, 7 predicted proteins | sample saktaG_7_FD_190141 | JGI IMG/M metagenome (GOLD analysis project Ga0265592, IMG submission 190141) | Saline water microbial communities from Sakinaw Lake, British Columbia, Canada - sak_2010_1_5_120m | ecosystem: Environmental > Aquatic > Non-marine Saline and Alkaline > Saline ... | reverse complement strand
CCAAGTGATACCATCTCACTCATGTTTAGGCAGGATATAATTACGTGACATTCTGACTTTCATACCATATCAGGGTAAGAATTCCAACCGCAGAGGACGCAGAGGGCGCAAGAGACTGTTTCAACCTCAATATAATTTCCGATTGGACTGATGTAATACAAGAAGGGAATGCTCGTTTGCAGAGTTCTAAAACCTGGGGGTTCACTCCTCTGCGTCCTTTGCGTCCTCTGTGGTTAAATCATTTCAATTCTCAAACGAAAGTGATTCTAACATGATTATTTCATATCACTTGAAAAATCGACAACGCCGTAATTCACTTTCTTTTTTATGCAAAGAGAATACCTCATCGATAAGGGCACAAATTTGCATGTTTTTGATAATTTCCAGGATGATTGGGAAGCTGTTACGTTCTTCAATCTGAATTGATGGTTGAGATATCTCATATATATAACTAAAAATTTAACTAGGAGGCTGTCTGAGAATGGCAAATCACTCATTTTGATGTTCATATGTAAATTAATGCACATAAGAGATTCCCTTTTAAGAGGTTATTCACAAACCTGGAGTTCTCGGACAGCCTCCTAGATAGTAAAAGTGTGCGAACGGGGAGATTATAGTGCCCGGCTTAACATCTTCTTAGAATCAAAGTGAAACGAAGGTTATTTAGAAGGGTTATTTAGAAGGTGTAACCCTGCTGATCGCACTACATAGATTGAGGCTGACTTTCTAAAAAGTTTAGTCATTAACGATATTATAGACAATTCAAGATTTCAGGAGATTTTGTGGATGGATTCGCCCAAGGGTTGTTTTATCGAAATGGTGATCAAAACTGACAAGATGCAGATGATATTTTTCTGCTATTGTATATTGATACCCATCATCAAAATCAAGATTCATTGAGTAACAGTTTTCGGATACAACCGCCAGTTCATCAGGTTGCAGTCGGACAATTGAAATTCCACGTGTTTTGATGTCTTTAAGGATTTCAATCCAGGCAGTGAAGTCCTTTCTTCTGATAAGGAATATGCCGATTGAATAAAGTGAGAAATCACTCAAATAAAACCTGATATCATCTCGATTTAAGAGTTCTTCAGCAATAAGGCACTGCTCCTGATTGAGAATGATTTCAAGTAGTATATTTGTATCTATAAGATACACTTAAATCCACCATTTTAGGATTTTTTTCTGAAGGTGTGAGGAAGTATAAGTGTCTTTTAAGTCAACCGCACACCCAGCCCATTTGAATTGCATCTTGCCTGGTTTTTTTCCTTCTGATTGCTCAATAAGTGCAGAGATATAGGAAAGTGCCTGTTCCTGAAGATGTGGTGGAAGGTTTTTAATTGCAGAGTCAATCGAATCCACTGTAATCATAATTGAGTATATTGGATTTCATCATATTCGAATTTTTTCTTATGAAGATTCCCCGTATTTTCAGGTAGAAATCTGGATTATATCTTTAAATTCCTGATAAAACTTCTGTTATTTGAACAATTGATAAATTATCAGTAATAAAAAATAAAGGATCAGGCTGTGACGTAACTGTAAATGTACTATATTGGATAAAAGACAACAATATGCATAAGAATCCCTGAAAGACGATTCATCTGGAGTTATTATGGTTCAGATGGACGGCTTTAAATCATACCATCAGGAGCAGACAATGGTGCTCTCCCTCTGTGTAGTGGATTTAATTCCCCAGAACCACAAAACACGGGTTATCAGTGCAGTAATCAACAAGATAGATTTATCTCCTCTTTATAGCACCTACTGCACAATCAACGGCCTGCAGACCTAAATGGATTTGAAGAACGTGAAACCTGACGTTATTGCCATATTTATGACCGCCTATAGAGATGAGACTGCCCCATTGATTGAGAAAGGTCTTTTTTAATTAGTGCACTCTGTTTTGTATAAGCCATTTAATATGGATGCTCTCTTAAAAATTGCCGCTATCATCGCATCAGCAAGAGATATTCCTGAATTTTTAGAGAGATCCTGCAGACAAAGCGATCGGGATACTGACCGGGATGATGGTAAGACCAGAGTTAATTATTGTATGGAGACAAATTTCGGCTTCTTTATCGCCAAATCGTTTTACAAAAAGATATTTTGTTTCTGCTATAGTGACCGTTGAAAGGAAACCTCTTGATATTTCCGCTTCAATTTCTTCAAACAAGGATTGTACAACGAGATATCCGGGTTCCTTATGGAGCAGGGTAATAAGAGCATGAGTATCGAATAACAAGTTCGTTATGTAGCCCGCTCTTCCTTCCTCTGTCCCTCCAGATAATCCAGCAATCCTTTTTCCTGGTATGTCCCTGCCAACGTTGAGAATTATATCCGAGGTACTAATAATAATAGCCCTTCTTCTCGCTTTTAGAATAATGGTTCTGTCTAAAAACCAAGTGATACCATCTCACTCATGTTTAGGCAGGATATAATTACGTGACATTCTGACTTTCATACCATATCAGGGTAAGAATTCCAACCGCAGAGGACGCAGAGGACGCAAGAGACTGTTTCAACCTCAATATAATTTCCGATTGGACTGATGTAATACAAGAAGGGAATGCTCGTTTGCAGAGTTCTAAAACCTGGGGGTTCCCCCCTCTGCGTCCTTTGCGTCCTCTGTGGTTAAATCATTTCAATTCTCAAACGAAAGTGATTCTAACATGACTATTTCATATCACTTGAAAAATCGACAACGCCGAATAATGAGATCTTCACTGTTCAGATTATATTCTTCCTGAGTGGTAAGGGAATCTGAATCTGACCATTATCTGATATTTCTCCAACTTCCATGCAAATTATCTTGCACTTCGAAATATGTATGCTTTCGCTCGCTATAAAAAAATGGATGGTAAATAATTAGTGATGATATGTGTTCTAAAAGAATATTGGTGTCCAGTAGATACATCAGACTTGCGGAGTCGCCAATTATCAGATCCCGTTCCTGCGGCTTTGCTACGTCCATTATGGATCAGTTTGTACTACTATTGAGAATCCCAGTCTGATGTTTTTTAAGTGCTCTGTAATGCTTTTCAGAGGTTCAGGGTCAGGTACGTGTTTCCTGGCAATCCCCTTGTTTATTTCGTGAAAAAAACAGTAAGAAGATCTCGAAAAAATGCAGTATTTCCTCATTAAAAATGCGATTTTTCCATTCATCACTGGTCATGTAACATAATCACCCGGTGATCGCAAAAATCAGGGAGATTACAGGATTCATGATTTAGATATACTGAAATAGTATGTTGATACTACATTTTCATTGGGAAAGGAATTTTAACCATGATGAAAAGAACTATTTTTGGAATATTGCTCATAATTGGAATTATGAGCGTTTGTATTTGTGGAGCAGCGGTTACCAAGAGCAATCCTTTGGATACTGTGAAAAAACCGGTATCGATGCCGGCAGCAGCGGAGCTTCCTGAGATGTGTAATCAGCCGTATGGCTTGTGTGATACTGCTATCTGTACTCCCATGGAATCAGATCCGACACAGGTGCTATGTACATGCCCGGTTGAGGAAGGGGTTTCTATGGGGATGAAATCCTGTTCTGCACGGGCTCCGGTTGGCATGTATCAGAATGAGGATAAAGAATGGATGATACAAGCAGGAGCTCCCGTTGGTCAGATAGTCTCCACGTACTCGTTTCTGCATGCAGCCCCTACTGATCATGGAGAGATAAATCCTAATACGACTCCTGAAGATTATTCCGGGGATTTGTATATCAGAACATGTGCTGGTGGGAACTGGGCAGACTGCTTTGATAAGCCATGTTTTGTGCCCGCAGCTGATCCTTTGGCAGATGTGATGACCGACAGGAAAGCAGCTGATTATGCCATCTGTCAGTGTGGTATCGTGACAAATATATCGGATTATGTAATAATTGGTCCAGAGGATCCCAGCTGTACGAGTAACACTATCTGTCAGGATTATCTCTGGTCAGCTGGTGATATGAGTGTAATGGTTCCGGGAACCGCTCTTTTAAGGGCATATCTTGCGAATCATCCAGAAGAGGATCCATACCAGGCGTATGTCATGAATAATTGTCCAAACTGTAAAACCTGTAAAGATTTTGTAGGTCAGAATCAGACCAGCACTGAAGAATAACGAAATCAAGACTTACGGGATATCTTCCCGCTTTTTTTATTCTGGAATCTGAATTTTTTCTTTGGATTCATCGTTAATAGTGCACTATAATAAATAACACAATTTAAAGCAGTCATTGTATTTTAAATGTGATTACTTCCTGCGGATCCATGTGTATGGATAGAAGAGAGTGCCCTAATTTTTAGTTGGCCTTTGGTTTACAATTTAAAATGAAATTTTAAATGGTTACCTTCTCCACGTTTTTTTAGATAGATCCTCCTTCATGATTGGAGTTGACCTCCTTTTATATCTATGAAATTTGATATAAATCGAAAAATGTTGAACATATTACCATCCTATTAACGGTATTAAAAATTGTATGTATCTCTGTTACTACAAAGTACTGATTTTTTTGATTCCTGCATAGGCAGAGGATGAAAAGAAATGTAGTTTTATTATTTCAGTGTAAAGGTGAATGGTTCAGACAGGATGAGATCATGAGTCTTATATTGCTCGTTAGAAATAGGCCCGTCTCGTAAGAAAAATTGTACTGTCATTGTCTTTTCTGTCAAGTCGGTTACAACCGTCCAGAGCAGTCGCACCGTCTCTCCGGTCAGTCCCCCTTCAGAGCTTGCATCAGCATTTGCCTGGACCTCTGCCATCGCGTCCCAGGCATCACTGGTATTGAATAAGCCCTTATGGTTATTGATATACTGATGAAGCTTTGCACTTCTCAGGTAATCATCATGAGTATCCTGTGGGTTTTCAGGCGCTAATTTGGTGATATCTGGTTTGAGATGGACTGCATAGTTTGTTAATGAGACTGGCGTGTCGTTGTAATCAGTAAAGATTACTTCGCGTGATGTGTTGTCAAATTCTGCTATAGTTGCTTCTCCGGAATCGTCACAGATAAGGAAGTGTTGCCCGATAAATGGCATGGAAATGCGACTTGTAAGCAACCGCATCTTTGCCTCTTTGACAGTGGCACAATGTTCAAGCACTGATCGGAGTGTCTGCATAAAATTCAGTCCGGTTGTTGTTCCTCCTGCAAGACTGCTCAGGGGATCATTATAGGTATCACCATCCTGAAGAGAGGCGACATACAGTCCTTCTTCGTTGATTCCATCAACAACCCCGTTGAGCAGATCAGTAGTTCCAATGACAATCGTGGCGTATCCTTCTTCAGGATATATCTCGACAACATGATTGAGAGTTCCCATCCTGTCTATGAGAATTTCTTGCAGGTTCCCGTCCTGGATTTCTGTAAAAACATCGAGATTAGGGTTATATGACCATTCCATGTTTCTGCCGGCAATTGCATGTCCGTCTTGTGTAAAAACAGGTGGGAAATATATCGCTGAGCAGGAGGGAAAACGTGTTACATAGACCGGGAATGTTGCATCAAACGTATAATCATCCTCTTTGAGATCATAGGCCTGTTTTATTCCTTTCACCCGGTTTTCGAGGACACTATCATACCCCCTGATGTACTCTTCTTTTGCTTTTCCGTATATCGAAGAATCAAAAGGAACAAGAACTGAGTCACATTCAATAATACCAATCCTCCCCAGTTCATATCCAATCTCTTCATCTGTCCCCCCCCTGATTACAATATGGATGACCTCCATGTAGGTTTCATTATCTGGCGATAAAAGAACAGAATAGGTAGTGTTTGTAACTGCATAAACACCAGCAGGGATGAGGATGAAGATACATATACCAAGTACCAGAAGTCTTATTTGAAGCATACATCTCTGGTATGTCTGCAAGTTTTATAAATGTTCTTTTATTACCATTTTGCACTGTTATTTTTATGAAAGATGCCTCTATCCGGGTATTCTGGGCTCAGTCTGAAAAACAATTGATACCATCCTATCATGTTCAGACAGGATTTCATTACAGGACATTCTGACGTTCATATTGACAATATTCCTTATCACGTTAAGAATTCAAACCACAGAGGGTGGATAAAGAATTAAATCAGCAACGTGAAGTGTCATAGACGGATCCGAGGCTGGTAGGGGGGAGTGGAATAAAAAGACGAGGGTGGTTACTATTATAGGTAATGGCGAAACTTTCTAGAAAGTTTTCCTTAATCTATGTAGTGCGATCAGCTTGCACGCCTTCATATAACCTCAGTTTCATTTCGATTATTACAATATGTTATGCTGGGCACTATAATTCTACCCGGGTAGAAATGCCTGAATATGCTAGGGGATGAATGAGAACCGGTGACCATCAGGACATGGAGACAACTGACTCATCCGGATTATCGTATTGAAACGGATACAATACTAAAAATGCACGTAAAAAACCGTATTGGATGGAAAATTATGAATGCCATAAATGAGTAGTATAATCATTGATAATGTCTTTGACGAAACTTCCCATAGGAATCCAGTCATTTTCTGAAATTATTATAGATAACTTTAGATATGTTGATAAAACACCATATATTTCATCCCTTGTAGGGAGGGGAAAATACTATTTTCTTTCACGGCCCCGTAGGTTTGGAAAAAGTCTTTTTATCGACACTCTTGATTGTGCATTTTCAGGAAAACGTAACCTCTTTACAGGTCTTTTTCTTGACCAACCGGAATCAGGATGGGACTTTTCAAAAAAATACCCGGTTCTCCGTATTGACTGGTCGGCCTCCCCTGTCAGGACACCTTCAGACCTGACAATGCGAATTCATGAGATCCTGGATACATGGGCATGTACATATGGGTGTTTGCCACAGCAGAGATCAATTGGCGGAAAATTTGATTTTATTGTGAAAACCATCCAGGAAAAAACTGGAATGCAGGTTGTAATCCTTATTGATGAATACGATAAACCGATACTTGATACCATAAAAAACCCTGCTATCGCAGCTGAAATGCGGGATCTACTCAGAGATTTTTATGGTGTCCTCAAATCACTAGATCCCTTTCTGAAATTTGTGATGCTCACTGGTGTATCAAAATTTGTAAAGACTGGTATATTTTCAGGACTCAATAACCTCAATGATATTACCCTTGATACCCAGTACTCCGCTATCTGTGGATATACTGAAGAAGATCTTGAGACTGTGTTTGCAGATTATATTGCCGGATTTGAAAAAGATAGTATTAGAGAATGGTATAACGGTTATTCCTGGACCGGGGAGAGAGTATACAATCCCTTTGATATTCTCCTTCTTTTTTCTAAAGGAGTGTACAGACCATATTGGTTTGAAACCGGCACACCTGCTTTTCTAATTGATTTGTGGCAAAAAACTCCTAAAATCCCGGCAGAATATGATGGAATGATTGCAGGAGATGAATTGCTGGGCTCTTTTGATCCTGAACAGATTCGAACTGATACTCTCCTTTTTCAGGCAGGATATCTGACTATCAAATCCTGGGAGAGTAATCCGGACATTGGCACCTGGTATACCCTGGGATTTCCTAACCGTGAAGTCAGAGAAGCATTTAATCGTATGATCTTGTCAATTCTGGGTCCTGATACTGCTACTATCTCACTACCACAACACCGCAAGGTACTGCAGGAGGGCGATACAGAGGGCCTGCGAAAACTTGTTCATTCATTATTTTCATCAATTCCTCATGACTGGTACCGAAACAATCCAATCTCTGAATATGAAGGATATTATGCGAGTGTGTTCTATTCCTGGCTTTCCAGTCTTGGATTTGTCGTTATTGGGGAGGATGTAACAAACAAAGGGAGAATTGATCTGACGGTACTTACAAGTCACTGGATTTGGGTATTTGAGTTCAAAGTAAAGGGAATTGATATAAGTGGAGATGCAATGCCACTCGAACAGATCAAGAAGAAGGGATATACAGAGAAGTATCAGGCAGATTCAAGGGAGATCATAATGGCAGGGATTATTTTCGATCCTGAAAGCCGGAATATTGAGCAGTGGGATGTCGAAAAGGTGTAAAAAGGATTTTGCAGGATTTTTAGTATTACACCGTATCGGGATTATTATCGTATTAGGTTTAGTATCTGACAGAACTCATTCCTACCATCTGGTAGGAATTTTGACAATCTATCCTCTTGGGAAAAAGATCAGGAGAAAATAAATCATGGTCTATCCTGATGTGAATGTTTTTCTCTTTGCTCTTTTATACGATGAGAACAGCATGCCTGAAGTTACCTGGAAAAGTTCAGTCTGAAAAATAAGTGATATCATACTATCATGATCAGGCAGGATTTCATTACAGGACATTCGACGTTCATATTGACAATATTCCTTATCACGTTAAGAATTCAAACCACAGATAGCAGAACCCTGGTGTCAGATACTCTGTGAAAAACGGCATAAGCAGGAATAAGGAAAAAAATACCGGTATCAGTTCCTTTCTTACAAGAGATTCTGGCAATAACCCGGCTTCCCATCCGTGAGACTGGTGTGTTACGGATAATACTCCCGATTTTTAAGAAAAGAGAAGCCAAAAGAATCGAAATTGTAATTCAAGGAACCGAACCGGAAGAGTGAACGAAAAAAATGAGGTTACACGCAGGAATATTCCTATAATAGTAGTATTTCACGAATTACCTTGGCGATCTCATTTAGTTGTTGATGAGCTACAACCCAGACAATATCAGGATCTGTGTTGAAATATTGATGTATCACGATATTTCACATTCCAATTATCTGTCGCCAGGGAATGAGGGGATATGTATCTCTCATTTCACTATCAATCTGGCTTGCTGCTTCTCCAATAATCTCAAGTCTCCGGGTTACCGCATCGATTGTTTTTTGATCTGATTTAAATGACTCTTTTGGAATTTCTCCTAAATAATCCTGAATTAGTTCAATTGCCTCCAGAATCTCCTCAAGAAATATGTTCTGTTCACGGGGTGACATACACAAGCTGATCCTTAATTAAATGGTATAACCGTTTATTTCTTATCAATCCATTGTGAGGGACAAGATCAACCGGAATTCCCAAAATCATTTCAAATTCATCTTTCAGGTCTACGATTTCAAGACCAATTGGTCTGTCAAAGTCTACCAGAATGTCAATATCACTATTTTCCGTGGCCTTTCCCTGGACATAACTCCCAAATAGTGCAAGAGATGAGATATGATATTTGGAGAACGTATGTGTTCTCAGTATTGTGATGATTGTTTCAAGAGTTGGTATATGTTTTTCCTTCATCTCTGTCATAGTAATTACCCGGACTTTTGTCTGTCTCCCAACAGATCACTAGGAACTCAAGAAAAACCCCTGATTTATCAGTGATTTATTACATATCATATTCAAAGTATGAATAATCTGTGCCTATGCAGGTATAGCAATATATCAGAAATGGTTGTTCACTGATAATCCTGAAAAAGGCCTCTATATCAACAGATCTGCTAGGTTTTAGCAGGGACGAAAAACCAAAACATCTTTTATTCAGGGTGTTATACTCTGCCAAACATGAGGGACACCCAAAATCAGATTAGATAAACATCTGGTGGTGATCCATGATCGTGGTAATTTACATTATCTGAAACCCTGTTAGCAATAAAATGTATCACCCGTAATATATGGTACACAATACCTGATTACCACCAGAAGATCTCATTCAAAAATGTATCTAATCAGGTTTCTATCGAGAAAATAAGATGCCTGAGGTTGTTCAATCAGAGGAATTCAAACTGCAGAGGGCAGAGAAAGAGATCGAAAATATTCACGTGATTCTACGATGGCTAATTCAAATCATTTGAAAAATCGACAGAGTCAGCGGGTGGGAAATTGGCAAAGAGGGGTGTTTCAGTAAAAATCCCGTATGGAGTCAGATGGACAAAATATCGGGAGTTGTTTTACTGTACCATTTGGCCCCAGTACACAAGATATAAATGGAAGGGAACGAAGTACAAAATAGACTGATATCATGATCGATCTGAATGGAGAACCTCTTGTCATTCTTCTGGTAGAAGATAATGAGGATCATGCGACATTGGTGATGCGAAGTATGCAGGACCAGCGGGTGGCG
>Ga0265592_1001493_pt1 | contig 10089 bp, 10 predicted proteins | sample saktaG_7_FD_190141 | JGI IMG/M metagenome (GOLD analysis project Ga0265592, IMG submission 190141) | Saline water microbial communities from Sakinaw Lake, British Columbia, Canada - sak_2010_1_5_120m | ecosystem: Environmental > Aquatic > Non-marine Saline and Alkaline > Saline ... | reverse complement strand
TAATCTTACTTATTAATTCTTGTTTAACTAACATTTTATTTCCACACTCCAAAATTACCAATTCCTACATTGATCTCTGAATGACTATAATCCTCAAAAGAATCGGGAGTTTCTAAGTTCCCAAATATGTAATACTTTTTTGATAATTCATTTACAAATTCCTGAGGATTTGCCACATCAGATTTTATTTTAATAACTAAATTAGTTGTTCCTATCTCTGTTTCATTTTTTAGTTCAGTTGCATTAGTTAAACTAGAACTAACTTCAACCCCCCCAAAAAAATAATTACAAATTTTCTTTTCAATTTGAGATCTCTTATAAGGAGTTATACCCTTCCTTCTATTTTTGCTTGAGTTCCCTATAAGGAAAATGTATTGTTTCATAAAAAGACTACTATGCAGTGGTTTATAAATGTTTTGCATAGTTACTTTTCCTAAGTGAGAACTTTAGGAAGGTTTAAATAAAGAAAAGATGTTTAAAGAAGATGGATTCAATTGAAAAAAAAGCAAGAGATTATGTTTATTGGAAAGGTGAAAAAACGCAATTTTTTTACAAAGAGGAAATATTAAAACAATTAAAAAAATATTGGGGGGTTAGAACTCTTTCTATTTTTGAACAAAGAGATTTAATGAAAATCATAAGAGATTGCTTAGAATATAATGTTTAAGATCTTATTTCTTGTTCAAAAAAATATTCTGAACCAAAATCAATAATAGATGTTGTGCCGGAAGTTGTTGAAAGATGGTGGCTTTTATCATATGATTTGAGATTTGAGGATTTGCATGATAGTTTCTTTATAGAGTATGAGATTAATAACAAATTTATTAAGAAAGAAATTTCTGATTTTGAGGAATTGAGAAATCTTAGAAAAAGGTTAGGCAATAGAATGGTTTTAATGGATGTCTCGGGAGAAACATCTCAAGGGAGAAGAGATGACATTAATTTTCTAAGAGAAATTTCTCATCGTCCTTAAAAAACCAACCAACTAATTAACATTGCTAAAAATATTCCTGCAGTTATAAAAGGCATTGCAGGATAGAATTTCTTTTTTTCTGAAAATAAAAATAAACCTAATAAACCTAAGAAAGCTCCTGCAATTACTAACAAAGCAGGACCCAGCCCCCAGAATTTCAAAATAACTCCTGATGTAATTATTGGGAACACAACATCGCCTCCTCCTAAAATTGCCATGTTTACTTTTATTTTTTTAAGTTTTGATTTTGACTTTGATTGTTTCAAGTTTTTTATTTTTGCCTTCATGGTTTTTGAAATATATGGAACAAAAAATCCTGAGAAAATTCTCAATTTATCTATTTGATATTTTGCCATTTTTTGCATAATGCCAGATTTCCAAACAGCCCACATATCATAAATAGAAATTAATACCAAAAGGAGAACTATTGTAAAAATGTTCAAAATAGGAACAAAAACACAAGCAATCCCTGGATAAATTAAAAGTTCTGTAGCATTATGAACAATAAAATTCCTTTTGTAAAGTTTAAAATAAGCTAAAGGAATTGCAATTAAAGTAGCGATAATCGGGATTTTTTGTAAAAACATTGAATCAAAATTCTTTGTTAAACTATAGAAAAAAATTCCTAAGGCAAGAACTACAACCAGAAAAAACCATGCACGAAGAATAAATTTGAATTCAAATTTTGTGAAAATCAGCAAAAGTGTAATTGCAATAATAAAAGCAAAAATCAGGGAACTTAAATAAAAATTATAATTTGTCTGTTCTGTTGTTTCATAAACATTCATTCCATAAGGAAGATTATTTTCTTCAGAATTATAATGATTTGTAACAGCTAAACCAATTAATTGAGTAATTAAAAACATTCCAAGAAGAATTGCTGTTATTTTCCATGTGTGTTTCATAGAATAAAAAAGCAAAAGGGTTTTTTAAAATTACCTCAACCTCAAAGTATCTAAAACACGTGGAACATTTGTTTCAACGTGATTCAACTTGTAAAGTGCAGAAGCTAAATCCAAACATTTTGAAACTTCTCCATGATTTATAATAATTCTTTTTGCTTTTGGACGCATATTATTAAAAAAAGATAAGATTTCATTTCTACCTGCATGTGCACTAAAACCTTCAATAGTATAAACTTGTAAATTTATTTCAACTCTTTCTTCTCTTCCATCAACAACCATTCTTGTTTCCTTTGAACCCTCTTGAACTTGTCTTCCTAATGAACCAACACCCTGATAACAAACAAAAACAATTGCGTTTTTTTCATTTCCTGCAAATTCTTTAAAGTATTCAACAGAAGCTCCTCCAACAAGCATACCAGAAGTTGCCAAAACAATGCAAGGCCCTCCTTCAACAACTTTTCTTCTTTCTTGAGGAGAACCAACACGCGAAAATAATTCAGAAACAAAAGGATTTTTATCTTGGAAAACTTGTAACTTAACTTTGTTGCTTAAAAAATCTGGATAAGCAGTATGAATAGCATTAATATCCCAAATCATTCCATCAATGTAAATTGGAATTTTTTCTATTTTTTTGTTTTGCATTGCATCTTCAAGAACAAGCATAGTTTCTTGAGCCCTACCTAAACCTAATTCAGGAATTAAAACTTTTCCTCCTTGTTTAATGGTTTTTGCAATAACCTCTAAAAATTGTTCTTCTGCTTGAACTCTTTGAGGTAAAACATCATTTTTTGAACCATAAGTTGACTCTGTCATAACAGATTCTATTCTTGGAAAAACATTTGTGGCAGGGTCCAATAATCTTGTTCGTGCATATTTGTAATCCCCTGTATATAAAAAATTGTGTAAACCATTTCCAATATTAAAATGAATCATTGCACTTCCTAATGTATGACCTGAATTATACATTGTGATTCTCACATCAGGGGCAATATCTGTAACTTCATTAAAATTCAAACAAATAGTGTGTTTGACCATTTCTTTAATATCTTTTGAACTAAAAAGAGGTTGTGAGGCCTGCTTGTATGCAACCCCAATAAAGTCAAGAGAAAGTAAAGCAGCAACATCCATTGTTGGGGGGGTCATATATGTTGGACCTTTGTAACCCATTTTATATAAATAAGGTAATAAACCAACATGATCTAAATGAGCGTGACTGATTATAACTGCATCTAATTCATCAATATTAAATTCAGGAACATTAAAATATGGAAATTTGTCTTTTCCACTTGAAGCAACATCAACTCCGCAATCAATTAAAATTTTTGAGTTTGGTGTTTGTAATAAAATACAACTTCTTCCAACTTGTCGTGCACCACCAAGAGGAGTTATTCTTATCCATTCTTCAACTTTTTCTGGATTCCATTCCTTGTAAATTTTTTCCCCAATAGAATTTAAAAATTTTCTTCGATAATTATTATTTGCATAAAGAACTTCTCTAATATTCTCAGTTATCTGACTTTTAATTGCAGGCGACCTTTGAACCTGTGGTGTCCATAAAGTTGTTTTTTTAATTTCTTCTAAAACAGAACCTTGTTTTCCTATAACAATCCCAGGTCGTTTTGCTTCAATTAAAACAATGCTTCTATGAAAATCAAAAATTATATTTGTAATTTCTGCATCTTGAGAAACAATTTCTTTTATTTTAATTTCAACTTCTTTTTGGTCAGGAAGAATTTTTTGGTCAGCTCTTAATTCAATTCTTTTTTTTATTTCGCCAACAATCTCTTTTATTTTTGATTCTCCTTCTTTGAAAAATTTAGCATTCTCTGTATAAAGAACAATGTTCGCTCCTTCAAAATTGGCTTCAGTTATATTTCCACCAAGTCTATCAGTTATATTCTTCAAAATATCCATTTTAAATAAAATTATTACTTATTTTCAAAAGTAGAGGTGATCTTTTGACTAATCGCTTTCTTCATACCCTCTTTAGTTATTGTATAAACTTCTAACCCATTACCAGACGCAGAATCTCTTTGTGTTGAAGATTTAATTGCTTCTATTGCTAATTCGATTCCTTCTTTAACACTTAGGTCTTTTTTATATTGTCTTTCTAAAAGCCCCAAAACATAAGGCATCCCAGAACCCACACTTGCAGTGTATTCTTCAACTTTATTTAAGAAACCTCCAGTAATCTCATACAAGGAAACAACCCCATTTTCATCTAATCCCCCTAAAATAAAGGCACTTTGAGTAACCTGAACATTAGAAAGTAATGACGCAGATTGTTGCACTGTTGGGCGAGATTTTGAACGAAGTTGTTTTAATTTTAGTTCTGCTGTTAAAATTTTTGAAACTTTTTGAAACTCTGTTGCAGAACCACAACCTGCAATTAACAAATATTCATTTAGTGGAAATACTTTTTCCATATTTTTAGAAATTATAAGTCCTTGACCAATAGAAACTCTGTTATCAGAAGCCATTACAACTCCGTCTTTACAAACAATTCCAAGAATTGTTGTTCCTGTTTTCAAAATTGATTTTTTTAAATCGTCATCCATTTTTAAGAATAAACTACAATATTTTAGAGAATAAGGATTATTTAAAGTTTTCGGATTTGAGATTTAGAAAATTATTTATAGTCTTGTTTAATCTTGTTCTTATGGAAGACGAAATAAAAGAGTTTTTAGATGAGCAAAATAAAGAAATAAAAAACTTACAAAAAAAAACTTCTGAACTTTATTTTAATGCAATTACTACTGGAAAAGATGAATTCTATAAAGCATATGAAAAAAGTGCTAATAAATTAGAAGAATTTTTTCATAATAAAGAAAATTTTGAAAAAATCAAGAAGTTTTTAAAAAGTGAAATTGAAAATCCTCTTTTTAAAAGACAATTAGATTTATTATATAAAAATTACTTAGGGTCTCAAGCAGATTTAATTCTTTTGAAAAAGATTCTTGAAAAAGTAACAAAAGTTGGACAGAAATTTAATAAATTTAGAGCAAAAGTCAATGAAAAAGAATTCACAGATAATGAAATAAAAGATATTTTAAAACAGGAAAAAGATTCTGAAAAATTAAGAGAAGTGTGGGAAGCAAGTAAAAAACAAGGAGAACTTGTTGAAAAAGAAGTTCTTGAAATTGTTAAATTAAGAAATGAATTAGCAAAAAGCTTGGGTTATGAAAATTACTTTGAAATGTCCCTTCAACTTAATGAGCAAAAAGAAGAAGAAATAGATAATATTTTCTTGGATTTAATTAAAAAAACAAAAACCCCTTTTGAAGAAGTCAAAAAAGAAATTGATGATTTCTTGTCTGCAAATTATAAAATAGAGTTTTCAAAATTAAAACCTTGGCATTATCAAGAATTATTTTTTCAAGAAGCTCCAGAAATTTATGAGGTAGATTTTGACAAATTTTACAAAGAAGATGTTATTAAGAAAGCTGTTGATTTTTATAAGCAAATTGGATTTGATGTTAAGAACATTTTAGAAAAGAGTGATTTATATGAAAAACAAGGGAAATATCAACATGCGTGTTGCATTGATATTGACGGAGGAAATGATGTTCGTATTATTCAGAACACAAAGAATAATGAAAAATGGATGGAAACAACATTACATGAACTTGGACATGGAATTTATGAAAAAAATTTCAATTCTGATTTACCTTTTTTATTAAGAGACTCTGCACATACTTTTGTTACAGAAGCTATTGCCTTGTTATTTGGAAGAAACTCTAAAAATTCTAATTTTATTAAAAAGACTTGTGATATAAAAGAAGAAGAGATTGAAAAAGTCGCTGAATTAGGAAGAAAGCAACTTAGAATAAGAGAACTTGTTTTTTCAAGATGGTGCCAAGTAATGTATAATTTTGAAAAAGAACTTTATAAAAATCCTGAACAAGATTTGAACAAACTTTGGTGGGAGTTTGTAAAAAAATATCAATTAATTGATTTTTATAGAGATAAACCTGACTGGGCTTCCAAAATTCACCTTGTTGATGCACCTGTTTATTATCATAATTATATGCTTGGAGAACTTCTTGCTTCACAATTACAAAGTTATATTATAAAAAATATTTTAAAACAAGAAAATGTAAAAACTCCAGATTATAAAGGAGAAGAGATTGGAAATTTCTTAAAAAAAGAAATATTTTCACAAGGAAAAAAATATAGGTGGGACGAATTAATTGAAAAAGCTATTAAAGAAAAGTTAACAACAGATTCTTTTGTGGGGGAATTTTGTTAGGTGGGAATTGAAGAAGAGTATTTATTTTTGCTTTAACAAACCTTCTAATTCTCTTGCTAACTTTTTATTTTCTCTTGTTAAATCCCTCTTAACCATATTTATTTGACTTTGGTTTCCTTCTATTTTATGCCTTAACTCCATTTCTCTTTTAGATAAATTTTTCTCTTCCCCTACCCTTACTTCTTCTATTTTGTCTGAAATATTTTTTCCCAAGAAAGGTTTGAAATCAAGATTGTATAAAGGGCAACGCCTCATCCTTTCTTGATAAAAATTTTCTACCTTAGAATTTTCTGGATTAATATTATAACCAACACAGGCATACTTTGTTAAATTACACATTTCCCTTTCCCATCCAATTGTTCCGCGGATATGTTGGCACATCCCTTCTTTTTCTTCATACTTTATTATTTTTGTCATAATAAAATAATAACTAATAGTTTTATAAAGATTTATCCTCTCAATTAGGAGGATTTAAATAGTTTTAATTATTTTAACTCTTATGGATTTAGAAATATTTAGAGATTTGGGATTAACAGACGCAGAAATAAAAGTTTATATCTCTCTCTTAGAATTAGGAGAATCAAATGTTGGAAACTTATTAATTAAATTGAAACTTCAAAGTTCTGTTATTCATAGAGCGTTAAATTCTTTAATTGAAAAGGGACTTATCTCTTTTATCTCAGAAAGAAAAAGGCGTTTGTATTCTGCTATAAATCCAGAAAATTTTTTTGATTTTATTGAAGAAAAAAAAGAAAGATTCAAAAAAATTCTCCCAGAACTAAAACAAAAACAAAATAAAATAAAATCCAAGAAGAATGCTTTTGTATTTAAGGGAATTAAAGGACTTAAAGAAGTTTATAATCTTCTGATAAATCTAAAGGAAAAAGAATATTTAACTTATGGAGGGGGTGATCCCTGTGTAAAAAAAATGGGGGAAACTTGGTGGTTAAATTTACACCGAAAAAGAGTTTTTAATAAGTTAAAATCAAGACAAATTTTTGATAAATCTGTTAAAGAAATTGGTGGGGAAATTGAAAAACTAAAATTAACAAGAATAAAATACCTCCCTGAAGAATTTTCTCAATTTCAAGAAACAGTTATCATTGGATACCATGTTGCAATAAATGTTTTTGGAGAAGAACCTTATTCATTGCTTATCCAAGATAAAAATGTTGCTGAGGGTTACAAAAAACAATTTGAACTTTTATGGAAAAAAGCAGATTAATACTACATACTAAACGAAAAAATTCATTCTTCTTTCCGACTAACTCCGTTTTCTTTTTTGAATTTAATCACATTATCTACAAAACCTTCAATCTTTTGTTCATGACTTACTAAAATTAATTGAGCAACATTAAGTTGTTGTAAAACATCACGCATTTTATCAAGCTGTTGTTCTGAAAAACCATCTGTTGGCTCGTCAAGAATTACAAGGTCTCTTGTTTTTATTTTACTCAAAAGAGAATTAATAACTTGGTTCAAAGAAAGCCGATAAGCTAAAGCAACTGCTGTTCTTTCTCCTCCAGAAAGATAATTATAATCAATTTCATAATCTTGTTGTTCAATTATTGGCGTGAAATCATCGTCGAGCCGAACTTCAATAGAATCTGAAACAAGCATTGAAAACCATTCTGCAAAAAGTTGGGAAAATTCTGATTTAAGTTTTGTCATAACATTTTTTTCAATAAAAGAAACAACAGGAATAAATTTCTTAGAAAGCCAATCTTCTAACTTTGTAAGGTAATCTGATTGTTTTTTTATTTCTTTAAGTTGTTTTATTTTTCTTTTTAATCCTTCAATTTGTTGAGAGAAAAAATCTATTTCTTTTTTTAATTCAGCAACTTTTATATCGGCAAATCTTTCTTCACTAAATGCTTCTTCAAGTTTTTGCTGTTTTTCCTTGAAAACGTTATCAAATCTTGATAATTCAAAAACAGAATTTTTCAAGGCGTGATTATGTTTCTCCAAAAGTTCTATATCTTTTTCAATCATTAAATTTAATTTTTTGCTTTCTTCTAATTGATTTTGTTTTTCTTCAATACCTTGATATTTTATTTTTGAAATTTTTAAATTTGTAAGTTCTTTTTCTTTTGAATAAATCCAAACATCTTTTTTTTCAATAAAACTTTCAATTTCCTGTTTTTCTTTTTTCAACATTTCTAACTTTTTGTTGTTTAGCACAATATCTGACCTTGCCTGATTCAAAACATTTGTTCTATAAAGTGCATCAACATTTTGCAAACAAGTTGGGCAAACTTCTAAATTAGAAATTTTTTGTTCAAGCTTTTGGCTTTCTTCATTTTTGTTTTTGAGAGAATTTATTTTTGAACTTATTTCAAATTTCTCTCCAATAAACTTTTCTTTTTCTTTTTTGTCAGAATCTATTACCCTTTCAAGTTGTAAAATTTTTGATCCATCAATTTTTAAATATTCTAATTCTTTTATTTGATTTTCAAGATAAATTATTTTTTTCTTATTCTCTAAACTCAAATCATTTTTATTTGATATGATTATTTTTGTTTTTTCCACTTCTTGCAAAAGCCTATTTTTCTCTTCTATTTTTTTAGAAATTTCTAATTTCTCTTCTTCTATTTTTTTTCTAATTTCTTTTTTTGAAAAAAGTTCTCTTTCAACAGAATCTAAATTATAATATTTTGATTCTAAATCATTTTCTTTTTCTATCAAATCTAATTTGTCCTGTTCAAGATTTTCCGTAAGTGCTTGTTTTATTCTTTTTTCTTCTCTTAGTTTTATTGTTACTATTGAAATATTTTCTATTACTTTTTTGTATTTATCAATCCCAAAAACATAACGCAAAGTGTCTAAACGAGTGTTTGCATCTTGAAGAATAATTTGTTTCATTTCTTCTTGAGGTGTATAAACAGTAAATTTGTAAAGAATGTTCTGCTTTTTTGAAAATTCTTTAGGGTAACTCAAAATTTCTAACACTTTATTTTTTAATTCTGTAACTGAAATTTCTTTTTTTTCTCCATCAATAGTTATTGCACAATAATCTTGAGAAACTGTTTTTGCTTTTTTTAAAGTTCGTTCTAATAAAACAGATTGCCCTCCAACTTCAAATTCAAGTTGCACTTTTGCTTGGCTTTCTCCGTTTCTTAACAATGCAGAACCTCTTTGTCCTGGTTGCAATCCAAACAAAGCAAACTCTATTCCTAATAAAATTGAGGTTTTCCCAGAACCAATATCCCCTGATAATAATGTAGAACCTACTGGAAATTCTACTTCTTGATATTTATAGCTTCTGATATTTTCTAATATTATTTTTTTTAGTATCATATTAAAACTCCAATATTTTTTTCGAAACTTCAAGCAATTTATTTGTGAATGCTTCTGTGGTTTCCCCTTCTTGTTTTTCAATTGCAAATGAATTAATTAATTGGGGAATCATTTTATTAAAATCAGAAGGGTTTTTTTCAGAGTAAATCTTTATTGTTTCTTCTTCAATATTTTCCGTGTTTTCAATTTCAATTTCTAATTCAAGCTCTTTTGATTTTAAATCATGCGTATTTCTTAATAAAAAATATGCTTTTTTTTGTTTTACAAAATCCTCAATTTGTTGGAACTTTATATCTGAATTTTTTCCTTCTTGTAATTCTCCTGTTAACCTTAACAAAACAATTTTATCTTCTAAATCTTTTTCACTTAATTTGTAAATTATTTGGCTTGTTGCGTTCAAAGCATTTTTAATTTCAATTTCAAATGCAAGAACATCTTTAATTTTTAATTCTATTTTTTGAAGGGGTGTTGATGATTCTGTATCTACAATGTAAAAACTTCCGTGTTTTAGGTCTTCCAATTCTTGGAAATTATTTGGAAATGTTGGTCCTGGGTAAACAAAGTTTTCATATTGGAAGTCAATATGCAAATGGCCAAGAGCATAATAATCTGCATGTGGAAGGGTTAGTGTTTCAATTGAATCAATTGGTAAAGTTCCTTTTGCT
>Ga0265592_1001488_pt1 | contig 10110 bp, 15 predicted proteins | sample saktaG_7_FD_190141 | JGI IMG/M metagenome (GOLD analysis project Ga0265592, IMG submission 190141) | Saline water microbial communities from Sakinaw Lake, British Columbia, Canada - sak_2010_1_5_120m | ecosystem: Environmental > Aquatic > Non-marine Saline and Alkaline > Saline ... | reverse complement strand
GACCGCTCTGGCTTCGCGCTATTCTCACCTGTTCAAAATGGTGATAAGCCACGACCGCTCTGGCTTTGCTAAAATGGCCAGGGGAAAAAGAGGAAATGTCTTTCTCCCCTAATCTCCCTAAACGAGCTTCTTCACTGCTTCTCGCCGCTCTTCCGGCAGACAATCCACATTCACAAGACCCTTTCTCGCAGCCGCCGCAACCGCCTCGTCTGGCATTGTTTGCGACCATCGTCTTTCCCAAAGTGAACATTTTCCTTTTTCTGGCATTTTTCTCACCTCCATTTTTACTTAAACAAAAAAAAGACCGACTAAGAGACCCCCTCCCTCTCAATGAAGAAAAAAGTCTCTCAATCGGCCTCTCGTTATCGAGCCAGCCCTTCACCTGTATATCAATACCAACACCCCTAACCTATATCAAAATAAGGAAAAGTCAAGCCTGATCAGCGACTATCCCCACCAGCGAAAGTAGAGAATCGCACACATCATAATGAAAATTAGTCCGCACCCTACGAAAAGTAAACAACCCGCTCTATCTAACGGCTCATAACTCATTAACCGCCACCACCTTTTCTTTCTCAGCCCTTCTTTTTTGTTTAGCCGCTCTCAGAGCCTCTTTCACAAAATCAGCCCCCCGCTCCCAACGTAAAAAATCAAACTCAAGACCCAAAGGCTGCCGCAGCTTAGCTTTACATTTTTTAATAAGTATGTCCACAGAATCAAACTCATCCTCCCGCAAATGCAATATTTCAGCCAATCTCAAAAGAGTTTTTTGATCCAGTGCACAAAGGCTGCCCATCAAAAAATCATAATTTCCCTGCGCCTGGTAATATCTCTCAAGATCTTGTTTTCTCATAAGTCCGCAAATATCTTACCAGGGGTAAAATTCTCTTTCCTGGCCTTTTGAATTTGCTCTCTACTTGGCAGCTTAACTGGACTCCCCCGGGGCCAGGAATCCAACTCAAAATAGCCCCCTCCAAGCTCTGTCCCATAACTGGCAACTCCAGAACTATATAATTTTCTAGACCAATGAATTTTTTTCCCGCAACAAGGGCAGTTTCCACTCTCCAACAAAATAACCTCTTGAGACACCTTAGTAAAGGCTTCTTTCTTTTTTGCCATACTTTCTACCTCCGAATATTCCAACTCCCGAAATTTACCCCAAATACTGGTGTTTCTATAGCCTTTTAGCTGCTCTGCCAGCTCTTTTTCAAAGATCAAAAAAGTCGGACGTGTAATGTACACAACTTGATCCCACCGGGCCTTATAAAATATCTTTTTCGCCTGATCATCACTTATCTTTTTATGCTTCTTAGCGTACTTTTTTTTGAACCCCTCCACCGAATAATAATGATAATAGACATTTACCTTACCTCTCAAATTTTTAGAGGACTTTTTCACACTAATACCAGTAAATCTCTCAAGTGCATCCTTGTATGTTCCCTTTATCATCTCCAACTCACCATTAGACAACTTTCGAAAACCATCTACCATAACGTTCAAATGTGGATGGTAGGTATGACTTTGCTGACCAAACCAGTGCCATCGTGAAAGTGCCCGAATATTAGGATAAACTTGCTTTAACCGCCTGCGCAAATATGTTCTCAACTGACTTAAATGTTCCTTTGACTTATAAAATTCCCGCATTTCCGACGGAATAGTAAAAACAAAATATCCAAATGATTGCATTGTCAACGCTTTAGGCAACCAGCGTGCAACACGCCGATTGTGAGTAATTTTATTGCAATTTTTACACCACTCCCGCCCACAAAAAATTATTCGTGCATATCGCTTTCCACATTCACAACTCCCAACTTTCACAAACTCACCACAATAACTAGTCCAATCTTTCATTTTCAAATCCCAAAATTAACCCTATGTAAGTTTTGGCTATAGGACTTTTGTACATAAGGAAAAACCAGGGTAAGGCCAGTCTGGTAGCACACCGGCCAGCCTGGTAGCGACAACAGGGTTGGCCATTATCGCTTTGAGTTCTTCCGGTATGTTTAGAGAACCAATGAAAAAAGGCTGGACATAGCTCGTTAAAGCTAAATCCAGCCTTATACCGTATAGAATCTCTACCAGTGCTCGGGTTGCCGGCCAGGCATTGCCCTATCCCCTGGTAGAGTAAGAACCTTATGTCTTGACTTTTAATCTGCTTTGTTGTATGATAAAAGCTGACCGTATTTATCTGTGTTATCCTTGCCCGGCTGTTATTCGCAGCCGGGCGCTCTTTTTATTTATGTTTTTCCTTCGAAATAGCAATTATCTGAATAGGATCCTCTTTATTGAGAGAAACCCAGACTTGCTTAACTTCCACTTTTTTCAGAGGACCCTCTGAGTTCATTTTTTCCCGGCCTCTTCTTTTAACTCAGCAAAAGTCAATTTATTAATTGCCTCAAACTGTTTTTTAACAAACTTTCCTTTCGCCCCGAAAACAGTTTCCAGGCCAACACCCAAAACAACTAGTTTTTTCTCAACTTTGATTAAAGTCTCAGCAAACATTTCTTGATTATTTCTAATCGCAGATAGTTCAACCTCTATCTTTTCATTTTGTTGTTGGTTAATCCAATATTGTAAGGCACTTCCCACGGTTGAAAGGTTGTTATCGTTTCTCAGTTTCACCAAGTCATTATATATCTGAGTAGGAAGCCTTACCGATATAGTTTCTGCTTTAGTCTTGCCCATTTTCTCACCTTGTCTCTCAGAGTATCAAAAAAACTCACACTTGTCAAGACTCCCTGGAGAGAATAACGACATAATTTGCCCCGGTCCCAGATAGCAAACAGTATAGACCAGCCTTAAACAACAATGGTGGGAACGTTAATTGCTTGAAAAGATTTGCACCGGGAGCAACCAGAGCAGCCAAGACATTGCTATTATTTATCTCACTTACAGAGCTCACATCATAACACACCAGTTTAGCATTGTTCACCCCATCAGTGAGTAATAAAATTTGTTTCAACTCACCCGGGACCGCTAAAACTAATTTTGACTCACTAAGGAGACCAGACGTAAAATATTCTTTCATATTTGCCTCTCAAGAAAAGCTGGCCTCTCCCTGGATATGAGAAGAGACCAGCCGGACGATAATAAGCGGACATCACCCACTACCGCAACGAAAGAAGAGCAAGGCTGACCCGAGGAAGAGGCCAGCCAAGAGAGAACAAGAAATGGGATTAGTGGGACAACCGCTCCCCATACTGAGAATCAGAGCCAGTGCAGAGTCAACGAATTTGCCTCTTTTTCCTCAAAATCCTGGTCCTTATCCTGGTGATCCAAAATTCGATGAGCAATTTCGTGATACAAAACACCGGGAAGAAAAATCGCCTGAGCCTCAGAAAAAAGCCAACCAGCCAGGACAATTTGATACTTTTGAGGAGACCGGACCAGCGCCGCCGCAGTATCCAAAATTACTAAGTCCAAATCTAAAACAAGAGGATAAATAAAATTCCAAACTTTTAGCAAAATAGGCCTCAAAAGCTCCACCGCAACTTCCCTGGTTGTAGGATCCGAGCAACTCATTTTTTTGTCAAGAAAATCCTCAATCTCCTCATCAATGTCTGGCTCCTCATCCTCACCCCACAAATCCCGCAAGCGACAACTCCAATTTTTTAATAACTTTTCCAGATGTGCAAAAAAGGCATCCTGATTATAAAACTTCCGGGACCGCAAATGAAGAGAAATTAAATCTTGAAAATAACCTGGCTCAACCAAGATCAATCATACCTCCCAATCGCTCAAAGCCAGAACGGACAAAGCTCAACAAAAACTAAGAATACTGGAATCCGCTTTGAGTTTTCACCCTCAGCCGCCGCAGACCTTCATCAGAAGGATCACGGCCAATCAGACGAACCAGGCAATACCGCCAACGCCTCATCAGCTCTGCCTCCCACGTCCTCACTTGCTCCTCTCCCTGCTTCCGGATTAAAGCCTTACGCTCACGCCAAAGCCTCGTCAGAAAAAGCTCACAGCGATTTAATATCTCCCGGAAATGCTTTTGTTGTTTAATTTGCCGATAGTCAAAACTCAGGAAATCCTCAAGCTCCCCCGCCAAACCTGAAAACCTCTCCGGTTCTTGCAATCCAAGCCTTTGCCGCTCCGAAAACTCAGCTATTTTTTGTTGGTCAACTTTCATTAAAAATACTCCCGCTTTTTCGCTTCTGGAGCTAAATCAGCCCATTCACCATCTTCACCCCGACCCTGGACATTGATCCCCCGCTTTTTTAACTCAGAATAAATTTCCTTACAATCTCCCCGGATCGAGCAAGATTCCCAAGCCGTCAAAAGCTCATCCTTACTGGCATCTTCAAAACTGTGACGCCTGACAGCTCGATAATCCTTTGGAGAATTTCTTAGAACTCTCCAGGCATCGACATAAGTAATATTTTGCTGATCCATTGCCTTTGAAACCTTCGCATCCCTTTCCCTCAGTTCTTCCTCAGACATTCCCGCTCTGATTCGCTCATCAATAGGAGTCAACACCGGCTTTTTTGTCTTCTCAGCCAATTCTTTTTTTGCTTCTTCTGCTTCCCCGGCCTTATCCAGTGTAGCTTTAAGCTCTTTCAGGGAATTATCCACCTGATCAGCAACACTCTTTGAATGCTTCGCCAGATAGGTATTTAGCTCATCTTTGGTCAAAAAGCACACATCGCCAGCACAAAATTTCTTTTCAAGACTATCAATTTTAGTTCTCAATCCCTCAAAATCTCTTTTTTCCTGGTTTTTGGCCTCTTTTTCCCGCAAAGCCTCATCAATCAAGGCTCCCAACTCATTCTTATCAATTTTTTCCATATCTAAAACCTCCTCCTTTTTTTGTAAATTACCGTTTACCGTGATCGGTTTACCGTCAAGTGGTGGTTGACTATCCCCTTTCCGCTCCTGCTCTGCAATGGGGACGGTCAACGATGCTCGTTTACCGTCAAGTGGTGGTTGACTATCCCCTTTCCGCTCCTGCTCTGCAATAGGGACGGTCAACGATGCTCGTTTACTTAGTAAACGGTTGACCACCTCAGCAATGGTCATATCTTCATTTTTAGCTGAAGTTTTGATTTTGGTGTGATCATTAGTAAAAATTTTAATTTGTTTCATTAAAACTCCTCAAAGCTCCATCAATACTCTCTCTCAACAAGTTTGACAAAATTCTCAACTTTTCAAAACAACGCTCTGCCTTAAACCTTGTAGCTTTCAACGATTCTAACTTATTCAAAATGACGCCCTCAACTATCCGCTCTGGCTTTACGCTATTCTCACCTGTTCAAAATGGTGATAAGCCACGACCGCTCTGGCTTCGCGCTATTCTCACCTGTTCAAAATGATGATGTGCCACGACCCTTCTGGCTTTGATAAGATTATAGCATTCCCCGGACGCCCGGGCACACTGTCCAGGGAAAAGTTTAATCCACAGGACAAATCTTTCCTTGCTGATCTTTCACTTTGTCCCACTCACCAGAAAGAATCCGTCCAAATTTCTTATTTGTCACCGGAATACCACAACCTTCCAATCGCTTAACTTCTGCCATGGCTCCCCGCATCGCAATTCGCCTCGCCCCAAACCAGCCGCACACCTCAGGGAATTTTTCTTGACCTGACATTTGTATCACCTCCATTTTTTTAATAAAAAAAGACCGACTGATAGATCCGCTCCCTCTTCTTAAGGAGGAAGAAAGTCTGTCAATCGGCCTCGAGTTGTCTCGCCAGCCATCCTAATTTACTACCGGGTAGTTTTTTAGGATTACCTTCCTATCAATAAACTACCCCCTATCATATAAAAAATTTTGGAGAAGTCAAACCTGATCAGCAACCACCAATCTCTTTTTAGCAATTCTCACCCTCTTAGCTTCTTGCAAAACCTCTCTCACAAAATCGCAAGCTCGCTCCTGCCTGAGCTGGTCCCAATTTTTACCCTGACGCAACTTCGCTTTACATTTGCCAATAAGTATGTCCATAGAATCAAACTCATTTTTTTTCACATGGAGGATCTCTTCCAGGTCCAAAAGAGTTTTTTGATCTAGCGCACATAAAGCTCCCATAAGAAAATCATAATTTTTCTGCGCCTGATACTACCTCTCAAAATCTTGGTTTTTCATAGATCTGCAAATATCCTCCCAGAAACAAAATTCTCATCCCGGGCCTTTTGAATCTGCCACCTTTCCGGCAACTTAACCGGACTTCCCCGCGGCCAGGAGTCAAGCATAAAATAGCCGCCTCCAAGTTCTTCCCCAAAATTGCAAATTCCGGAAGGATACAGCTTTTTGTGCCAGTGAATTTTTTTGCCGCAACACGGACAATGCCCGGACTCAATCAAAATAACCTCTTGAGATACCTTAGAATAGGTTTCTCGCATTATTGCCATATGTTCTACCTCCTCGTAGCTCAGCTCTGAAAATTGACCCCAACAACTGCAATTATGATAGCCTTTTAGCTTGCCTGCCAACTCTTTTTGATATCTTAAAAAGGTTGGTCTGGTAATATACACAACTTGATCCCACCGCGCCTTATAAAATATCTTCTTAGCCTGCTCATCACTTATCTTTTTATGCTTCTTGGCATACTTTTTTTTGAACCCCTCCACCGAGTAATAATGATAATAGACATTAACCTTACATCTCAAATTTTTAGAGGACTTTTTCACACCAATACCAGTAAATCGCTCAAGTGCATCCTTGTAAGTTTTCTTTATCGTTTCCAATTCACCATTAGACAACTTTTGAAAACCATCTACCATAATGTTTAAATGTGGATGGTAAGTATGACTTTCCGCACCAAACCAGTGCCATCGTGAAAGTGCCCGAATATTAGGATAAACTTGCTTTAACCGCCTGCGCAAATATGTTCTCAACTCACTTAAATGCTCTTTAGATTTGTAAAATTCCCGCATTTCCGACGGAATAGTAAAAACAAAATATCCAAATGATTGCATTGTCAACGCTTTCGGCAACCAACGTGCAATACGCCGATTATGAGTAATTTTATTACAATTTTTACACCACTCCCGCCCACAAAAAATAATTCGTGCAAAACGTTTTCCACATTCACAGCTTCCAACTTTCACAAACTCACCACAATGGCTAGTCCAATCTTTCATTTTCAAATCCCAAAATATTCACTATGTAAGTATTGGCTATAGGACTTTTGTACATAAAGAAAAACCAGGATAAGGCCAGTCTGGTAGTGCTAATCCCGGCCTGGTAGCGACAACATAGTTTCCACTTTTTGTTGATTTTTCCAGGCAATTTTTGAACGCATAAAAAAAGAGCTGGAGAATGGCTATCAAACCAAACTCCAGCTCATGCCTGTATAAAATCCCTGGTTGAGAAAGTGGACAACTCAGAGCCAGGACAAAAAGCTCTTGACTTTTAACCTCTTTTGGAGTATGATAAAAACTGACTGTTTTTATTGTGTTATCCTTGCCCGGCTGTTGTTCGCAGCCGGGCGCTCTTTTTATTTATGTTTTTCCTTCGAAATGGTAATCATCTGTATCGGATCATCCCTATTTTTAGAGACCCAAACTTGTTTAATCTCAATTTCTTTCAGAGGATCCTCTGAACCCTGGGAGGTTTTCATTTCCGCAACTCAACACTGGTCAATTTGTCAATTTTTCTTATTTCACCCAAAACAACCTTTTTTTTACCCCCCAACTGTTCAAAGATAGCTTGCAAGCTAATCGCCAGGATATTTGACTTTTTGTGAGCTCTAATCACGGCATCAGCCAACCGCTCTTGATTAGCCCTGATTTTGGACAATTCAGCCTCTACCCGCTCATCCATAGCTTGCCGAATATAATACTCAAGAGCCAGTCCAAAACTCGATAGCTCCTCACTCTTTTGATACTCCTTAATTACATCTACCATTTTTCTGGGAACACGAACCATCATTGATGTAGGCATTTCAAACCCCTCCTCCTTACTGCAATCAAATTGTAATCAAATTAAAACACTTGTCAAGAGGCCCGAGAGAGAATAACGACATAGCTTGCTCCGGTCCCGGTGAGAAGACAATACAGACCTGCCTTAAACGACAATGGCGGGAACGTTAATTGTTTGAAAAGAGCCGAACCTGAGACAGCCAGACCAGATAAACAATTAGTATTATTTATCTCACTCGCAGAGCTCACATCATAACATCTTAGGAAAGCGTCAGCATCACCATTACTAAATAATAAAATTTGTTTGAGACAGCCCGGACTACCCTCAACTAATTTTGACTGATCAAGGAGACCAGACGAAAAATACTCAGTCATATTTGCCTCTCAAGAAGTGACTGGCCTCTCCCTGGATATGAGAAGAGACCAGCCACCGGATAGAAATAAGCGGTGACAAACTTAGCGACATCAACCACCGCCAGCAACGAAAGAAGAGCCAGGCTGACCTCCCGAGGAAGAAGGCCAGCCAGGAGAAAACAAGAAATGGGATTAGTGGGACTACCGCTCCCCAGACTGAGAAATCAGAGCCAACGCAGAGTCAACGAATTTGCCTCTTTTTCCTCAAAATCCCGGTCCTTATCTTGATGATCCAAAATAAGATGACCAATTTCATGATATAATGCAGCCTCTAAAAATATCTGTTGGCTCTCACTAAACAACTGGCCAGATAGAATAATTTGATATTTCGCACCAGACCGGACCATCGCTCCAGGAGAATCAAGAACAACCAAGTCCAGATCTCCCACAAGAGGATAGATAAAATTCCAAATCTTTTGCAAAATAGGCCTCAACATCTCTGCTGCAACTTCCCTGGTTGTAGGATCCGAGCAGCTCATTTTTTTGTCAAGAAAAGCGTCAATCTCCTCATCAATGTCTGGCTCCTCATCCTCACCCCACAACTGCCGCAAGACATCAGTCCAACTTTTCAGCAGCTCCTCCAAATGCTCAAAGAAACTGTCCCCGTCATAGAATTGCCGGCTTCTCAGGTGCAAATCAACAAGATCCGAAAAATAACCTGGCTCAACCTGAACCAACTCATACCTCCCAATCGCTCAAAGCCAGAACAGTCAAAGCTCAACAAAAACTAAGAATACTGAAATCCGGTTTGAGTTTTGACTCTGAGCCGCCGCAGACCTTCAGCAGAAGGATCACGGCCAATCAGACGAACCAGGCAATACCGCCAACGCCTCGTCAATTCCGCCTCCCAAGTCCTCACCTGCTCATCACCCTGCTTCCGGATTAAAGGCTTTTGCTCACACCAAAGCCTCGTCAGAAAAAGCTCACAGCGATTTAATATCTCCCGGAAATGCTTTTGTTGTTTAATTTGCCGATAGTCAAAACTCAGGAAATCCTCAAGCTCCCCCGCCAAACCTGTAAGCCTCTGTTGACAAAGCCCTCCAAGTCTTTGACGCTCCCCAAACTCAGCTATTTTTTGTTGGTCCACTTTCATTTTCTCACCTCAAAAATATTCTCTCTTTTTCTCTGGCTCCTTACTTAAATCAGCCCATTCTCCATCTTCACCTCTTCCCTGAACATTCAGACCCCGCTTTTTCAACTCAGAATAAATTTCCTCACAATCACCCCTCAACGAGCAAGATTCATAAAGCTCCAAAAGCTCATCCTTACTGGCATCTTCGAAAGCGTGACGCCTGACAGCTTTGTAATCTTTTTCAGAATTTTTGAGGACCCGAAACGCATCGACAAAGGTAATATTTTGCTGATCCATTGCCTTTGAAACCTTCGCATCCCTTTCCCTTAGTTCCTCTTCCGTCATTCCTGCTCTGATTCGCTCATCCATTTTTGATAAAACCGGCTTTTTCGCTTTTGCCTCAATCTCTTTTTTCGCTTCTTCTGCTTGCCCGGCCTTATCCAATGTAGCTTTAAGCTCTTTTAGGGAATTATCCACCTGATCAGCAACACTCTTTGAATGCTTCGCCAGATAGGTATTTAGCTCATCTTTGGTCAAAAAGCACACATCGCCAGCGCAAAATTTCTTCTCAAGACTATCAATTTTAGTTCTCAATCCCTCAAAATCTCTTTTTTCCTGGTTTTTGGCCTCTTTTTCCCGCAAAGCCTCATCAATCAAAGCTCCCAACTCATTCTTATCAATTTTTTCCATACCTGAAACCTCCTTTTTTTTTTGTAAATTACCGTTTACCGTGATCGGTTTACCGTCAAGTGGTGGTTGA
>Ga0265592_1001486_pt1 | contig 10111 bp, 7 predicted proteins | sample saktaG_7_FD_190141 | JGI IMG/M metagenome (GOLD analysis project Ga0265592, IMG submission 190141) | Saline water microbial communities from Sakinaw Lake, British Columbia, Canada - sak_2010_1_5_120m | ecosystem: Environmental > Aquatic > Non-marine Saline and Alkaline > Saline ... | reverse complement strand
CTCGGACGAAAAATGCGAATTTAAAGTATTTAAAAATGTTATCTCTTCCGGTGGAAAAATTATGGCCTTGGCCGCGCCCGGATATGGGAACATAAGCCGCAAAGAAATAGATGCCCTTACGTTTTTTACGGGAGAATATGGAGCCAAGGGGTTGGCCTATTTTAAAGTGGAAGACAATGAAATGACTTCTCCCATAACTAAATTTTTCAAGCCGGAACTTCTCGAAACTTTAAGACGGGAAACCGGAGCGAAAACCGGGGACATGATTTTTATGGTCGCGGATTCGAAAGAAACGAGTACCTCTTCGTTAGGAGCCTTAAGGCTCAAAATAGGAAAAGATAAAGGACTGGTTGACAATAAAAAATTTAATTTCGTTTGGATCGTGAATTTCCCTCTCTTTAAGTTCAATAAAGATGAAAACAGATGGGTATCGGAACATCATCCTTTTACATCGTTTAAGAAAGAAGGGATGGAGCTTTTGGAAAAAGGGAAACTCGCGGACATCGTGTCCAATTCTTACGATTTAGTGCTTAACGGCAGTGAGATCGGATCCGGCAGTATAAGGATCCATAGAAACGATGTTCAACAGAAAATATTTAAGGCGCTGGGGTTGACAAAAGAAGAATGTGAAAAGAAATTCGGTTTTCTTCTTAAGGCGTTTAATTACGGCGCGCCGCCGCATGGCGGGGTGGCGTTTGGTTTGGACAGGATTATTACTCTCTTTACGAGAGATGTTTCTATACGAGAAGTTATTCCATTTCCCAAAACACAAAAAGGAGTGTGTCCTTTGACTGAGGCTCCATCGGCAGTGACGGAAGGACAGTTGATGGAATTGGGGCTTAGGATCAGGAAAAAAATCGATTCGGATAATTGAAGAAAACTAGTGCTCTGTTAAAGAACTTTTGATACTCTTTTGTCATCCTCGCGAAGCTTGTCCCCGCATGCTCTAAGCGGGGAGCGGGGATCCATAATATAAATGTGGAGTAAATTTTTTAAAGGAAACGAAAATTCCACTTTTGACACAGTCTGTTCGCGGGAATGACAGAGTCGAGGAATGTATACGACGTTATTTTATGTGGCACTAGTCCGGCGCCCTATGATGTGATGTAAATTTGACAAGCAAATTTACATCAAGGCACTCGGACATTAATTCGACTAAAGGTTTCAGCGTGCTTGCGCGCTCTGAAACCAAAGTCTCATTAAGGAGGCATGATGCGAAAAATCTTTTTATTGTTGGTTGTTGCCGTGGTGTTATTGACGACAAAAGCGTTTGCGGAAGAAAAATTTTTGGAAATGTATACTTTCAAAAAAGATAGAGTAGACCAGGAGGTTAAAGGAAATCGCGGATATCTATTCGGGGAAGCTCCGGAAATAAACGAAAAAAATCGAAAAACCCAAAGAACTCTTATCGGGGTGGATATACAGGTTGGCATTTCGAATGACGATGACGAGGATGTTTCCGAGGCTGTTAAGGAAGAAAAGGAAAGTTTTTTTGGGGGCAAAGCGGAAAAAACGGTAGAGCATAGTAAACCGTCAGTGAAGAAAACCGTACAGGTTAGTGAAGTGTCAGAAAAAGCGCCGGGGAAAAATAAAGTTTTAATTGTCGAAGAGACAGAAACAGATTGGATAAAATGAGGGGTCGGGGTGTTTTTTTTTCGACCCCTCATCCCTTCGGCAAGCTCAGGGCAGGCTCTGACGAAAGCGAAGGATCTCTGCTTCATGTTTCAGGTAGCACGTTACATGTTTTGCCGTCCCGGCCTTTACCCCAGGGTCGGCTCATGCTATGATTGATGGATTGATTTCGTAGGGGCACGGCATGCCGTGCCCTAATGAGTATGCTGATACTGTGACGATTAAATGGATCGTGGGATCAATTTTGAAGGGCACGGCATGCCGTGCCCCTACGGGCAGGGTCGGTTCTCTTTACCAACCATAGCATGAGCCATCCCTGCCTTGACCCGGGATCTCTCATATGTTCCCAAAAATAGTCTAAGCACATAAACATACGCGTATATTTAGTAGTTTAAAACGTACAACTGATTAATGTGATTGGTATTATAAGGAAGTTGAGGCGGAACATGACGAAACATTGGGTTAGATCCATATTTGAAAATCGAGCGCGTAAGGAAACTCTTTCGATCTTACTTATTGGTCTATTTTCGGTGATAGCTCTTTGCAGTATATTTGTAAGTCCCCAGCTTTATCAGTGGAACATACATGAAGGAGATATCGCGCTTAAGGACGCGTACGCGCCTTATGATTTCGCTTATTTTTGGGAAATTGATGATGAAAAGACCGCGAGCGCTAAAGAAGCCGCCGGCAAGATGGTGCCTTTCTCTTTGAGGCGGTCAGCCGCGCTTGAAGAAGATACCGCGGGCGAGGTGTCGCGATTTTTTGACGCCGCGGAAGCGGAAAGAGAACAGGGAATTCCCTTAAATGAAAAAGTTAACAATCTGAAAAACGCTTCCGGAAAAGAGATCCCTGATAAAAATCTTAAACTTCTTCTTGAGTATCCTGACGCGGAAGAACTCCGAATCAAAACTTTAGATGTTCTTAAAGATATTTTTCAGGTGGGATATCTCGATGACGAAGATCTTAAGTTTTTAGAAGAAAAGGGCGTAGGCAAGGTATCGCTCTATAACGAAGAAACCGGGACTCAGACAGAAAGCAGTTTAAGCGCGATCCTAAATAAATCGGCGCTTCAGCTTGTCGCGGATAATTTCGCGGCCGCGGAATTTGAAAAAGATCGTAAAGTGTCGCACGCGGTATCTTCTTTAGTTACGAGTATGGTTTTGCCTAACCTTCGTCTTGATGAGAAGAAAACAGAAGCTGAAAAGGGCGAAGCCGTTAAAAAAGTTGAAGCGGTATATAAGCGATGGGAAGTGAAAAAAAATGAACTGATAGTTGAAAAAGGCAAACGAGTTAATCCCAAACATATCGCTCAAATTGTACAGCTTCGGAGTGTGTTCCGTCCCGGTACGACTCCGGCTTTTTTTCTCGGTGTTGTTTTTCTCTTTGCTTTGCTCGGCTCGATCGCGTTTGTCTTTCTATCCTTTTCCGGTAAAGCCGCCGTTTTTCTATCTGATACTAAAACCATCGCGATAATACTCCTCAATATGCTGTTTATTATTACCGTGGCGGATTTTGTTATGCGCTCGCCTCAGCCGAGTTATTTTATTCCGATGGCAAGCATAGGCATGATTCTTACGCTTCTTGTGAATTTTAATGTGGCGTTTCTTTGCGTTATAACTATGGGAATTTTGATATCACTGCTTGTCGGAGGCGGGACGGAAGTTTTTCTGGTACTGATTGCCGGCAGTATGGCCGGGATGTTCTTCGTTCGGGACGCGCGCCGCCGTATGCAGATATTATGGGCGGGACTTTTGGCGGGACTGGCGAAACTTATCGCCATTGGGTGTATAGGCCTTATTAACGGAATGGGATTGGATTTTTTTGTGCATGACGGCGCATGGGCGATTGCCAGCGGTTTGCTTTCCGGATTTATTGTCATGGGTTTTCTGCCGGTGTTTGAACATCTTTTTAAGGTGCCTACGAATATCAGTCTCTTGGAACTATCTGATCTCAACCATCCGCTTTTAAAAAAATTGGCTATGGAAGCGCCCGGAACGTATCATCACAGCATTATGGTGGGAAATTTAGCGGAAGCGGCGTGTGACGCGATAGGCGCGAACAGTCTTTTAGCTAGGGTCGGTTCGTATTATCACGATATCGGAAAAATATCGAAAGCGGAATATTTCAGTGAAAATGAAATGACGTCCGGTTCGAAACACTCAAATTTAGCGCCTTCCATGAGCGCTCTCATAATCGCTAAACATGTAAAAGAAGGTGAAGAAATCGCGCGAAAATATAAATTGAACAGTAAGATCATAGATTTTATAACGCAGCATCACGGTGATAGCCTGATCTTTTATTTCTATCAAAAAGCGGTAAAAAAATCTAAAGAACTGGAAGCGCCTAAAGAGGAAAATTTCAGGTACCCCGGACCTAAACCGCAGACTAAGGAAAGCGCGATCGTACTTTTAGCTGACTCAGTCGAGGCGTCAAGCAGAACCTTGGTGGATCCGACACCGGCGAGTATCAGAAACCTTGTTAAGAAGATCATCAACAACAAATTCATTGACGCTCAGCTTGATAATTGCGATCTGACGCTGAAAGATATGAATACGATCGCGGACAGTTTCGTCAGGGTGCTTACAGGGATATTTCATACGCGGCTGGATTATCCTGAGGATATCAAAAAGAAGGCGAACAAAATATTTTCGAATGATAACAATAAATTTCAGAAACCAAAATGAAAAACGACCGGTTGATTTTCATGGCATGAAACGCGCCGCGAAAAAAGTGTTGGAAATTTTGGGAAAGAAAAACACGGAGCTTGATATAGTTTTTCTTTCCAACCAAAAAATTCGGGTGCTTAACCGTGTATATTTGGGAAAAGACACCGCGACGGATGTTCTCGCTTTTTCCGACGAGAGTAAAAAAAATAGACGCGTCCTGGCGTCTTTTTCGAAACAGTCCGTTTTCGGTCGTAAGGAAAAAGATAAGCGCGCCGGAAAAAATTTTTTGGGGAATATAGCGATTTCTTCCGATAAAGCGTTTTCGAATGCCGCTATTTTTAAAACATGCTTTAAAGAAGAAATTATGCTTTACGTAATACACGGTATACTTCATCTTTCGGGATATGACGACACGGCTCCTAAAACAAGAGTTGTAATGAGAAAAAAAGAAAATGAATTCCTTCAGAAAACCAGACAATACTTATGATAAGAGCGGATTTTTTCGCAGCGTAAACGCCGCCTTGGAAGGTGTGGTACATACTTTGCGGGCGGAACGGAATATGCGTCTTCATTTTCTGATCGGTTTCCTCGCGATAATCGCGGGGATCTATTTTAATTTCAGCGCCGGTGAATTTATGTTTCTTTGTTTTGCCGTAACTTTTGTTCTGGTTTCGGAAATGTTTAATACGGCTCTTGAACGCGTTACTGATCTTGTCAGTGATAAATATCATCCCGCGGCAAAGGTCATAAAAGATATCGCCGCCGGTGCTGTATTTGTTAGTTCCGTAAACGCGATCGCGGTGGGGTACATACTCTTGTATAAACGTTTTAGCGGACACATGACAAGATCTTTTTTTTCGATCAAGCAATCTCCGTGGCATATAACTTTCATAGCGCTATTAGCGGTGATCGGTCTGGTTTTACTGATCAAGATCATTCGCAAGGAAGATCATCTTCTTTCGGGAGGAATGCCGAGCGGACATTCCGCTACTGCTTTCGCGGTGTGGGTTGTAGTTTCCGTGGTCACGGAAAATATTTTGGTATGCTTATTGGTATTTTTTATGGCCTTTCTTATTGCCAGAAGCCGTATGGTAACGAAAGTTCATACTTTGCCTCAGGTGATCGTCGGAAGCGTTCTCGGCGCGCTGGTGACGCTTCTGTTGTTTCAGCTGTTGCGATAGAAAAATTGTGTTATAATACTGAAACTTGAAAATCAAACATTACCGAAATTAATAGCACAAAAAAAGGATGCTTCACGAAGCGCTCTATATGGAGTATCATAAGAGATCCCGGGTCAAGCCCGGGATAGCAAGGAGTGCGGCCGCCTAATTTGTCATACCGGCCTTGAGCCGGGATCTCTCATCATTTTGGGCAATTATTTCCTATAATTGGTTTTGACTGCTGTTAGTGTTTTAGGCGAAACTAAGGTGGTATAATGAAAAAAACATGGAACAGGTTGTTGGTTGATTTTTTTAACGGGGTTGTGATCCTTTTGCCGATAACCGTTACGGTGATTTTGGTAAGATTTTTAGTTGTACAGGTAAATAACATAGTGCTTAATCCTATCATGAAGTGTTTCGCGCCGATCATAATGGGATTTCATCGTATTTATGTGGTCAAAACATTGATTTTTCTGATAGTTATTTCTTTGATAACGATGATCGGGTGGGGTGCCAAGATATTGGTGGTAAAACGTTTTTTCGCGCATGGGGAAAAATTTTTCATCAAACTGCCGTTTTTGGGCAGAATATATAACGCGGCTAAACAAGTGTTTTCCGCGCTTTTAGGTCAGGGGACGACGGCTTTTAAACAGGTCGTAATGCTGGAGTATCCGAGAAAAGGTATATTTTCATTAGGATTTTTGACAAGTCCCACAAAAGGTGAAATAGAGAAAATTCTCGCTAATGAAAACATTAATGTGTTTGTTCCTACGACTCCCAACCCGACAAGCGGTATTTTTTTGATCGTGCCCAGAGAAGAAGTGCATTTTTTGAAAATGAGCGTGGAAGAAGGAATGAAATTGATTGTTTCCGGCGGCGCGGTGTCCCCGTCGTATATTTCCGGGGATGACGAATAGATGGGGAGACTTTTGTCCGCGCAAAAAGCGGAAGGAATAATTTTAAGAAAATATTTTTTAAGAGAGACAAGCTATATTCTGGTGGTCTTTACAAAAGAATTCGGAAAAGTGCAGGGGACGATAAAAGGAGTGAGATCTCCTTACCCGCAATTCGCGGGGAATTTTGAAATTTTCGCTAAATGTGAACTGCTTTTTTACAAAAAAAACAAGCGTCCCTTGGATCTAATTACACAATGTCAGCTTATGGATTTTTTTCTTCCGGCAAGAAAAGATATTGAAAGGTTGACATACGCGAATTATTTTATAGAATTAGTTAATGTCGTTACCGCGGATTACGACGCGAATCCGGTGCTTTACAAAACGCTCTCGGAAAGTCTCTCTAATCTCCGAGAGGATCTAAGCGCGAAACGTACGTGTAGAATATTTGAACTGAAGTTTTTACAGGCTTTAGGACTGAGTCCGGAGATGGGCAGGTGTGTGAACTGCGGAATAGAGGGACAAGGAAAAGTTTTTTTTAGAGCCGCCTCCGGCAGTATTATTTGCGAGTCTTGCGGAGGAGGGCTTTTTGACGACGTGCCGATATCTAAAGGAACGATAAATTTTATAAAAAAAATTCAAGAAACAGATATCAGTAAAACACAGCACATTAAGGTCAGCAGGGAAGTGGGAGAAGAGACGGAAAACGTTCTTAAGAAATTTTTAAAGCATCATATTAATTATCCTCTAAAGTCATTGAAGTTTCTTGAGGAGCTGGGAACCATGAGACAGTGGACTAAAACGTACAGTTGATCCGGAGATCCGGAGATTTGTGGATCAATATCAATGATTGGTGTTATGATGAAGATGAAAGACGCGTTTCAGCGGGAATTTGTTTTGAAAGTGAAAGGGTGTTAAGGTGTAATAAATTATGGAAAAAGAGCGAGTTGAATTAAAAGATGTCGCGAATCTATGCAAACGCCGCGGTTTTATATTTCAGGACAGCGAAATTTACGGTGGTATCGGAAGCGTATGGGATTATGGACCTTTGGGCGTTGAACTTAAGAACAACGTAAAAAAACAGTGGTGGAAGTCCATGGTTTATGACCGCTCGAATATTGAGGGATTGGACTCGGCAATTCTTATGAATCCGAAAACATGGAAGGCCTCCGGACATGTGGGGTCGTTTCAGGATATGCTTTCAGATTGTAAAGCTTGCAAAAAAAGATTTAGGATCGATCAGCTTAAGACCGAGTCTTGTCCCGAATGCGGAGGAGAACTTACCGAACCGAAAAGTTTTAATCTTATGTTTAAAACCCGGCTCGGATCGGTTGAGCTCGACGCCGAAGACATATATCTCCGCCCGGAAACGGCGCAAGGCATATTCGTGAATTTTGAAAACATACTCAATTCAAGCCGGCGGAAACTTCCGTTCGGAGTCGCGCAGATAGGCAAATCTTTTCGGAACGAGATCACCACCGGTAATTTTATTTTCAGAAGCCGGGAGTTTGAACAGATGGAACTTGAATTTTTCGTGAAGCCCGGCGAAGACGACAAATGGTATGACTATTGGGTATCCGAGAGAATGAATTGGTATATCTCTCTGGGAATCGATAAAGAAACACTCCGTCTTCGGGAACATAAAAAAGAGGAGCTTGCGCATTACGCGAAAAGATGTCATGATATAGAGTTTCTTTTTCCGATGGGATGGGCGGAACTTGAGGGTATTGCCAGCCGTACGGATTATGACTTAAAAAAACACGCGGAGATCAGCGGGCGAAACCTGCAGTATTTTGATGACTCCTCCGGTAAAAGTTATTTTCCTTACGTTATCGAACCTTCCGGCGGAATAGATAGAGCCTTTCTCGCGTTTCTTGTGAACGCGTATAAGACCGAAACTGTCAGAGAAAAAAAACGCACGTATTTGTCTCTTGACAACCGTCTCGCCCCGATAAAGGCCGCGGTTCTGCCTCTTTTAAAAAGCAAACCCGAGATAGTCGAAAAAGCGCTTAAGATCAGGGACGATCTTAGAGGCGATTACAGGGTGGTTTATGACGATACGGCGTCTATCGGAAGGCTTTATCGCAGGCAAGATGAGATCGGTACGCCGTATTGCGTTACAGTGGATGTTGATTCTCTCTCCGACGATAAAGTTACGGTGAGAGACAGGGATACCATGCGGCAGGAAAGAATAGAAACAGCAAAATTGAAAAAGTTTATTGGTGAAAAACTGGGGATATGACCTTAGTGGCGAAACACAAAATGGGAGGAGAAAGAGCAAGATGACAAAGAAAACGGGTTGTAAAAAATGTGAGACCGTGAAAACTAAAAAAAATGTATATTTTTTCGGCGGAGGTAAGGCCGATGGTGAGGGAAGCATGAAAAATCTGCTTGGAGGTAAAGGCGCGAACCTTGCTGAAATGGCGGGTCATCCAAAATTAAAAATTCCCGTACCGGCAGGGTTTACCATCACGACTCAAGTGTGTACCGCGTATTATGAAAACGCCGGGAAATATCCGAAAGGGCTTAAAGAAGAAGTTCAAAAAGCGCTTAAAAAAGTTGAACAAGTTATGGGGAAAAAGTTTGATGATGCCGAAAACCCTCTTCTTGTATCGGTACGCTCGGGCGCAAGACAGTCTATGCCGGGCATGATGGAAACCGTGCTCAACGTGGGGCTTACCACCGATACGATAAAAGGTGTTATTAAAAAAACAGGGAATGAAAGGTTTGCTTATGACGCCTATCGGCGTCTTATAACAATGTATTCGGATGTTGTAATGGAAAAGGCCGCGGGAATAGAGTCCACAGAGGGAAAAGGCATACGACAACAACTTGAAAAACTTCTGAATGCCAAAAAAGAAGAAAAAGGCGTAAAGCTGGATACCGAGCTTGACGCGGGCGATCTGAAAGACTTGTGTGAAAAATATAAGGCGAAAGTAAAACAAGTTTTAGGCAAAGCCTTTCCTGATGACGCGCACGAACAGCTTTGGGGAGGGATTGGAGCGGTTTTCGCGTCATGGAACGGAAAAAGAGCCATATCATACAGGCGTATTGAAAACATCCCCGGCGAATGGGGTACGGCGGTTAACGTTCAGTCTATGGTGTTCGGAAATATGGGCGGAAGTTCCGCGACGGGAGTCGCTTTTACGCGGAATCCCGGTAACGGAGATAATCGGTTTTATGGAGAATATCTTATAAACGCCCAGGGGGAAGACGTTGTAGCGGGAACGAGAACCCCCGCGCCAATAAATAAAAATTCGCAAAGTGAACATAATTGCCATGAAACAATGCTTTCGGAATTTATGCCGGACGCGTACAAACAGCTTGACGCGATTCAGAAAAAACTGGAAAAACATTACAGCGATATGCAGGACCTGGAGTTTACGATCGAAGACGGAACTTTATATCTGCTTCAGACCCGTGTTGGAAAACGCAACGGCCCCGCGGCGGTAAAAATGGCCGTTGATATGGTCAACGAAAAAATGATCACCAAAAAAGAAGCCGTTATGCGCGTAAAACCGTCTCAACTTGATGAGCTTTTACATCCGATTATTGATCCTGACGCCGAAAAGACGCATAAACCTCTCGGAAAAGGTTTGCCTGCCGGACCCGGCGGCGCGATTGGAAGAATCGTTTTTGATTCGGATTCCGCCGTTGAATGGGCGAAAAAAGGTGAAGATGTTATTCTTGTGAGGGAAGAGACAAATCCCGAAGATGTTGAAGGAATGCGGGCATCACACGCGATACTTACCACACGCGG
>Ga0265592_1001475_pt1 | contig 10157 bp, 13 predicted proteins | sample saktaG_7_FD_190141 | JGI IMG/M metagenome (GOLD analysis project Ga0265592, IMG submission 190141) | Saline water microbial communities from Sakinaw Lake, British Columbia, Canada - sak_2010_1_5_120m | ecosystem: Environmental > Aquatic > Non-marine Saline and Alkaline > Saline ... | reverse complement strand
TCCAATATCTCCCATCAGGACCCACCCACGGTTTTAATTGCCCCTTTTCAGATAGAGGAGATCTGCTTCTTGGATCTCTTACAAGTAATCCCTTTTTTGGAATTAACCATCTCTCTGTTGCTTTATTCATTGTTCCTCCTATCCTTTATATGTTTTAAATCCTATATGAAAACCATTGCTAAATCCTCCATCAATATCAGGATTTACAGTAAAATCTAAACTAGTTTCCATATGTGTTACATCCGAATCTATTGGTAAATGAGATTCTATAGGTGCATTGGCACTTGGAGTTAAAATCCATTGACCATAAAGAGTATCAAAATTATCTAAATCACCTATAGGAACTCCATCATCATCATCAATTCTAAAAGCAGTCTTAAATTCAAATTGATACCATAAATAAGCTCGATTAATATTGATTAATCTACCACCTACATAAGTAATCACATCTTCCATATCAGTCATTTGCCATCCTAATATAGCAGACCAAATTTCTGCACGAATACTGTGTAGCCTATCATAAGCTTTAAATCCTATTTTATCAGCTTGAGAAGCATCATTATTTAATGCTACTACAATTCCAAATTTTTCAGTAATCTTTTGATTAATTCCAAAATCATTAGGATTTGTATTTGCTGTATCAGTTAATGGGATAACAAAAGCCATATCAGTTTTATATGTTTCTTTTACTGCAATACCCAATTCGGCAGCTCCACCTATATTATTCCCAAAAGTAGTCTCACAATCTTTTAATCTAGCTACTATTAATCCTAATCTCATAATAAATTTACAATAACATTTATAATATCATCTTTAATTTGAGGAAAAATCTTTTCCAAAGCATCCCAAGCATAAGGTCTAGGTTCAAGATTTGTGCTTTCAGAACCTTTTTCCAAATATATAGGATAGGGAGGCTCATTTATTATTGATCCAACCTCAACCTCAAGTTTATCTTCACGAACATCAGGAATAATACTAGCTATTAAATCTCCAGTATCAGGACGAGGAGGAAAATAAGGACTTGAAGCTGTGTGCATTGTTCCATCATTTCTTCTACTCGGATATTTTCTACCAGTAGCAGGGGAATTTTGCATTGAAGTTATCATTTCATTTCTAGTATCCATTGCACCTTTAACAAGCACCCTAAATAAAGAAGGAACTAATTTATAAGATAATTTATCCAACTTTATTTGAATTTTATCATGATCCTTAATATCTACTTTTAATTCCATTTTTATGCAGTATATCCCACTCCTTGTTCTTCAATTTCTTCAGCTAAAATTACATAATAATTATTTAATTCCTCTTCATTGCCTATTTTATGTATTTTAAACAATCTTCCTTGCGCTGATGTATTTCTTTGCACAAATAAAAAATAATCAGATTTTAAAGTTGTCATATCTATAATAACATCAAATCCAGTACTAAAACCCAAAGAAAAACTACGACCTATAATACTATCCATAGCATTTACACGAGCTTTAAATCTATGAGTAGCCCTTTCATCCGTTTGAACTCCTCTAATATATTCACCATAAGGACTTTTCTCACTAATAGGATTGACTTCCATCCAAACCGTATGTAAAGTTGTATATGAACGATCAAAACCTCCGTCATCATTGGGTGTTTGAATCACCTTTTTAATCGTCACTCTATGTCGTAATTTAGGAAAAGTCCATTTTTTCATATATTAGGAATCCTATAAGAATCTTCCAACATTCCTATAACTTCAGATGGTGGTTCTTCTGTAAATATACGAGTCTCATACACAATCGAACACCAAATTTTCAATGCATTTCTTATTGTCGATGGAACATCATCTGCATCATCACCATATCCAGCTTTATATATAATTTTATATCCACCATAATATCTACTTGTATTATTAGGAGGAGTTACACTCTGTTTCAAAATTATTCTTCCAGGATCTTTATCTACATCAATATAATAATAATCACTTGAATATGTAGTTTCTGTATCATCCTCATCTAAAGTAGTTATACTAGTAACAGATATAAGAGGAGGCATTGGAAGCTCTATAACCCAACCAGGCCAAAAGTCCATTGTTAAAGTAATAGTTTGTTCTAATAATGCTCTCCCCAAATATCTTTCCATTGCACCCCTAACACCTATTATTAAACTTTCTAATAAATCATCCTCAGTCGAACCATCAATCTTAGCAAACAACTCCAATTCTTCCAATGTTATAGGCTCTACTGTAGGAGCTGTGGTAACAGACCAACGTCTGTTACCATTAATGTCTAATGCTCTATCTGTTATCATTTTTTACGTTTGGACCATCTATTTTTAGGTTTATCATCTGTTTTATCAACTTTTTTTATAGAAAATTCATCAACAGTTTTATTAGAAGGAGAAGATTCAATTGCCTTATTAATTGGGGCTTCTTCAATAGCTTTAGTTTTAATTTCTTCAACATGTTTTACAATATCTACTTTTTCAGCAACACGCATTCCTATAAAAACATCAGCCAATCTTTTAGTAATATCATTTCCTATTGTATATTCCTTACCAACCTCAAAAACAACAACATTAATTCCATTTAAACTTCCCTTAGTGGTTTTTTTCATTTTTATTTTAGACATTTTCAGCTCCTATTCTACACAAGTGTATGCTCAGTAATATTGCCTGCAACAATAGCCCACTGCCCTGCTACATTACAAACTAATTTTGCATAACCCAAAGCTGATAATTCAAAAGATGAAAGAATAACAGACCCTTGATTTATTATACTATAACCAGAAACCAACACTGATACATTAGCATTTCCAGCAAGCTTATCTCCATTCATCCATAGAATACATCCACTATCAGGAGCAGGTAAAGTAATCGATGTTAAACTTAAACCAGTAGCAGCACTAAAATTATGATATCCATAAGCAGGGGTCATTTGACTAACATTTAATACTGTAACAGCTCCCGATATATAATAATCAGTTTTACTAGTTAAAGACAAAAATAAATTCCGTACTTTTTCTGCTGTATTAGATTGATCTACAGTATAAAAATCAGCTCCACCATTTAAATCTAAAGTACCCCCTGATTCAATTTCAACTTCTCCTCCTGACTCAGTAGTAATCTGACCACCACTCTCAATGGTTGCTGTTCCACCATCCTCCATTGTTATTGTACCACCACTAGCAATAACTAATTCATCTCCACCTCTTTTGTGATAAACCAATTCTTGATAATTAGTATCTGCCATAATCTATATCCTCCTTTCAAAAATTTTAAAATTACGGATATGGATCACAAACAGGCCAATTTGCAGGAAGTCCAGGAATAGCTATAGCACACATCGCTATAGATCCAGTATCAGCAGATCCAGTAGATTCAAGTATCAATTTAATATATCTTTTCTTGCCAATATATCCAAAAGCCCAAGTACCCTGTGCAGATGCTACAGATGCAGCAGGAATATCAAAATCCATAATTATGCCTGAAGTTAATGCCATACTTCCACCAAAAGAAATAGTAGCTCCACTATTGACCAACCATCCAGAACCAATTAAATCAGTTGCAGAAACATCTGTATAATCACCAGAAGCAGTAGAATCAGCATGTAAAAATCTAATTGTCATTGCTGATCCACTATCTGCTGTATCACATGATCCTATATTTATAATAACCGTAACTGCATCATATCCTTGAGTATCTACTGAAAGAGAACTCAAATCTCCACTAGCAGCAATCTCAGCAGTAGCATATTCCGCTGCCCCAAACATTTGATAATACCCAAAATCGCTATATGTTTCTCTAACGCTCATGTTTATATTCTCCTTTATTTTAATTATCTGTCAAACCTTATTATTACTATCTCCAAAACTAAATATCTTCTTAAGCTGAGACCTTGCCGATCTTAATGGCAGAAGGATTGATAACATCTCCACCAACACGCATTCTTGTATAAAATTCAACAAAAGGTTTCACAGTATAGGGATCTCTCTGAACAGAAATTCCTAAACGATCAACAATCATATATGCCTCAGACCAATCGGCCAAAGCCACAGACAATGAATCAGAAGCAACAGTTGGCATAGTGGTAGACATTCTTACAGGTAAACCACATAATGTAGCATTTGCATCTCCTTGTAATCCTGGTTTCCAAATATAAGCCCCTGTTCCATCTTTTAAATACATCGCAGCAGCTACAGTTGATCTACTCATAAGCCAAGTACCACGATTTAAATATTCTTCAATTAAAGAATATTTAACTTTAATAAAACCATCAGCAACCAATGAAGAAGCAGCACCCATAGCAACTTGTTCTACTGTGCTATATGTTGTCCCAGATGAATAAGTAAGAAAACCTCTAGGTTGTCCCACACCAGTTCCAGTTACAAATGCTGCTGCTGTAACTCTATATAAACGTCTAGCAGCCTTGTCAGCAATCCAATTTTCTATATTGATGCCACTATCTTCAATTAGTGTCTGAGTTGCTCGTGGTTTTGCATATGCTACATGAACAGGAATATGCTTTTTATTAAATGTTGCAGTAGAAGTCTCTGAACCAGTTTCAGTTTCAGCCTCCCAACCACAGCCCATTTCATCCCAATCAACAAGCCATTCAATAGAATGGGTTGTAATAGTTTCATGTGCTGCTAATTGTCTTAAAGGATCAGATTCAAACATCCTTGTTATAATCCTATTAGACATTTTAGGTGTAACTGTATAACCACCATCAGGATTTACACCAACACTAAGAGATTTAAAATGCTCAGAAGATAAATTTCTTTCATCACCCTTCTGTCTTAAAAACATATCAAAACTTTTTTGATAAGAATCATATGTTTCCTTATCCATTTTAATATTTTCAAGCTCTTTATACGTAACACCCTCTTTTTTACTTCCAACAGCAACAGCAATAGCAAAATCTTGAATCTCTTTTTCTAATTTTTCTTGGGATTCAAAAGACATATTATTCATCGGTCTCTGTAATGCTACTTCAATTCCATCAAGACGATTATTTAATTTATCATTCAACTCTTTTTGCTGATCTGCAATTTTAGTATCCAAACCATCTTGTCTTGTAATAATATCTTCTGATAATTTGGTAACTTGTGCTTTAATATCCGCAGCCATATCTTCACCATGCTTATCAACAAGATTTTTCAATGTCTCATAATTTCTACGCAAACTCTCATAGCTCTCTTTTGTATTTTCTCCAAGAGCTTTAATTTCCTTTGTTACAGCTTCAACAACTTCAGGATATTTTATTCCATCATCTTTGTTATCTGGCATTTTATATAATCCTCCTTTAAATTACCCATATATCTGTCTAGAAATAGTTAAATTCATATTTACTCGTTGCAAACTAGCCAATATCAAATCTAACTCCTTATACTCTACATCTTCCAAATTCTTTGACTCTCTCAAAGAAGGACGACACAATTTAATAATATATTGAGCCGCTGATTTTGAAAATCCTGACTCTCTCAAGACATTTTCCAAATCTCGCTCATTTTGAACTCCCTCCAATGCTTTAACTCCTATAATTCTAGCACTTCTTTTAGCAGGAAAAGTAACTGGAGAAATTTCCCATAATTCAACTTCTTTCAAAGTTTTTATTCCCGTTTTTTCATCATATTCATAAGATTCCTTTTTTATGCTGCCATGTGAATCACGCATATAATCCCAACCAATAGACAAACCTCTAAGAGCTTTCTTTTTCATTAATACATAAGCTTCTTTCCCTTTTTGAACTTCTTGAATTAACTCACCCCTAACAAAAAGACCCTTATTATCTTGAACAATTTCATGCCATATCCCAATAGGAAAATGAGCGTCATGCTGCCACAACATTGCTATCCCATTACGATTTCGTCCATTGTGTTTAACTGTTTCTGTAAAAGCTCCAGGTGCTATAATATGACCATAAGAATCAGGAGACTTATCAAAAATAGATCCATAACCTGTAAATGTTCCATCTTCCTTTATTTCCTCTGCTTTCACCTCAAAAGGAACATTATAATAACTATTATTTCCTTCAAACGCTAACTCCATTGTAATCTCCTTTCTCTATAAAATTTACTTTTTACAATCTTTTTTAATACATAATAAAGAATTACGCATCGGCAGTTTATGATATTGCCTGGACTGCCATTTGGATCACCAGGATAATCCAAAGCCTCTCCTGTCATAATAAATGGCTCATCTTGTTTTACTCTTTCTCCATTAGCAATAATATGATTAAATTGATCCTTTGCATTACTTCCTCTAGTACGTTCATCTAACACAGATGACCACTCTCTTTCCATCTCAATTTCAGTAGTTTTTACAGCCTCATCCAATCCATGAACCATAACAGTATGTGTTTCAGTTCTAGCTATCATCATTGCTCTTCTTGGATTAGTTATATTTTTAATAGTTCTTAAATCCTTAGCTATTTCTTTATAAGATTTTCCTTCATTAATTCCTTTACTAATTACATTTTTAATTAAATTCTTAGTGGTATTATTTACCTTGGTAATTCTTCTAGCTGTTTCTATATCAATCCAAGCTAAAACAACCTTCCAAAATTCATCCTTTATAGTTTTTATTTGAGGAATAATTTCTGATTTTTCTTCATCAAAAAAATCAAATACTTTATTACTGGCATATGTACTTACTCTCTTATAATGTTTTACAAATATATTTTTTAACCTTGTATATTGAGCATAAATAACATGATCAATATCAATAACACCTAATTCAATTAAATTAGCTGAATCTAAATAACATCTTCCCAAAATTGGTTGAATCTCCCTAGAATTAATTCTTTCAAGAATGATCATATTTCTAACCAATTCCCTCTGATATTGTAATTTTCCTTGTCTACTATAAATATCAAACATCAAAACTCCCACCAGCAGACTTACAATGACTCTTGGCCTGTTCCTTTGTCCAAACTGATTTTTTATATCTATAAGCCTGCACAGATGATTTTCCATCTTTAATGCCAAATATAAAATCTAAACATTTACCTGCTACTCGCTTAAAACAATTCTTACGAGCAAAAGAATCAAATTTAGAAGGATCTTGTAATCTGCAACTATATTCATTTTCATATGGTTTTAATCTTCTAATTTCCTCATTTGTTTCTTTTAATATTTCCAATAACTTTTCTAACATAATCACTCAATAACTCCCAAATATCTTTGAGCTTCTTCTTCTGAATAACCTTTATCTATTAACTTTTGTATAGATATTTGTAATTTCTTTTCTTCTTCTTTTTCTATATCCTCTGTAGATGTTAATAATTGATCTACAGGAATCATATTTGATGGAAAAAGAGCAACATCAAAACCATCTCTTTCATCATATCCAACCATTGTTCGTTTCTCATTCAAAGTTAAAAAATTGCTCTTTTGTGCCCGATCCCACAATGTCTTTCTTAAAGGAGCCAAAGCAGGTACATCATCTAAAATATAATTATAATAAAGCTTTGACTTTTTTGGAAAAATCCAATTATTAACTTCACCTTTATAAAGATTTAAATAAAAAAGTACAGGGTTCTGATAAAAGTGTAATAGTGCTTCTGAATAGTTTGAATTATGAACAAAAACACCATCAGCTATAAAATTATGATTATCCTCTACAGTAATGTCATATATTTTTTCTTCTTCCAACTCTTTTATTGATAATATACGAGCATAACGAATATTTTTAACATTGGCTAAAGATTTAATTTTATCTATAGAAGATCTTGTATTTGAAGCAAGTAAACAAGATTTATAAATCTTTCCTAAATTTTGTTCAATTCGTTTTCTATAAATCTCGTTATGAGTTCCTATCTTTTGAACATCTTCAGCTCTAGAAATCATAAAAATATAAGCTGTGCCTTTAACAAATTTACTTTTCACAGGACATAAAGCATAATTATGTTTTCTTATATTGCCTACATGAATTCCACAAGAAATACATAAATGCCAAATATCTTTTATTAAATTCTCATTACATAAAAATAGTGAGACTCGTCCTTGCTTATCAATAGAACCATCGGAATCCACAATACCTCTTAAAAAACTTAATTTATATTCTCTTGGTAATTCAAATACCCATGATGGAACTCTTTTAGTATGAGAATTACCCTCAAATCCCAATTCAATTAACTTGTCACAAGCTTTTCTACTTCCAAAACTTACATAATAAGACTCATTACAAGAACGTTTATAAGAACTCCAAACAGGATCACGATTACTAAACAAAGAACCTAACTCAGCATACTTATTAGCATGACTATCACTTTGTAAGACACCTAAATGTATATAAGATGGTATTCTTTCTTCTTTTCCATTTACAATTCTTTTTTTATAAGCTATACAACCATTACCAACATAAAATCCCAAAAATTCCATATCTTCAATAGTCAATTGTTTATTTTCATAATACATATAAGTATTTTCTAACTTTTCTGGCAATTCTCTTAATTCAACAACAACATCTTTTATTTTTAATTTATCTACAGCAACATACTCAAAATAATAATCTAATTCTTCAGAATATCTCATATTTATCATAGGAGCTTTTACTTTTTTATCTCGCCTAATTAATATAGGATGATTTGCAGTTGCTCTTAATGTTCTATCTTTTGTTTTAATTTCATATATTTTTTTAGTTCCATTACAAACTTGATTCAAAACTCTTTTGAGAACTATTTCTCCTTTTTCACTTAAAGTATAAACATTATCCATAACATTAATATCTATAATTTTTTTAGGTCCTTTATCTGTTGATATTAATGTTTTAGCTGGTAAACAATATTTGTTGTCACCTGGTATTCCTACTAATTGAGGGGGCACATTATATCCATTGCAGATTTTACGGGATATTTCACGACCACCCTCTATAAAATCCAAATCTACAGGGGACCAACCATAGGGCTCAATTTTAGTCCCTTTTGCACCTTCTAAAAGCATAGTTCTTCTTGCATTTTCTGAACCACCAAATTTAGTTTTCAAATTTCTTTCCATATTTTCAAAAGACTTAGGAGATAATTTACCTTCTATAGTGATAATCATTCCAGGACGGCCTTCATTTTCTAACAATTTTTTATTCCATTCAGTCTGTTCATTGGATATATCTATCTCACGAGCTACTGATTCTGTAACCGAAGCCCCCCACCAATCATCAATAGGATTAAATGTTTTAAATTGAAGCACATCGCTTTGTCTTGTAATCGGATTTAATAACCATTTTTTAATTCTTTGATCTACTTTATATTCAAATCCATTTAAAAACCCATTGGACTTTAATATTGTCATCCGATCAGGTCTTAAAATATATAATTCTTTTGGAATATCTTTATTTATTCCAGTTAAAGGACAAATTTTATTTAAAAAACTATTTCCAGCCATCATCAAAAATGCAGTCCACTTTACCATTAAATATGCAAAAGACTCTTCAGGATTAGGTCTTTCAATTAATTCAAGATAATCATTCTCATAGATTCTTACTTTTTTCTTTCCTTTTTCTGTTTTCTCAAATAAACCCCAAGGAACCGAAGCTACACTCTTAGCCATTTCATCTATACATCGATAAGCAATGACATTTTTTAAATATGTTTCTTTAGCATATTTTTCATAATCCTTTGGTGTCCATTCTGGTATATCATTTCCAGAAGAATAGGCAAAAGAAGTTACTTGTTTTTTATTAAATCTATCTAAAAGTCTTGACCATACACCCATAAAATTATCTCCACAACTCGTATACTTTAAAATCTACAGTTTTACCATATCCAGACCAATCAGAAATAACTAAATAAGGTTGGACATAATATCTTCCAGCTTCATTCAAATCATCCTCTTCAATAACATATCGAATATAATTGGAACCATAAATTTCACCAGACCATGTAGCTTCAGTTCCATCAGGTTTTTTTACATATAAATCAGTAGTAGTTGCACCTGAAATATCCTGACCCATATCAATATCAATAACAGTTCCAACATTACCTACATATGTTTTATTTGCCATTACACTATCTCCGATATTTTTGGTATTGATGTTTCTATTGATGACTTCAAACTTATTATTTCCTCTATTGTTGATTCCAAATTTATTATTTCTGCTCTAGGCACAAATGAAGAGGAAGAACTAGATGAATCAGATGAACCACTAGAACTTGAACTTATAGAACTATTGCTTGATAAACTACTTGA
>Ga0265592_1001471_pt1 | contig 10165 bp, 10 predicted proteins | sample saktaG_7_FD_190141 | JGI IMG/M metagenome (GOLD analysis project Ga0265592, IMG submission 190141) | Saline water microbial communities from Sakinaw Lake, British Columbia, Canada - sak_2010_1_5_120m | ecosystem: Environmental > Aquatic > Non-marine Saline and Alkaline > Saline ... | reverse complement strand
AATTCTCAAAGGTGTATCGGTTCACCGACGGGACGCAGGAGGTAATCTCGGAGATTCCGAGAAAAGTCGCTGAACTCGAAGCGAAGATGGGAGTTGATGTATTCCCTAAATGAGCGGAGTTAAGGTTTAAACTAAACGACCTTTGTGGATTTTCGAGCTGCTTGACCATGAGCTTCCTAACTCGTCAAAAACAGCGTGAACTAACACTTTCCCTGATGCTGTACCCAACAAGGCTACGCTCCTCATCGCAATGGCGTTAGATGCAGCTCATGGTGCTGTTCAGGGTGATAATCGTTAGCGCATGCAGGATCAGCGTACGCTTTGACCATCGATACGATTGCTTGCGTGGTTTTAGCTTTTGCACATACATGCCCTTTATATACGAGTAACGAGATAGTAGTTTTACGTGATAGCGAGAATAAGCGACTTTTTTTTACCAAAAAAGCGATTTTTCTTTTGTATCACGACTTAAAAACGAAAGAGAGGTTGGGAAAGGTATGGACGTTGGAGAAGAACGAAGGGGTTTTAAAGCCCCTATAGAGGTTGGTAAGACCTACAACGTAAAGATAGAGGAAGTAGGTAGAGAAGGCGATGGAATAACTCGAATTGAGGGGTTTGTTGTTTTCGTACCCAACACGAAGAAAGGGGATAGCGTGAAAATACGGGTAAATAAGGTATCGAGAAGAGTTGGATTTGCAGATGTAGTTGCGGAATAAAGGTTCATTAGCTTCTCATATAAACATTCCAAAGCTATAGCGGTTTTATAGCTTTCTTTTTCATTTTTTTTTCCAAAAATTCAAGCAGAATTGAAAGGTCAAAGATAGCAATGAAAAAAACAGAACTGGTACACCTCCATATGTTATTGGCTCAGTTTAAGAAGTACTGTGAAGCGAAAGGTTTTGACTGCGAGTTCACGCAGTACAAAGAGCTGAGTATCTCACCCTTGCAGCTCAATCTGAGCTTGGAAGAGCATGAGCGGGCTATCTTTGTTCTTACGCTGGCATTATTGGCCGCGATAAAACCGCACCCTGACGTGGATATGAAAGAGGCATGTAGCTACATGCTGTCAAATTTCTACGTCCCCTCACTACCTGTACAAACGGTATAGTCAGTGTGCTTGCTGTACTGTTCAGAGTGATTTTGCAGGTGGTGTAAATCCAGCCCACTCTTGTGCCGCATCATGTGGCATTCGCGGTGCCTAGCGATGCTCCGCTCTCGCCTCCGTGTGGCAGAGAATGCTTACCGGCCTGCACTCCGATTCGTCGCGTGCGGCGCCGCTCAGCCCCACGGTCGCTCCGCGCTCGGCACTCCGCCGCTTCTTCCGGTGCCGTAGTGTGCCGATCCGCGCGCCGCTTGTGAAGATAAAGGGGGACTCCAGCCGCAAAACCGATCGCAAGCCGTGCAGCTGCGCCATGCACGCCAGTACCGCGCGCTCGCACTGTCAATGACCGAAAAGCTTTTATACACACGCTCGTTACTCAACTACGGTGATAAAAATGGCTGTAATACCAAAAGCACCGGTAACCAATATTATTCGGAAGGCAGGAGCCGAACGCGTGAGCGAAGATGCCACGGAAGAGCTGGCGAAGCTGCTTGAGGCCTACGGGGCGAAGATCGCGAAGAAAGCCGTGAATCTCGCGAAGCACGCCGGCCGGAAGACTGTAAAGGCAGAGGACATCCTGACCGCAGTAGAGTAAGTTAAACGAACGCGTTGAAAGAGGGGGGAGGAGTGTAGAATTGGCTCTCATTCCCTCTTCTTTTTTTTATTTTTCCCTCCCTGCGAAAGGCAGAGATGCATCACCCACACATTTCAAAATTCGCTTCAAAGGCGCAAAACTCCAGGGAGCATGGATCGCAGCGAAGCAGGAAGAGTCAAGGCTCTGGACGTTCGCACGGTTCTTTTTTACGATCATCCACTCTGACCAACAACTCAGGCTGGACGATCTTCAGGAATTGTGTTGTAGTTATCAGGATAATTGGGCCTAAGAACAATCCGACAAAACCAAAGACTGCTATGCCAAAGATGTATGCTAAAAGCATTGCACCACTGTGTAAGTTCTTTCGGCTTATGAGCGGTCTCAGAACGGTATCTGGTATAAAGTCTACTACAACACTCACAACAACAATGAATAACAGAAGGAACCACCAGTCCGTGAAGAGGATTCCGTTGAGATACGCTTGAATCACCAGAAATATAGCCAGAGGAATGTAGATCAATTTCACACCGATAACCGGAATGAAGATACAAAGTCCGCAAAGTATCGCCAGCAAGATCGGGTAGGGTATCATCAACTGAGGCGGTGCAACGAGATTTAAAAGGGTGAACGTTACTGCACCGATCAAAGCGGTTAAAATAGCCGTCAGAATATTCCCCAAAAATACCATGTGAAGTCCTGAATCGACCTCGTCAAAGAACTTCTTTGTTAATTCTGTCTTGCCCCCGAGAAAGGTATCCGTTAGCCATGCTCTTAGTTTAGCTCCATCCTTTAGCAGATAAAATGCAATAGTGAACGTAAGGAACAGCTTGAAGAAGATATCGAAAAATAGGGAGAGAATGCCCAAAAATCGGGTTAGTAGCGAAAGAATAAAACCCCACGTATCCCCTTGACTGGTCAAATTCGTAGTACCACCCAGTTCTAAATACTCTGCAATTCCCGCAATATCTTTAAAGATTTCACTATTATAATCTATGTTTGCAAAATCTACCTGAGTAAGAATGTTATTCAATTCGGTATACGCGATATTCACTGTATAAATACTTATAAGGACTATGGGCAGAACAACGAGGGATAAAGAAATGAACGCACCTAGACTCTTGTGTTTGAATCTTTTGTCGAATTCTCTGTAGGTAGGTCTCGCAACATAGTAGATGAATATTCCATAAATGATTACGTCAACGAACGGGAAGAACATATACGCTAACAGTGCAACGGAAATTATACCCAGTATCTGCCAAATTAATCTATTGCGTATTTTTTCTTTTTGGGTCATTTCATTCGCCGATTATTCTTACTTCAAGCGGAATGTTCTCCTGAGCTTCTGTCAGTGCTTGCCAGACAGAGTAAAGATGCCTCGACTGAAGCGCTCTCCCCTGTTCAGAACCCTCATTAATTTCTGCGGTTTTAAGCTTTGCGGTCTCCGCGAAAACAAGCACCGCGCGACGCTAATTTTGATCGCCGCGCTCACGAGATCGTGATCGTCGCGCTTGGCGGTGCACGTACTCACCGCACCACACTGGCGGCACTGAGCATACGTAAGCAAACGAAAGCTGCTGTAATGGCTGCCGTTTTTACCGTGATTCGACCGGGCAGTGCTCGCAGTGAGCAATAATTCCACTCGTTCTCTATATATAAGCGGTCACCAAACCTACTGGTTGCGGGCGTACGCCCGCCCGTATCCGAAATCTTTAAATAGGTACGGCTTCGTATGCACCTGCTAACCGATCCAGAATGAGTGCTGAATGACGCGAAAAATACGGTATAGAAATGTCTGCATCGCAATCGGATTTGTTCTGTTAGTATTCGCTCTATTCCTCTTTACCTCTGCTGTGGCTCAGGAGCCTGCAGTACATAAAAATCCCTATCTGGTGCGGACATTTTTGGACGAAGAAGGAGCGGCCAAGGAATCGAATTTGTCGGTAACTCCAGAACCTTCAGAAAATATACAAGAACTCCAGCAGTGGATCTATAATCAAGGATATAACTTCACCGTGGCTAAAAACTGGATAACTGAACTTCCGCCTGGCGAAAGAGAGCGCATATATGGTTATAAACCACTTAAGCCACCTACGGGCCCCCTTCCAGAGAATGTTCATTTTCGGACTTCGGCTGAGATATCGCAACCAATAATGGTTGGACAGTCACTGGTTGGGCAGCCGCCATCCGCTTATGACGCAAGAACATACGGATATGTAACGCCGGTTAAAAATCAGGGATATTGTGGGAGCTGCTGGATATTTGGAGCAATTGCAGACTTTGAATCTGATGTGGCCATATCGGAATCGAATTTGCTTGATTTCTCAGAGCAGGAAGTAGGGGATTGTAACATTTGGGAACGATTTTGCAATGGTGGTAATGCCTATATGACTACGAATTACTTCACTAAAAAAGGAGCAGCTGCAGAATCATGCCATACTTATCTGGCGAGAACAGATACTTGTCAAAATTGCCCTATACTCCAAAACGTGGACAATTGGCGAATTATCACAGACAGCAGTGGAAATGAGCTTAGTAAAGTTGACACAATAAAAAATGCGATAATGAATTATGGCCCAGTATATACAACGATTTACGCGCATGGAACGTTTGACGGTTACGACGGCGGGGTATACGAATATTGGGGCATACAAACACCAAATCACGTAATACAAATAATTGGATGGAACGACTCACTCCCGCATACTCACGGCAATGGAGCTTGGCTGATTAAGAACAGCTGGGGGACATCATGGGGGATAAATGGATATGGATGGGTGGCATACGGTTCCGCAAATCTTGGAGATGACACCAGTGCAATTTCGGGGTACAACAATGCCGATGACCAGATACATTACCACGACGAGTATGGTTGGTATGGAGCTGCTGGTTGTTCCGCTGCCACGGCATCTGGTGCTGTTCGGTTCGTACCCACCCAATGTGGTCTGTTGCATTCAGTCGATTTCTGGGCAGTTGACCCTGATATGCAGTATGAAATCAGGATCTTCGATACTCTAAGTGGTGGCCCAGATTGGTATACCTTCAGCAATCAGCTTGGTTCCACGCAAACCGGAATCACCAACGAGGAAGGTTACTATTCAATTCCGTTAGAGACGCCGTTATGGCTTGGTAGTGGAGACGATTTCATAATTCAAGTCAAATTTACAACAACGACAGGGTATAATTTCCCTATCCCGATAGACTATGAAGCATCTGCGGTTGTCTCCGGCGAGAGTTATATGAGTTGTGATGGTAACAATTTTCAAAAACGTAATAGTTACGATATTGGAATAAGGGCAAGACAAAGCATTGAAGAGTGTGGCCAGTGCCTCGGTGACTGCTACTCAGGACCTGACTGTACGGGAGATTTGGTAGCTACAAACATACCCTGTTATGCGTGCATCGGCGAATTAGGGGCGTACTGGAAGCCGAATCAGGATTCTGCCTGCTTCGCAGAGTCTACGCCGTCCGATCTGTGTCTCAGTAACTGCCCCCAGTGCTGCAATGGTATCGATGACGATGATCCAGACGACGATATAGATTTCCCGGCTGACGACGAGTGCACCTGCGGGCTCGATCCGAGCGAATCGATGCCAATGGCGCCAATCCCAGAGCTCCCGACGATCGCGCTCTTCAGCCTCGGCCTGCTTGCACTCACCGGCTACGTGCTGCGGAAGCGCGCCTGAGCCTGGTCGTTAACCACATCGTGCCGAATCATGGAGGCACCACCTTTTTATATACACCACTATTTTAATATTTTACTAAAACACTAAAATCAAGAGTGGAGAAGGGGGAGATGGACGAAGACACGATGCTCGACGCGGCCGCGAAGGCAGGGAAGATACTCGGTGTCGGCGAGTCTGTGGGCCGTATCTGGGGCTTTTTGCTCCTCAAATCGCGGCCCGTAACACAAAAAGAGATCGAAGCAGCGACCGGCTATAGCCGGGGCTTGATCAGCCAGTGCCTGCAGGGCATGGAAAAGCGCACGGTGATCAACGTCGAGCGAACGGGACGGGAGAAGCACTACTCGATTAATCCTGCGCTGGCCACGAGTTACGGCGAATTCGTCGGGCTGCAATATGAGGAGCGGATGAAGCAGGTGATCGAATTCCTCTCGGAGTTCGCTGATGCTATCAGCGATGAACGGATACGCGACTCTCTGCTCGCCATCAGGGACGAATACAAGAAAATGAGCATCGCATTTATCCTCACTCCCCGGATAATCGCTCTGATAAATGAATGGGATATAGAGAGCATGGAGGATGACGTAAAGGATATGGCGAAAAGAATATCTATAATTATAGCTGAGGATGAAACCAAGGAGGAAACGATATAAATGAGCGAAAGAAGGAAGAGCGTTGGGGTAATCGTGATAGCGCTTCTGGTGGCGGGCTCGCTCTCACTGCTCACCCCCGTATCGGGAGCTGCCGATGCGTCAGTCGCGGAAAGACCCGCGGTCATGGTCACGGGTTATTCGGTGGAGCCCGCAGTGCTGATGCCCGGTGATACCGGCACGGTCACCCTGACCATGAAGAATCCATTCATCGATTACTCGGCCTCGGAGACCGAGACGAACGTTGACCCGAGCGGTACTACCGAGCAGACAACTACCACCACCTCGTCGCGGGGGATGAGCGCTGAGATCGAGACGATACGACTGAGCGCCAAGAGCCAGGATACCAGATGGATGGCTGAAAGCACGGACCGCACGCAATACCTCAATCTCGGCACCCTGGGGCCTGGCGAGAGCATGACCGTTTCACTGCCCATAAAAGTGCAGAGCTACGCGCCGGACGGCGTCTACTTCCCGGAAGTCTATATCGAGGTGGATAACGGCGATAACGTCCGGTTCCCCATCAAAGTGGAGATAGACAGCAGTGAAGTGGAGCTGCTTGAGGAGGATATACCATCCGTGATCTCGCTCGGTGAATCCAGGGCCGTTAAAATCATGGTGGCGAATAACCGACCGAATATGGTACGTGGTGTGAACGTGCTCTTGCGGTCCAGCACATCGGACCTCGAATTCACGCCACAGGGCGTCTACGTGGGTAATCTGGAAGCCTACGAACAGCGAACCGTGAGCTTCATGCTCACCCCGCACTCGGCAGGCGCGCAAGATCTGACCCTTGAGGCTACCTACAAGAACGGGAACAACGTGCATCTCAGCACGATGGCATCGTCCGTTACCGCACAGAGCAGCGCCGATGTGAAACTCATCCTCGTGGCCGCGCCCGATTTCGTCTACCAGGGGGAGGTTGCAAGGATCGAGTTCGATGTCGCGAACGGTAAGGCTATGGATATCACGGCGGTCTCGGTGGTGCCGACCACGAGCGGCCTCAAGCTCCTGCCATCTGAATACTTCATTGGCGATATGGAGGTGGGCGATATCTTCTCCGCTTCGTTCGATCTCCATACGAACGATCTGGACCTCGGTGAGCTCACCATCCCCTTTGAGCTCCTCTACAAGGATGTCGAGACCGATAAGATATACACCGGAGAAGGGTACTCAGTGACGCTTGAGGTGCGAGAGACCCAGACAAGCACGATGCCCACAACACTGCTTGCGGGTGCAGCGGTTCTGGTGATCATCGTTATCGGCCTGGTGCTCTGGATGCGGGCACGGCGCCGGCGAGCACGGGAGCAGCAGTAGAGTGAATAGGTAGCGCGAGAAAAGCACGGGAAGCATGTGCGTAAGGGGGATACATGATCCGCACTGAGCATCTGACAAAGATCTACCGGATGGGCGATACCGAGGTGTATGCGCTGAACGACGTGAACCTGGAGATTAAGGAAGCTGAGTTCGTGGCCGTCATCGGGCCGTCGGGCTCGGGCAAGTCCACGCTCCTCAATATGATCGGCTGCCTGGATAAGCCCACCAGCGGGTCCGTATACATCGATAACGTGAATACCGCAACCCTCAATGAGAACCAGCTGGCAGAGATCAGGCGCAAGAAGATCGGGTTCATCTTCCAGCAGTTCAATCTCGTCCATACCCTGAATGCGGTCGAGAACGTCGCCCTGCCACTGTTCTTCTCAGGTGTGCCCAGGGATCTACGATTAAAGCGAGCTGCGGAGCTGCTGGAGAGTGTCGGACTTGGGAATCGGGTGCACCACAAGCCCGCGGAATTGAGCGGCGGGCAGCAGCAGCGGGTGGCGATCGCACGCGCGCTATCCAACGATCCCGAGGTCGTCATCGCCGATGAGCCCACCGGTAACGTGGATACCGAGACGGGGAACACGATCATGGATGTCCTGCAAGGGCTGAATAAAGAGGGACGGACGATTATTGTGGTAACGCACGATCCTGAGATCGCCGCTCGCGCTACACGAACACAGCGAATGCGCGACGGCAAGTTGCTGGCGTGAGTTACTATTGGGGTGAAAGTGAGCTGAGCGATGCGCGATAAAGTACTCATGGCCTACCGGAGCATACGGGAACGCAGAACGCGATCAATACTCACTATACTCGGTATTGCAGTGGGTATAGCGGCTATTGTCTCCTTGGTGAGCGTCGGCTATGGCATGGAAGAGGCGATCACCGGCGAGTTGACGACGCTTGCTGATCTCATCTCCGTGGTGCCCGGGAAAATATCCGGGACGACCTACGTGGAGCAGGGGAGTTTTACTGATCGCGATCTCAAAGATCTGCAGCGTATTGGCGGTATCAAAGACATCACCGCCATGACCTACGCTGCCGCGGAAGTGGAGTTCCGAAACAAACGAACACCCATATTCATCTTCGGCGGTGAGACCAAGGAGCTGGGCAGCTTCTATGTGGATCCGGTTGGGCTCAAGGAGGGTCGATGGCTCCGCGAGAACGATTATAAAGCCTGCGTTATTGGAGACCGGGTCGCCAACGACTTCTTCGATGACCCGGTACACGTGAATGATAAGCTGATCATCAATGGCGAGAAATTCATTGTGATCGGCGTCTTTGAGAAGGCAAGCACGCTCTACGCCGCTGACGTCGATCCCCATATTTTCCTCAACTTACGCGCGGCGAAGGACGTGCTCCAGAGCGATGATGTCAAGTACATTATGGTGCGCGTGTACAACATCGATGATGCGGAAGAGATAGCCGAGGAGGTCGCGGAAACGATCAACGATAATCACGGACTCGAGGATTTCGCCACCGCGATAACGATGGGCAGCGCGCTCGAACAGATTGGCTCGGTATTTAGTATCTTACGGGGCGTTCTGGTGGGCATCGCAGCAATCGCGCTCGTGGTCGCCTCCATCGGCATCATGAATACGATGCTGATGTCCGTGATGGAGCGGACACATGAGATCGGTGTGATGAAAGCCATTGGCGCGAAGAGCAGTGACGTCCTCACACTGTTCCTCCTGGAGTCAGGTATAGTGAGTATTGTGGGCGGGGTAGTTGGCTGCGTAATCGGCGTTCTCCTGGCACGAATCATCAGTCTCGTTGCCAGCTCGGCACTGGGGATCGAGTTTGGCGCGGGTGTGAGGGTCGCGGTTATCCTCGCCGGAATGGCGGTGGCGATCAGTGTGGGTATGCTTTCCGGGTTCTATCCGGCACGAAAAGCCTCGCGAATGAGTCCGGTGGAAGCGGTGAGGTACGAATAGAGCTATGATGGATTCATTATCGCTGGTGTTTCGGAACGTCAAGGAGCGCAAGGCGCGTTCTGCGCTCACCATACTCGGCATCACGGTGGGTATCGGTGCGGTAATCGCCCTGATTTCCATCGGCCTGGGCATGCAGGCGGCCATCACGGAACAGCTCATTGAGATGGCCGACGTGGTCATGGTGACGCCTGGCGCCCAGGAATTCGGTAGCTTCGGCACCTTTGGCCGCTTTACAGACCGCGATCTGGATTCAGTGAGACGGATCGATGGTGTCAAGGATGTCGTGGGGATGAGAGGCGAGACAGAAGACGTGGCATATCGCGATGAGACCTTCAGGCTGACGGTCACGGGCATCGAGCCCCAGGATATCGTGGCGGTCTTCGGCGAGACGATTCAGCGTGAAGAGGAGGGGATGGCAGCAGGACGGGACCTGCGTGAGAACGATAAACAGGCCTGTGAAATCGGGTACAGCATCGCTTACGATTATTTTGACGAGGATATCGGCGTTAACGACCGGCTCACGATCAACGGGAGCAAGTTCAGGGTGGTCGGCGTACTGGAGAAGCAGGGCGGGTTCAGGGCCGATGTGGATTCGGCGATTTACGTCACGACACGCGATTCAATAACGGTCCTCAATAACAAGGACATTTCACAGCTCTTTGTCCGGGTGCGCGACATAGAGGACGCAGAGCGGATAGCGGATGAAATTGAGGAGCGGATCGATAACAATCACAAGCTGGATGATTTTACCTCCGCAATGACGATGGGCAGTGCCATCGAGCAGTTAGAATCGGTCTTCGGGATTTTGCAGGTGGTATTAATCGCCCTTGCTTCTATCTCACTCATCGTCGCTGCGATGGGGATCATGAACACGATGCTGATGT
>Ga0265592_1001468_pt1 | contig 10174 bp, 3 predicted proteins | sample saktaG_7_FD_190141 | JGI IMG/M metagenome (GOLD analysis project Ga0265592, IMG submission 190141) | Saline water microbial communities from Sakinaw Lake, British Columbia, Canada - sak_2010_1_5_120m | ecosystem: Environmental > Aquatic > Non-marine Saline and Alkaline > Saline ... | reverse complement strand
GATGATGAGCATATTCCGCATCGAGGTTTTTTCTGCGAAGTGCAGTCCTCTTCTGTATATACAGATGAGGATATTCCGGCGGATCTCTATTATTCAGCCCTTGACGGCTCATGGAATGACGACGGAGATAATCTCTGGGGAGAAATAGGGGAAGACGATATGTTGCCTGATGTATCTGTCGGAAGAATGTCCTTTAGCGATTCTACAGAACTCGCTCATATTCTGAATAAAACTATGATGTATCAGGAATATCCGGTTCTCGGAGAACTTACCAAACCCATTCTTGCAGGAGAACATCTCTGGAGTGATCCCCAAACATGGGGTGGTGATTATCTTGATCTGCTTATCGGTTATCATGAAGATAATGGCTACACAACAGATGGTATCCCTGCTGAGCAGAATATCGAAAAATTGTACGATAGGGACCTGGGATACTGGGACAGCGCAACTCTTATCAGCATGATAAATGAAGGAAAATCCTATATCCACCATTCGGGACATGCCGGCGTGAACTATTGTATGAGAATGTCCGATATTGATGTCACGAACTCAAATTTCTCAAACGTGAACGGTATTACTTATAACTATACCCACATCTATACTCACGGTTGCCTTTCAGGTGCTTTTGATTCCAATGATTGTATCGCAGAGAAGATGGTTAACCTGGAAAATTTTGCAGCTTCGTTTATTGGCAATTCACGTTACGGATGGTTCAACGAAGGGCAGACAGAAGGTCCTTCCGAACATATTCACAGAGAATATGTGAACGCTCTTTATACACTCCGAAATGACAGGATCGGGGTAGCTCATTTGAATTCCAAGGTAAATACCGCACCCTGGGTCAATGCTCCGGGACAGCACGAAGAGGGCGCTCTTCGCTGGTGCTTCTACTGCTGCAATGTCATTGGCGATCCTGTAATGCCCATCTGGACCGACGAACCAATTAATATTCAAGTCATTTATCCCGACAGTATTTTTATCGGTCAGGATCAAGTACAAGTTACCGTTACAAGCATATTATCCGAGACAGAAGGTCTGGTTTGTACGCTTCTTAAAGATGGAGAATTCCACGGATCTGCAGCAGTTAGCGCTATCGGAGTTGCAGATATAAATATCGATCCCGTTTTCACAGATGTTGGTACAGCACAGCTTATTGTGACCGGGTATAATTGCCTGAAATCAAGTTATGATATCATGATTATTCCAAGTTCCAGCGCTTATATTATTATTGATAGTGTTGCAACAAAAGATGATAATAATAATATCCCTGAATATTCTGAGGAAGTAAGTTTTGATTTTGTACTGAAAAATGTGGGAACTCAAGATGCGACAAATGTCACTGCAACACTTAGTTCGGATGATGAATACATAACTTGCTCATATTCATCAGCTTTCTTTGATACGATCTTTGCGGGTGGAATAGCAAGTCAGGAAAATGTGCTTCCAGTAATTGTTGATGATTATGTACCCGATCAGCATATGGTAGAGATCACAATGGATATTACTGCGGATGGCAAGCAGAATTGGGGTGCTCAATTCGAGATCGTACTGAATGCACCTGTATTTGAAATTGATAATTGCCTGATAGACGACAGCTCCGGCAATAATGATGGAATTCTCGATCCGGGAGAGACAGTTTTTATGACTATACCAACACTCAATACCGGTCATGCTACCTCACCTGAAGCTCAGGCAACACTCTCATGCTCAGAAAATCTTATCACGATCCAGAATGCAACTCTTTCACTTGGACAGATCGAAGCCGGTGAAACTGCGAATGCCATTTTCACCGTTACTGCAAGTTCACAGCTCGAAGAAGGAACTGTGATAATCTTTGAATATGATGTAATAGCCGATGTATATGAACTTGAGGAAGAATTCGGCATGATAATAGGTCTTATTATTGAAAACTTTGAAACAGGTAATTTCAGTATGTATGATTGGTATTTTGGTGGACAGGCAGATTGGACGATCAGTGCAACGAATCCCTACGAAGGAAGTTATTGTGCAAGAGCAGGAAATATTCCCGACGGCTCGGAGACTTCTTTACTCATCGATGTAAATGTTTTCTCCAATGGTGAGATAAGTTTCTGGAAAAAAGTTTCATCTGAAGAAAATTATGATTATTTAAAATTTTATATAGACGGTTCACTTCAAGATGAGTGGAGCGGAGAATCTTCCTGGTCTGAGGTCTCCTATACTGTAACGCCCGGAAATCATACTTTTGAATGGCGCTATGAAAAGGATGTGTATATGACTGGCGGGCAGGATTGTGCATGGATAGACTACATTATTTTCCCACCACTTGGCGCTACGACTTCCAATGACGAACCATCTCAAATCACTCGAAATTTCATTGCTGAAAATTTCCCAAATCCTTTTGGTAACGTAACAAATATCCGGTTTGCCTTAAAGAATCCTTCGAAAGTAACCATCGAAGTATATAATATTTTAGGACAGAAAGTCAAAACAATAACCGAGGATGAACTTCCTGCAGGAGTTCACTCAACCCAATGGGATGGAAAAGATGCATGCGGGCATCCGGTTGCGAATGGCGTGTATTTTTATCGAATGAATACTGACGATTTCCATCAAACAAGAAAAATAATATTGATTAGATAGTATCAAATAAGTCCCCAAGTGAAACTTAGGAACGAGTGAAAAAATGAAAAATAAAAACAGAAAAATTTGACAAAGAATTTTATAGACTTTTATTTTATTCACAATGAAAAGGAAAAGTGAAGAATTAAAAATTAGATCACGACAGATGATCTCTCTATTGTATTCATTTTATTCTCATTTTAAATTTTCCATTTTGCATTTTTCATTTCTGCCCCCCTCCCCAACTTATTACAATTCCGTCTGTTCGCCAATACAAGTAAGCAAGTTACATAAATTACAATATAAATTATTCCATACAAATGGAAAGTATATATGCATTATTGGAAAAAATAAGTTTATTTATTTTTCCCCTCTATTTGTTTTCTACAGATAGAGGGACATTCACATAAAGGAAGTAAACAATAAATTAAGAATTCGTAATATAAAAAATGAGGATAGAAAGTAAAAAATGTATAAAAAACTGATTTGTATTATATTAGGATTAAATCTATTCTCAATAGTATTTGTTGAAGCAAATCTTTTCGCAGAAATGCCAGCACCTTATTATAACTTTGGAAAAAGTTATGTTTCTGATTTTGAACATATCAAGCTGATTACTAACAACCCGAATCAGGCATGTGTTCTGTTTTACTCAGTGAATACTGAATCTGAAAATGTCCTAATGGTGGAAAAAAATGTTGAACAAAGTGAAATACCGAATACTTTCGGGGAAAAAACTCCTGTAAAGAAAGGTTGCTTTTATGCGAGCCTTTCACCCGCGGTACTACCTGGAATATCTCTTGGTTATGGCTGGACTGAAAGTGACAGTAGTAGTTATATTAAAGAGAATATAGTAGTTCTGCATATTAATACAATCGGACTAGTCAGTACTGCCGGAATATCGATAAGTATAAACAGTTTTAAAAACTTATATAGAAAAGGTTTTTTTGCAACTGCTAATTTGGGATTAGATAGTGTAATGGGTGTAGGATTTAGCATTTTGTTTCCAAATGTGACATTGGGTGGTGGATATAGCTTCACGATAGGTAAAGATTCTTTCTTTCGCATATCTTTGGATCTGGGTATAAAAGTATTAATCAGTAATTTAAACTTATCAATAATTTTTTAAAAGGAGCAAAAATGAAAAAAATAATAGTGCTAACAATAATAACGTTGTTGGTTATAGTGAGTTTATCTGCTCAAAAATATTGTGGAGATATTCATGAATACTTATTTGAACAGGGTGTGGAATTATTAAACGAATATAAGTATTACTCAGAATTTCAAGCGGGTATTGGACCAGGGAACCCCTTGTATAACTTGATGCAAGAAGGTTCATCTGCAGAAGATGAAATGGATTGGGTATATGGATATTCGGAAGTTGGTGGTCCAGAAATTGATATTTGGGGTGTTGATGATTTAACTGAATGGTTCCTTGAAAGTTATTGTAAGACTATAACTCATTTTTGGGATGCTGACAATTTTGATGTTTTTGAAACTAACGGTCATAATTTGGTATCTGGATTTGTATTTGGTAATGAATTTACTATTCATGATATCCCAAGTGCTGTTACAAAGGCGTATACAACATTGTTTGGCTATAATCATAAAGTTCATTACAAGTACAAATCGTATATTGCACCGGCTGAAATGATGCAATTTGAGTTAGTCAATGGTGGAAATGTTTCACTTTGGTCATTAGAGAAAGACTTTAAAGTGTCCATCGAATCTTTGGATGATTATATAAATAATCATAATGTTTATATTGTTGCGCACTATATTGAAAATGGGCAACTATCTTATTTTGATTCCCCATATTATGTTCATATGGGAGATAGTATGTGGAATGACTTTACATCTCAAAATCCTTATTGGGAGTATTCTTATGCGGGTAGAATAATCCACTTGATCGGTGATATGGCTGTACCAGCTCATGTACATAATGACCAGCATCCACCAATGCCTTTTTGGATAGTATTTTTAATAGAGTTAGGCTGGGATTGGGATTATTGTGACGACTATGAAGGTTGGGATTATGATGATGGACCTATTGGTCCTACTGGTGAAGGTGGTTATTTAAGGAATAGGGTATGGTTAGTAGAAGACTGGGATGCTGAATCAATATTAGAGAATTACGGTGGTTTAATTGCAAGACCCTCTGAATGTAATGGTGAGGACTTCATTTTTGATTTATTCTATTCAATAAATCAGGTTACAGATGTGATAGCCAGTGATGATAAACCTGGAGATTGGGATTTAGATCCTGACCATCCTCTTGATGATTACCCTTTTATAGAAGACATGTTTAATAGACTTCAAGATTCATCTCTTTATCCTTACTTTTCAACAGGAACTCTTCAATTGCTAATGGATCCTCATGAAAAGTGCTCAGTGAATTATGAATGTGATAAAATTAGAGATATATGTATTCCTCTAGCCATTAGAGGAACCGCTACTTTCTTAGAATGGTGGGCACAATGGAATGGGTTTACTCCCACTTATGTTTCTTACAGAGAGATTGATTGCCAAGTAGGAGTTTTTGATTTTAATACAGGCGCTCAACTTCCCCTTCCAGATAATATTCATGAAGCTACAGTAGAATTTGCCAAACAAGGTTCTAATGAAGTTTATACCTTCCATCCGGATTCAGAGGGATATATTTCAACCGTTTTTATAGGTGATCAGGTTGGCAGTAATCTTCACGATGTAGTTTATGATATCACTACTTACCTTGATGAAAACTATTGGTCAAATCCAATTACTGATGTGGTAATTAATGGTAGTGAAGACCTTCTTGAAATAACATGTACACTATTTGAAAATCCAGTTAATTCTATATCAGGTATCGTTACATTATCTGGTAATGGAGGAGGTTCTGTTGAAAATGTAGTAGTTAGCGCTGGTGGAATAACTGTTAATCCTGATTATACTGGTTATTATATTATTGATGGATTACTACCAGGTACATATGAAGTTACAGCATTGCTAGCAGGATACACGATTGAAACACAAGATGCTATAGTAATAGAAGATGAGCCGACTATTGATATTAACTTCAATCTCATGTCTATTGTTCCTGCTGGTTATATCTTTGTTAGCCATAATGGGAATGGACATTTTAATAGTATAGAGGGAGCACTTTATTATCTTTATAATAATGGACAACTTTATAATACTATTATTCTTGATGACGGTTATTATTATGAAGATTTTTTAGTGTGGCCTGGAGATTATGGGCATTTAATTCTTAAATCGTTAAATGGTCCAAAAAATTGTACTTTACGCTCGTCTTGTTTTACTGTTTTTAGATTTTTTAATTGTTATGGGTCTGATCCTTCTTTAAATGGATTAGAAGGAATCACTTTATCGTCCTTCTGTATATCCAACCCTGCTATTGACATATTTTCAAGTTCTGTGACTATTAAAAATTGTTTTATAATAGGCTATGATAATGAAGGAATTCTTTTATCGGGTGATGGGGCTAATTCTACCGTAAATATAGTCAATAATGTTATTAGCAATTGTACGTCAGCTATTAGTATCGGAGCTGGGAATTATCCTGAAGCACCTGATATAAGAAATAATATTATTTACAATAATGACTATGCAATTAGTGGAGGAAACCCAACTGTTGAATACTGTAATATATATGGAAATCTCGATGATGATATTTGGAATGGTAATGGTGTTATACATAAAGATCCGTTCTTTGCAGACCCATCCACCGGTAATTATTCCCTTCTCTGGAACGCTACCAACTTCTCCCCCTGCATAGACACTGGCGACCCGGATGAGCAATACAACGATCCTGATGGGACACCCTCCGATATGGGTGCTATACCGACAATTTCCCACGAATACTTTGTTAACCAGTATGATGATGAAGTATTCGATAGAATAGAATGGATCTCCTTCCCTGCTCTGAACAGAACCACAAACGGATATATGGAAGCACTTAACGTACTTGAAAGACAGGAGTTAATTGATGATGATGGGGAATTCCTCGATGACATCCTCGATCATGTGCTGTTTGAAGGTGAAGATGCAGTATGGTTTAATGTTCAATGGCAAACAAATCTAGTTGATGGTAATTTCGACAGCAGGCAGGGCTATATATTCGTACTTCAGGAAGATTACGATGACATACCAATGAGGGGTATATCCGGAACATGGGAGGATGAAAGCACACCGATCCAACTCTTTGCAAACAAGGAAAACTGGGTAGGATGCTTCCTTGAAGAATCCGCATCTTTAGCAGATGCCTTTGAATCGATCTCGGATGAATGGACAGAAATAAGATCCGAGCACTGGGCAGTTGAACGTGAACCGAGCCAACCAACGCCACATATAAGAGGGACGGTAAATCCGGGAGAATTATACATTATCAGAGTAGAAAATGATTGTCAACTCATCTGGAACAATTCGGGCGGCGGTGTCGTACCACACATAAGAGAAAAGACTGAGTACTTCACCTATGAAGAGACTGTCGATTACATGCCCATTACTGTAGATACCGTGTATTCTGATACAACCGTTACAGAGATAGCAGTATATAGTGATGATAAATGCATTGGCGCAAGCAAGTTGTCTGATGGTTATCCTGTTCAAATCCTTGCTTACACTCCTGAGACATTGAAGAATGGAAATAACGGACTTGAGTTCATGCTTTTATATGAAGGTCAGAAGAAGACATCTTCCAAATCTATACCCTACATAACTTACAGCAAAGAAGCACAGGCATTTATTGCTCAACCTCTGTACTATGATCGTAAAGCTTTTGCGACAGTACAGTTGAATACTTATGAATCTTCTTACACTCAGCAAATAGCACTTATGCAGAATTATCCCAATCCTGTTAGAACGAACACTACTCACATTAATTTCATGCCTGCAATAAATGCACAACACACAGAATTGAATATCTATAATCTAAAAGGACAACTGATACACACTATTGATTGTGACGGAATTATCTCCTCAGGAACTAAGAACGGATATTACTCACTCACATGGGATTGCTGCGACAGGTATGGCAAAGATGTGAAGAACGGTATATATTTCTATAAACTTACCTCAGATGAAAAAAGTACCGTTAACAAAATGTTAATTATGAAATAGGAAAAAATAACCTCTTTGATCCCCCTTTCTATTTTGGAGAGGGGGCAGGGGGGTGATGAAAAAATGAAACGACAAATTTTTTTATTCTGTTTAATAGCATTGTTTCTACCTCTTTCACCAATCTTGTCAGCAACAATTATTATCGACCTGAATGGCACAGGTGATTATACAACCATACAAGAAGGCATCGATAACGCATCCGATGGTGATATTATTCTCGTATATCCGGGAATTTATTATGAGAACATAGATTATATTGGTAAAAATATTACTGTTGCAAGTAAGTATTACACGACAGGAGATGATGCCTATATAGACAGTACAATAATAGATGGAAATCATAACGGGAGTTGTGTTGTTAATAAAGATGGAGGTATAGAAGCAGGTATACAAGGTTTTACAATCCAACACGGAAGTGGATATGATGCTTATTATAAATATGGTGGTGGGATATTTATAGGTTATGGTGATGATATTATAAATACGTTCAACATTTTGAATTGTAAGATTGAAAATAATTATGCAGATATAGGAGGGGGAATATATGTTAACGATTGTTTAGAACTACATTTGATGGGGACAAGAATTATTAACAATTATGCAAGAACTTCTGGAGGGGGGATATCAAAAGGAAGTGATGATGTATATATTAACTTTTTACAACAAGACCGCTGTGATATTTATATGAACTACTCCCCAATGGGGAGTGATATTTATAACCACGGGGGAGACATGACAGTATTTGTCGATACATTTACCGTGCAGGAACCGGATAAATTTTATGTGTATTCACGTAATGATAGCGTAACAATGAATATTCTTAATCATAAAATAGAGACCATCAATCAGGATATTTATGTGTCACCTGACGGAAATAACAGCAATAGCGGAATAAGATGGAATGAAGCTTATCAGAACATCTATCACGCACTTATCATGGTAGAGTCTGATAGTACACATCCAAATACGATCTATGTAGATGAAGGATTTTACTCACCTTCTACGACAGGAGAGTTCTTTGCACTTGGTGGTAAAGAACACATCTCCCTCATTGGAGAAGGAAAAGAACTGACTATTCTTGATGCCGAACAGACAGATATATTATTTCAGTTAAATAGAATTTCAAATTACTTAATCAAGAATTGTACATTAATGAATGGAGAAGGAAACTATGTTGGTGGAATAAATATTAATTATAATTCTTCCATTAAATTTGAAGATATTATAATAAAAAATAATAATTGTCTTGATGGCGTTTCTCATGTTTTTTTATATTCTGATTGTGTCTCATCATTTAGTAATGTTGAGATAATCTCTACAAGTGAGACCAACGCAGTTGCTCTAAGCGCAAGAGTTAATACTTCATTACTACTTAATAATTGTAAAATAACTGGTAACATAGTGAATCCTGCCACTGATAATTTTGGGGCTATAACATGTAGCAATAATACATGCCCAGTAATAATAAATTCAAGTATTACAGACAATTATGGCATTATTTGTAGTGGCATTGCAATGCTATGGAGTTTTGATAGTATGTATTTGATAAATTGCACTATCGTTGATAACAAGGACTGCTCAGAAGGCACGATACGATTAGTCGATGATAGTCATGTCACATTGATAAACACAATTCTAAGAAATGAGCCCGCAACAGAAATATGGTTCCATCCACAACATGAGCCAAATTCTGCAACAATAGAATACTGTAATATTGATGGTGGAAGTCTGGCAGTTGCGGTAAATGATAACGGCACTCTCAATTGGGGAGATGGCAACATAGACTCTCTTCCACAATTTGTAGGTGGATATCCCTTCAGTTATCAATTGCGGTCAAGCTCTCCCTGCGTAGATAAGGGAACTCCGGATACCACAGGTCTAAATCTTCCAGCAACTGATTTAGCAGGAAATCCACGGATCTTTAACGGCAGAATAGATATCGGCTGTTATGAGTGTCAGGATACGATAAGTGTCTATGAACCTGATACATCTTTCATACATAATTTATATCTTTTCCAAAATACTCCCAATCCTTTTACGAATGAGACAGAAATCTTATTTATAACTGCAGATTACGAACGTGTGGGAGATTATTTACTTTCTATTTACAATACAAAAGGGCAATTGGTAAGAAGATTCGATGGTACAACTCATGACTTCTGGGTTAAAACAAAAATAGTCTGGGACGGCACAGATAAGCAAGGAAAACAAGTTGCATCCGGCACGTATTTCTATAAGCTAGAGTATAACGGGAATGCGGTTGCGAGGAAGATGGTGAAAATAAGGTGAAAAGGAACAAGGCAAAAGGTAAAAGGCATAAAGAATGAAAAAAATGATATTTTGTATTCAGTTTGTAATAATTATCATTTTCTTAGGAACTGAACTATTAGGATTTTCAATTCAATTGGATGACACTACATTTGAAGAATACACAACGAAACCTTATGTTATTTCT
>Ga0265592_1001467_pt1 | contig 10184 bp, 7 predicted proteins | sample saktaG_7_FD_190141 | JGI IMG/M metagenome (GOLD analysis project Ga0265592, IMG submission 190141) | Saline water microbial communities from Sakinaw Lake, British Columbia, Canada - sak_2010_1_5_120m | ecosystem: Environmental > Aquatic > Non-marine Saline and Alkaline > Saline ... | reverse complement strand
CGCTTTATTAACCGGAATAGCAAAACCAATATTTTGAGCGGCTTGGGCCATAGCAAAATTAATACCAATAACTTCTCCTTTTAAATTTAAAAGAGGTCCACCGGAATTTCCACTGTTGATGGCTGCATCGGTTTGAATAACGTCTTCTAATGTCTCTACCATACCGCCTCCCGAAGCCGTAACCTGCCTTCCTAAGCCGGAAATTACGCCCACAGAAACCGTATTTCTAAACTCTCCCAAGGCATTTCCAATAGCAATTACTGTCTGCCCAATCTGTAAATTATCTGAATTGCCAAGTTCCACTGTTGAAAATGTTTTTACACCTTCTAATTTAATTTTAATTACGGCTAAGTCTCGAAAAGAATCCCGAGCTAAAACCTCTGCTGAATATTTTTCTCCATCATTGGTAAAAACTGTGTAATCGGCCTCTTCGTCTGAAACAACATGAGCATTGGTTATAATCGTTCCGTCTTGGGAAACAATAAATCCCGTACCTCCACCGATTTCCTTCTTCTCTGTTCCTTCTTGCCGGTACTCAGGAACTTGTAATTCAAATGGCTGGCCAAAAAATTCTTCAAAGCCTTCAAAGGGATTAGTGTAATATTGCTCTATAATAGAAACATCTTTAGTCACAATAATACTAACCACTGCTGGTGAAACGTCTTCAACCACTTGAATAATTTTTTCTTCCTGAGTGGTCTGGGGAATATAAATCGGCTGTTTTTCAATAATTTTTTCTTGAGGTTCCGGAAGTTCAATATTTAATCTGGACAGAGAATTTTTTATTTCAGAATAAAAATAATTACCCGAAACCAATCCGCCTAAAAAACCGAACGAAGAAGAGATTATAACGATAACTATAACTGTCCAGAAAATTTTGTTTCGCCAGAAAGCTGGAAATTTAATTTTTGCTATTTTAAATTTCGGCAATCTAAACTTTGGCAAATCGTACATTGTCATAAAATTATTATAGCTATTTTTTTAAAGAGTAGTCAAATTTATAATTCAAAATATTGGTTTTCACCGGACCTAAAAAAACCATATGAAAACCGGTTAAAAGATATTTAGAATAAGTTTTTATTCTGCCGTCTTTGACTAATCGCCTGTTTGAAGTAATCACCGGTTTGGTTTCAATAAAGCCAAATTTAGCAATTTTAGAAGCCCTTTTAGCAAAATCAAAGTCCTCGGCTATTTTTATTTTTTCATCAAACCCGAAAATTCTTTCAAAAATTTCTTTTTTAACTAAAACCGAATTAAAAGTATGGGCAATAAAGTTTTGAGTTGTTTTTACAAACCAGTTGTAAGCTTTATAGTTTAATTTATCAAATTTATTTCCTTGAATGTGAATTGGAAAAGAAGCAACACCTAGTTTTCTTTTTTTAAATTCTTCTAAAAGTTCTTTTAGAAAATTTTTCGGCAGAAAAATATTATCAGCATCCATAAATAAAAAAACATCTCCTTTTGCTTTTTTTGCTCCTTTATTTCTTCCATATCCTGGCAAACCACCGGGAACAATCCTGCAATTATATTTAGCAGCAATTTCTTTTGTTTTATCTTTGGAGTTAGCATCGGCTATGATTATCTCATAATCTTTAAAATTCTGCTTTTTAATTTGTTCTAAAAGTAAAGGAAGATATTTTTCTTCATTTAGAGTTGGAATAATAATTGATAGCATAATTAAAATAATTTTTTAACTTCCTGCCAAATTGCCGGCTGATTTTGTTTCTCTTTCATCCAATACCACCATTCCCCTCCCCAAAGATAAAATTCATCGAACCCGGTTTGTTCAGCAAATTTAATATTTTTTTGAAAAATTTCCAAGTTCATTGTTTTTTCTTGCTCTTCTGGCGGAGACAAATAAAGGGGTTTTGGCCCCCAGGGCTCGGTTTGAAGCTCAACAACGATAACTTTTTTCTTAAAGATTTTTTTAACATAAAGGGCTTTTCGATAATAAAAAACCGAAGGCAAAGGGTAATTAATATACATACCAAGTTGCCTAAACCAAACTTTTTTATACATAGTCGTTCCGACTATATCTCCGATTCTAGCTGCTTCAATCCAAAACGAACCCTCTCCAGAATCAGATATTAAAACCGGTCTGTTGTCAAGTGATTTTACTAGATTTACTTCTTTTTTCAAAAAATCTTTGTCAATTTTCGGACACTCTCCGAAAGGAAAAAGCGGTTCATTTTCCACCTGCCAAGCAATTATAGAAGACAAATCTCGATATCTTAAAACAACTTCTTTGACTAAATTTGAAACTCTCTCTTGTTGCTCGTCCTTGTCTAATTCTTTAGCCCAACCAGGGATATGACATTCTGGCCAACGAGGAGTTCTCATTCCAATTACCAATAAAATTCTAGCATTGTATTCTCCTGCTGTTTTTATCTGCCAATCCAAGTCCTCAAAATAATATTGACCTTTTTCGGGTTCAAGCAAATCCCATTGAGTAATCAATTTTATATCTTTTATTTTTAAGTCGTCTAACAAAGCCAAATAAGTTTCCTGCCAGTCTAAACCTAAGTTTTCCGCCTGTTTCTGAGAAAAATTAACTCCCCAAATTATTTTTTCTGCTTGGGGAGCACTTCCGATAAATAAATAGCCGGCAAAGAGTAAAAAAATAATCAAGAAAGCCAATAATATTTTCTTAAAGATATTTTTCATATTGATAATAGAAATAAGCCAATACAAATTAATAAAACAGCAATAATTTTCTGAGAAAGAATTTCTTTAGAAATTCTTTCTTTTAACCCAACTCTTTTCGCCCAAGAAGACACAGTTAAAGAAAGTATTGTAGTAAAAATCAATAAAAATAGATATTTAGTTCCTTCTAAAACATTAACGAAAGCAAGAAAACTAAGAGGGACCAAGGCAACCGCCCAATTTTGTAAAATAAAAGCTCCTGTCCCTAATATTTCATTGGGAAGAAAAATTGCCCAAGTTTTTTTCTGAAAAATTTTCGGTTTTTTAAAGATGTCATCTCTCACTTCTTTGAAAAAAAGTAAAAACAGGACAACCAAAAAAGCTCCGATTCTTGTCCAGATAAAACCGGAAATAAATGGCTGGGATAAATAAACAAACTTGGCTAAAACAAAATATAAACTAAACAGAAAAGCAGCTAATGCGGCAATTGAAAGAGCTTTAAAGGAAACTGCTTTTTTCTTTTCTAAAGTAATAATTATGCTTCCCAAAACTAAAAAAACAAAAGCAATAAATTTGAAAGGGGCTAAAGATTCTTTTCCTCCACTAAAAATAAAAACTAAACCTAATGTAAAAATAGGTAAAAATCCTCCCAGGGCAGGCACTATTTTTGAAGCTTCAAAGGATTTCATTCCTTCAAAATAAATCCAGAGAGCTAAAATATGAAAAACTCCTGCCATTAGAGCTAAAAAAATAGTTGATAATTTAGGAATTAAAAAACCAAAAGGAATTAAGGCAACTGCTAAAATTCCCAGTGCTCCAATATAAAATGCATAAACTTTTGGAACAGGAATACGTTCGCCTAAAAGATACTTATCTCCTAAAGCAACAATTGCCAAGAGAAAATAAGCTGAAATAGCAACAATTAACCAAGTCATTTTAAGATAATGTTTTTAATTCTAAGTGTTCCTAATTTTTCTCCCTCAATAAAACCTTGCATAGCAGCTTCCGCTAAATAGCCATGTTTTATCCAATCAAAAAGCCATTGTTCAGTATCTCTGGGATTTTTTTGAGGACTCCCGAATCCTGATTTAAAAAGCCAGCTTTTGTTAAAATGTTCCTGAGAACCAATAGGTGGAGCAATAATAATAGGCAAACCTAAAGCAGTATAAAAAGAAAGTTCTGAAGGTTTAGTCCATAAAATATCGGTTTTTTTTAATTTTTGATTAAATTTTTTAAAATAATTTTCTATACTGAAATCATAAATTATTTCAATATTTTTGTTATTTTCCAAGTTTAATTCTCTGATTTTCTCTAAGAAGAAATTTTTAACTTTTTCTTTAATACCTGCTACTAAAATTATTTTAATTTCATTGGCTTTAATTTTTTTAGTTAAGGATTCCACAATTTTAATTCCAACTTCTTTTTGAGCTCCGGCCCCTCCAACGGCAAACATTATAGTTAAAATATGATTATTTTTTTGGGGCATTTTGCCCAATTTTCCTTCAACCAATATTTTATATCTCTCAAAATATTCTTTTTGTGGATCTAAGTTCAAAAGTCGGTATTTTAAATCTTTTTTCAAAGTTTCCATATTCTTGCCGTCAATATTTTTTAAAGGTAACGGATATCCTGTGAGAAAAATATTTTTGGGTTTCACTCCGTAAAGCTTTAATCTTTCAACCACTCTTTTATTCGGAGCAAAATATTTAATCTTACTTTTTTTCGGATTTAAAGGTGCCCAAGTTCTGGAAATATCTGTATCGCAAATTATACAAAAAATCTCTCCGGGATAATGAAAAAACTCAGCCATAAAAGCCGGGATAAAAAAAGTAGTGACTAGTGGTATTGGTTTTTGTTTTAGCTTTGAGATTAAATTTTTACCCCAGCCATTTCTGAATAAATTATAAGTTTGTTTTAAGCTAAAATTTGGTTTAGACAGGTCTCTTCTAGGATAAAAATTAAGAATTTTTTGAAATCTATCATAAATTGAAAATACGGCCTTACCTATTAATGGAATTCTTCGAAAACGAGAAATAAACTCATAAAATTTTCTGGCTGTTTCCCAAATTTTACGGTCTTGCTGAGGAATACCCTGATAATCGTTGGCATTAATAATTTTTCCATCAAAGGCTATATCCCGCAGAGGATAAGCGGTTCTTTGATGACCATAACCCATATTAACAGATATTAACCAAACTTTTTTCTTCATTCTAAGATTTATTATATCATATTTAGTAGTTTAAAAAATTTAATTTTTGTTTCTTCCTAAGCTGCCAGGTTATAAGTCCCAAAATCAAATAAGAGCAAAATAGCCAAATCCATGAAATTTCTAAAGTTAAAGACGCCCAGGAAACCTGAGAAAATAAATCAATCGTTTTTATTAAATATGTCAACAATAACCAGCAAGGCCAACATAAAATCCATCCCAAAACCGGAAAAACTATTCCGACAATTCCAAAAATGAACCCTGAAATCATAATATAAGGCAAAAATGGAACAATTAAAACATTACTAAGTGGAGCTATACGAGAAAAGTAGCCAAAGTTATAAATAAGAATTGGCAAAGTAAAAATTTGAGCAGATAAAGTCATAGCTAAAATATTTCTTAATTGGAAAAAATTAGGAATTTTTCTAAGCAAATTTTGAAAAGCAGGCATTAAATAAATTATTCCGAACATCGCTAAAAAAGATAGCTGAAAACCGACATCTAATCTTAAAAGTAAAGGATTCTGTCCTAACATTAGAGCGCCAGCAATTATTATTGCACGCGAAGAAACATTTTGTTTTCCTAAATATTGTCCGAAAAGAAAAAGTCCGCCCATAATCCCGGCACGGATAGCCGAAGGTTGAAGACCAGTCATAATAATAAAAAGAATAACTAAAATAACAGCAATATAAAAAGCTTGCTGCCTCCATAATCCCAAACCAATCAATAAACTCATCAAAACGCTGGTTAGAATGGCAACGTGCATTCCCGAAACCGCAGTAATATGTCGAACTCCTGCATAATTTAATTTTTCTTTCCATTCCTGAGAAATTCTGCTTTTATCTCCTAAAATTATAGCTCCTAAAATTGAACTTTGTGGCGGTGATAGATTTTGAGAAATACTTTCCCTTAGTTTATTTTTGAAACTCAAAATTTTAGTATAAATAAAATTTCCTTGATTTCTTTTTATTGGTTCAATTTCCGGAAAATAAACTACTGAATAAATCCCCTCTTTAGCTAAATAATCTTTGTAATTAAAATCAGGAAACTCTTCCGGAGTTAATAGATCTCCTGTAATTTTTAATTTATCACCATATTGATATTGGGAATACTTTGTAGTGGTTACTAATATTTTTCCATCTAAATTATCCAGTTTAATTGTTAATTTTATATTTTTTTCTCTAATATCTGGCTCTTTAATAATTTGACCTGTTAAAGTAGTTTTTTGAAATTGCTCATTATATTGTACTAACTCGTTGTTCGTAATTTTCTTTTCAGCAATTTGATGCCGCCAAATTCCTAAAACTAAAAATAACAAACAAAAGCCGATTATCACTAACACAGCCTTTCTTTTTAAGCTTAAAGAAAGCGAAACAGAAATCAAAAAAATTCCTAAAATTAAAAACCCCAATAAAAAGGGCTGAGGAATTTGAAAAATTGAGTTTAAGAATATGCCTCCGATAAAAGAAAGGCATAAATAAAGAAAAATTTTCGAAGCAGACATTTATTTATTTTACCTTATCTGACAAACTTCAAAAAATGGAGAAATTGCTTTTTGGATTTCTAAAATATATTTATCTGGATAAGGTTTTATTTTTTCAAAGCTTGGATTAATTGTTTTTTCTGCCCTGAAATTTTGTAGATAATATTTTTTAGCCGGTTTTATCCAATAAACAATTTTTAAAATGTCTTCCTTATTTAAAATTGTCGGCACTACCGTTGTCCTAAATTCATAATCTACTTTTCCTTGTTTCAGAATGTTTACGCTTTCTTGAATATCTTTAACTTTCACTTTTCCAAAAAAAACTTTTGAATATTTTTCTTTTGGCAGCTTAACATCCATAGCTACGTAATCAATTAACTTTCTATCAATTAGGTTTTTAAGCATCTCGGGATTTGAACCATTAGTATCAAGTTTTATTAAATAACCCAATTTTTTAATTTTCTTACAAAATTCCGGCAAATCTTTATTAATAGTTGGTTCTCCGCCGCAAATTACTACTCCTTCCAATAACCCTTTCCTTTCTCTTAAAAAATTAAAGAAATCTTTTTCTAAAATTTTAGGCTGTTTTTTTATTTCTTCCGGTAAAACCAATTCTTTTGAATAACACCATGGACAGCGAAAATTACAACCGCAAAGAAAAACCGTACAAGCTACCTGTCCGGGATAATCAATTAGGGTAATTTTTTGCAACCCGCCGATTTGCATTTAAGTTTTAGCTAATTCTTGTTTTCTGATTTTAAATTCCTTTCTTTCTTTAAATTCTTCCTGCTTTCCAGTATTCCATTGAGATATTGGACGGAGATATCCAACTATTCGGGAATAAACTTCACATGGTTGTTTAATAGTACACTTCGGACAATAAAAATGCTCCCCGGATAAATAACCGTGAGTCGGACATATAGAAAAAGTAGGGGTAATAGTAATATAAGGCAAATGAAATTTCTCAAAAACTTTTTTAATCAAATTTTTAACCGTTTGAATATCCGAGATCTTCTCCCCTAAAAGCAGGTGAAGCACGGTTCCGCCAGTATAGCGGGATTGTAATTCATCTTGAAGTTCTAAAGCTTCAAAAGCATCATCGGTACAATTAACCGGCAATTGAGTTGAATTAGTATAATAAGGTTTTTCTTTAGTCCCAGCACAAATTATTTCAGGATACTTTTCTCTATCTTTCAAGGCTAATCTATAAGCAGTTGATTCAGCCGGCGTAGCTTCTAAATTATAGATATGATCTGTATCTTTCTGATATTCCTTCAATTTTTCTCTCATAAAATCCATTACTTCTAAGGTAAATTTCTTACCTCTTTTAGAAGCAACGTCTTCTCCAAGAAAATTCAGAAGCGCTTCGTTCATTCCAATTAAACCAATAGTTGAAAAATGATTGGCAAAATAAGATCCACGCATCTTTTTCACTCCGTCAAGATAAAATTTAGAGTAGGGATATAATCCTTTTTCAATAAAGTTTTCTATTGTTTTTCTTTTAATTTCCAGACTTTCTTTAGCCAAATCCATCATTTTCCCCAATTTTTCAAGGAATTCTTTTTTAGTCTTTGATATATAGCCAATTCTGGACATATTTATAGTGACTACTCCAATGCTACCAGTAAGAGCTCCCGAACCAAACAATCCGCCACCTCCCCGATTATAAAGTTCTTTAAGGTTTAATCGTAATCGGCAGCACATGGAACGCACATCTTCCGGATTCATTTCCGAATTAATATAATTTGCAAAATAATTAGTTCCGTATTTTGCCGAAGCTTCAAAAATTCCATCAAACGCCGGCTCTTCCCAAGGAAAATCTTTAGTAATATTAATAGTTGGAATAGGAAAAGAAAAAGGTCTTCCGCTCTTATCGCCCTCTAACATCGTTTCATAGAACGCTTTATTAAATACTTTCATTTCTTCTTGAAACTCTCCATAAGTCTCCTTTTGAGGCTTACCGCCGATGATTACCGGCTGTTTAGCAAAAGCAAGAGAAGGCTTAAGATCTAAAGTAATATTAGTAAAAGGACATTGAAATCCAACCCGGGTAGGAACAGCCATATTAAATAAAAATTCCTGAAGCGCTTGCTTAACTTGTTGATAGTTTAAATTATCATAGCGAATAAAAGGAGCTAAAAGAGTATCGCAGTTTGAAAAAGCAACGGCTCCTGCGCATTCTCCCTGAAGAGTATAAAGAAAGTTTACCATCTGTCCCAAAACAGCCCTAAAATGTTTTGCCGGCTTTGCTTCAACTTTTCCCGGCACTCCACAAAACCCTTTTAGCAAAAGATCATATAAATCCCAGCCCATACAATAACAACTAAGAGTATCTAAATTATGTAAATGAAAATCTCCTGATTGGTTAGCTTCTCTGATTTCTTTAGGATAAACTTTATTCAACCAATATTTTTTAACAATATAACTAACTCCGTAGTGATTTAATCCTTGGAGAGAAAATGCCATATTCGCATTTTCTTGAACCTCCCAGTCTAATTTTTCTAAATATTGATCTACTCTATCTACGGCCTCTTCAGAAACTTTTATCACTTCCCTAATTTTTCTTCTTTGTTCTCGATATAAAATATATGCCTTGGCGGTTTTTACCAGATCCTCTAAAATTAAAACCTCTTCAATAATGTCCTGAATTTGTTCAACCGCTGGAATTTCTTCTTTTTTAAACCTTCTATTTAAAATTTGAATTACCTGTTCAAAAACTTTTTTTGTTTTTTTACCATCTCCTTCTCCTGCGGCAGTAATAGCTTTAAAAATAGCATCTTTGATTTTAGCTTGGTCAAATTCAACAATGATGCCATCTCTTTTTTGAACTTTAGTAATTTTATTTTCTGACATATAAATAAAAAAAATAGATTATTTCATTTTAAAATAATAAAAGAGCCCCGTCAATCCGGAGCTAAAGCTAAAAACTGTGGATAACTCGGTTTTCAAAAGCCAGTAGCAATAACGCTTACTTTTATCTCTCCTTTTTTCAAAATTTCCGATTGAACTGCACCAAAAATTACTTTAGCTTCAGGATTCACTTCCTGACAGATAATTTTAGCTGCTTCGTCAATTTCCGAAAGAGAAATATCTTTACCTCCGGAAATATTAAACAAAATACCCTTTGCTCCACGGCAACTAAAATCAAGCAAAGGAGAATTAATAGCAGCTAAAGCTGCTTCTTTAGCTCGTTGAGCTCCTTGAGCTTTTCCTACTCCAAAAAGAGCAGTTCCGGAATTTTCCATAATAGCTTTAACATCGGCAAAATCAACATTAATAATCCCAGGCAACATTATTAAATCAGAAAGTCCTTGAACAGCCTGTCTTAAAATATCATCACAAATCCAAAAAGCATTTAAAACCGTAGTTTTTGAATCTAAAGCTTCTAATAATTTATCATTTTGGATATAGACTAGAGAATCAACTTTTCTTTTTAAATTTTTAATTCCTATCTCGGCAGTTTTTTGACGAAGATTGCCTTCAAAAGAAAACGGTTTAGTTACTATAGCTATAGTTAAAGCTCCTGATTGTTTGGCTATTTCAGCTACAACCGGAGCAGCACCAGTACAGGTTCCACCTCCTTCGCCTCCGGTAATGAAAACCATATCCGCACCTTTTAGAAGTTCAGAAATTTCAGTTTTTTGTTCTTCAGCTGCTTTTCTTCCAATTTCAGGATTCATTCCAGTTCCTAATCCTTGAGTCAATTTTTGACCAATTCGAAGTTTCAAATCAGCATTAGCTTTTTTTAAGTCCTGGATGTCGGTATTTATTACTATCATTTCTACACCATTAATATTACATTTTTTCATTCTTGAAATAGCATTGCAACCAGACCCGCCAATTCCCACAACT
>Ga0265592_1001464_pt1 | contig 10199 bp, 10 predicted proteins | sample saktaG_7_FD_190141 | JGI IMG/M metagenome (GOLD analysis project Ga0265592, IMG submission 190141) | Saline water microbial communities from Sakinaw Lake, British Columbia, Canada - sak_2010_1_5_120m | ecosystem: Environmental > Aquatic > Non-marine Saline and Alkaline > Saline ... | reverse complement strand
TTAAATTTTCAGATAGAGGAGGTTCCACTTTGGGAAACACTTCATTTTCAGGAAGTTATCTTTTATTTAATGTCTTTTTAGGTTTGTATTTGTTTTTCAAAGAGAGAAAATTGGTCATTTTAAAGAATATTTATTTAGGAATCATTATCTTAGAAATCTTTGTCATATATTTTCAAGGAGCCAGAGCTGCTTTTATTTCAACTCTGGGTGGACTTGGATTAATATTCTTACTTTGGTTATGCTTTGAATCAAAAATAAAAATAATAAGAGGTTTAAATAAAATAGTTTTAACTATTTCCATAATTGTTATTTTAGGTTCAATTGTTTTACTTTATCTACCCAACAATCCTATTCATAATAAATTTGGAGAAATAACTACTCAAAGTAGATTTGCTAATTGGGAAATTGCACAAAAAGCAACATTAGAAAGGCCATTGCTTGGTTCTGGTCCGGAAAATTATACTGTAATTTTTACCAAGTTTTTTAATCCTTCTCTTTTTATTCCTGAATACGGAGGGGAGATCTGGTTTGACAGAACACATAACATTATTCTTGATACCTTAGTAATGACAGGGATTATAGGACTTATGGCTTATTTAGGATTATTTCTAAATATGTTTTTGGTTTTAAAAAACAAGTATTTTGATAAGAAAACAATTGATTTTTGGACTTTTTCAGTATTTATTGCTTTACCAGTTGCTTATTTTGTTCAGAATCTCACAGTGTTTGACATGGTAACCAGTTTAATGATGTTTGTTCTAGTATTAGGGTTTGTAGCATTTTTAGCTGGATCAAAAAGGGGGGAGCAAGATGCAAAGAGAATTGTTTCTGAACGTCAAACATTAGCAATAGTTTTATCTATTATATTTATCTTTACTTTCTTCAATTTTATTATCCAGCCATATAGAACAGATACTTATGTAATAAAATCTCTTGCTGACTCTAATGGAAACCAATTAGCGCCTGAACAAAGAGTTGATTTTTATAGAAAGGCATTAGAATCATCTCAAATGGGCAAATACCAAATCAGAGAATTTTTTGGTCAAAATTCAGAAAGTATTATTAAAGCGAATCTTAATAATATCCCGAGAGAACAAATTAAAATGGAGCTTGATTTTGTGATAGCAGAACTTGAAAAAACAAACAAAGAATCTCCATTAGAATATCGTTCTGTTCTTAAGTTAACAAAGCTTTATAGCCTTTATGCCTTGGTTGAACCTGAAAAATTAGAATTGGCTGATTTTTATGGGAATGAATGCCTTAGATTGTCTCCTGATAACCAGCAAGGATATTGGGCCTTGGCTCAGGTAAAGATTTATAAAGGAGAGTTTGACGAGGCATTGCTTTTGTGTCAAAAAGCAATAGAGCTTGAGCCAAGATGGATTCAATCTCATCAAATAGCTATTCAAGTTAGCGAAATATCAAATCAACCAGAAATAACTGAACAATTAATTAAAAATGCAATTGAAATAAATCCTGAATGGGCATCAGAGTTTCAAGAATCAACAACTACACAGGAATAAATAACATTTCTCTACTTTACTATTTTATTGCGTTATGTTATTCTGTACATAAGTGTACTATTTAAACTAACGTAAATGAAGAAATGTAGTAAATGTAAAATTGAAAAAAGGTCAAGTGAATTTTATAAGCATTCTAAATCTTTAGATGGGTTACAAAGTTGGTGTAAAGAATGTAAGTCAAAATTAGCGATAAGTAACAGGGCAAGAGAATATAATAAAAAATACTGGCAAAGCAAAAAAGGGAAATACATAAAATATAAACACAGTTGTAAAAATAAGGGAGTGAAGTTTGGAATAAGTTTTAAGGAGTTTGAAAAGTACTGGCAAAAACCTTGCCACTATTGTAATTCTAAAATAGAAACCATTGGGCTGGACAGGGTGGATTCTAATAAGGGATATTTTCTTGATAATATAGTGTCTTGTTGCAGAGTGTGCAATAGAATGAAGTCAGATTTATCAGAAGATGTCTTCATAGAATATTACAGAAAGATTGTAAAACATTATGATTAAGCTAACGGCTTTTTAATAATATTATGAGCAAAACAAAGGATCAAAAAATAAAAAAACTACTACAAAGTTCAAGAAAACTCTACCATACTCAAGATTTGGCGGTTCTTTGGGCTATGGATAATTCTAATACGCTCTATACGACCATAAAGCGCTATATCAAAAGAGGCCTTTTAAACAAAATTCATAAAGGGTTTTATTCTACAGCATCTTTAAAAGAAATCGACCCTATCCGCCTGGGGCTTGTTGGAATTCATAGATATGGTTATTTGAGTACAGAAAGTATTCTTGTGAAACAAGGATTAATATTTCAAGATACGCAATACATAACTTTGATCTCAAATATATCTAAAAGATTTGAAATCCTTGGACACAAGTTTTTAGTGCGCAAAATGCGAGATAAGTATTTACACAATGAAGCAGGCATAATAGTTCAGGATGGCATTAAATTTGCTTCTGCTGAGAGGGCAGTAGCTGATATGCTCTATTTTAATTCAAGTTATCATTTTGATGCCAAAGATATTATTAATTGGAAAAAGGTAGAAGAAATTAGAAATAAAATAGGTTACTAAATTTATGGTAGGACCAATTAACAAAGAACAATCTAGACACGAGGCTCATATGTATCGTCTTCTTGTGGAAATCTTGGATAATAAATACCTTGTTGCCAATTCATTTTTTAAAGGAGGTACATGTGCAAGGATGCTAGGATACTTGGATAGATTTTCAGTTGATTTAGATTTTGATATTAAGGAGAATATAGATAAAAAAAAGTTTAGAGAGATTCTTTATTCCATATTTAAAAATTTAAATATTGAAATAAAAGACGAAAGTAAAAAAGCATTGCAGTTTTTTTTAAAATATCCGGCTCCTTCTGGAAAAAGAAATACAGTAAAGATTGAGTTTTTGGATAAAATCTTTGAGGCGAATAAATATGAATCTAAATATCTTTCACCCATTGAAAGAACAGCAATGTGCCAAACAGTTGAGACGATGTTTGGGCACAAACTTGTTGCCTTAATAGACAGATATGAACAGGGAGGCAGTATGGCAGGAAGGGACCTCTATGATATACACCATTTTTTTCTACAAGGTTATGATTATAATGGTCAAGTTATAATAGAGAGAAGAGGGGTTTCTGTTTTAGAATATTTTCAAGAACTAAAACGATTTATAAATAATCATATTACACGTAAAATTTTAGAGGAGGATTTGAATGTATTGTTAGAATATAAAAAGTTTAAACAGGTTAATAAGTATCTCAAAAAAGAAACTCTTAATTTTATAGATATAGAAATAGAGAGGTTGAAAAAACAGAGTTGACAAAATAGGAACTATTTCCGATAATAACAATAAAGTATGATTATTGGAAACGTATGATTTTTAATGAATTAAAAAATAAAGTAAAGAATTATCCCTTATTTAAACTGGAAGATATTTTTAAGTGGTTTCCTGATGCCAAAAGGACAACTACTCTAAACCAATTAAATTTTTGGGTCAAAAAAGGATACCTTGAAAAAATTAGAAGGGAAGTTTATAAACTTTCTGATTTTGAGGTCAAGGATACATTTTTATTATCTTCTTATATTTATTCTCCTTCCTATATTAGTATGGAAACCGCTTTAAATTATTACAGTATTATCCCTGATATTCCTTTTGCTGTAACATCTGTTGCTTTAAACAAAACAAAAACCTTTAAAACCAAAGACTATGGAGTTTTTTATTATCATCACTTAAAACCAGAATTATTTTTTGGATTTAAAAGTATTGTAATAGAAAAAAATTACTCTTATAATATTGCTTCTCCCGAGAAGGCTTTGTTTGATTATTTTTATTTAAAAACAAAGAAAATTGAATCTTCAAAGGGAGCTATTGAAGAATTGAGGTTGTCTTTACCAAAGGATTTTAATTGGAAGAGTTTTAAAAAGTGGGAAGAGTTAGTTTCTAAAAAGAATAAAAGTTTCCATAATTTAATTAAATTTTTAATGAAAAAACATGCTAAATGAATTTCTATTGGAAAGCTTAAAAGAGGAAGGCAAGAGACTAGGGGTCCCATTGGGGAAAGAAAGAGCATTGATTAGAGAATATTTACAAACAAGAATTATTTATCTTCTCTATAATAAACCTTTGTCTAAACGATTTTCTTTTATTGGCGGGACAAGTCTAAGGATTTTAAGAAATTTAGATCGTTTTTCCGAAGACTTAGATTTTGATAATTTAGGTTTAAAATTTTTACAAATTAAAAATCTTTTCTTGGAAATTAAAAATGAACTTTCCAGAGAGGGATTTGAAATTGATTATAAGATTAAAAAAACTGATGGTTCTGGAATTGGCGAATTCAAGTTCAAAAATTTAATTTTCCAATTAAAAATTAGTTCCCATAAAGAAGAGAGATTAGTTATAAAAATTAATTATACTACTCCAAAAATAAAACCTAAAACAGAGGTAGTTATTTTAAATCGGTTTGGATTCGTTCAAGGGATTTTGACTAACACACCAGAGTTTCTTTTAGCTGGAAAGATGAGGGCTATTTTAACAAGAAAAGACTTACAGCCAAGAGATTTATATGATGTAGTTTGGTTTTTGTCTAAAAATATTCACCCGGATATTGCTTTGTTTCATGGGACTGAGTTTAAAAACGAAAAAGATTTATTCAAAAAGCTTCAAGAAGTTTTTGAAAAAAAGGTAAAATCAAATCTTTCTTCGCTTGAAAACCGATTAAAACCATTTTTGATTCAAGAGAAAAATATTTATTACTTAGATATTTTCGGGGATTTAATGAAAAAAATGGCTAAAAATAGCTTGACAAAGAGGTTTCAATTTGGTAGTATGCAATCGTGAGTGTTATTTACGATTCGTCGTAAATGCCACATCTATGTTGGCAAAGAGCGTTAGGGATTTCTGACGCTTTTTGCTTTTTTTATTGTACTAGTTTATAATTAAATTGGACTGGGAGCTAGCACTCACAAAAGACATAGGTTGGGGTAAACTCTCCCAGTCCATTTTATGAATAATATTTTATTAAAAGATTACACTAGTTTTAAAATAGGTGGTCCGGCAAAATATTTCTTCAAAGTAAAGACCAGAGAAGATTTAATCAAAAAAATTCAAATGGCAAAAGAATTAAATTTGCCTTTTTTTATTTTAGGGGGAGGAAGCAATTTATTAGTTTCGGATAAGGGATATAAGGGGATTGTTATCAAAATGGAAAATCCATGTACTAGCTGTCGAATCAATCTTGAAAAAGATAAAATTATAGCACAAGCAGGTATGAAATTAGCAGATTTAGTTAAGTTTTCTGTAGAAAAGAATTTAACTGGGCTAGAGTGGGCAGTGGGGATACCAGGGACAATAGGCGGGGCAGTAAGAGGGAGCATTCAAGCATTTAAAAAATCAATAAGTGAAACAATAGAATCAATTGAGGCTTTAGATGTTCTAAAATTGGAAATTAAAAATTATCAAGCCAAAGATTGTAATTTTAATTACAAAGAAAGTATTTTCAAGAAAAATAAAAATCTGATTATTCTTTCTTGTGTTTTTAAATTAAAAAAAGGAAACAAAGAAGAAATTAAAAAGAAAATAGAATATTTTTTAGATTATAGAAGAAAAAATCATCCCTTAGATTTTCCATCAGCCGGTTCTATTTTTAAAAATCTTGAAAACAAAAAAGTATGGAAGTTAATTAAAGAATGCGGGTTAGAAGGCAAAAGAATTGGCAATGCCCAGATTTCAAAAAAACATAGCAATTTTATTATCAATCTTGGTAATGCCTCTTCAAAAGATGTTTTAGGCTTGATAAACTTGGCAAAAAAACAAGTAAAAAATAAATTTGGAATTGAGATTGAAGAAGAAATTTTTTATTTAGAATAAAAAAGACTTGACATTGTTTTTTATAATGAAATAATAATATAATATAATATTTTTTAAAAAATTATTGGAGTAAATAATTATTAATTACAAAAAGTGAGGTAATTAAAAAGTCGACTATTTACTGAACACTAAATAAATTAGGTTTTTAAAAATTATGGTTAAGAAAAAAGTTGCTAAAAGAAAACCTGCAAAAAGAAAAGTTGTAAAAAAGAAAGTTGTAAAGAAAAGAAAACCAGCTAAAAGAAAGAAAAAATAACTTTTTGCATCTCTAAAACTCCGCTACTATCTTAGAAGCGGAGTTTTTATTTAATATATTGAAAATAGACGATTTATAAGGTACAATTTTAATACTATGCAGATTATTATTAAAGGGACTAAAATAAAATTAACTAAGACTTTAAAAGATTTTGTGGAAGAAAAAATTAAAGATCTGGAAAAGTTTTTTGAGTTTAAAATAAAACAAGATTTTGAAGTTAAGGCTTTCGTTGAAATAGGAAAAACATCTGAGCGTCATAGAAAGGGGGACATATTTTTTGCAGAATGTCAGATTTTTTTGCCCGGCAAGGGAGTGAGAGCTGTTGCAGAAAGAGAAGATTTAAAATTAGCTATTTGTGAAGTGAAAGATGAACTTCAAATTCAATTAAAAAAATATAAAGAGATTCAGAAGGAAAAAATTATTAAAGAAAAAAGAAAAATTAAATTATGAATTTTTTGTTTAATCTTTTCGGAGATCCCAATAAAAAATATTTAGAAAAACTTCAGCCAATAATTGATAAAATAAATAACCTGGAATCACAATTCCAGGGTTTTTCAAATGAAGAGCTTAGGGAAAAGACAAATGAATTTAAAAATAGATTAAAGAATAATGAAACTTTAGATGATATTATGCCAGAAGCATTTGCGCTTGTTCGCGAATCAGCAAAGAAAACATTAAATCAGCGTCATTTTGATGTTCAATTAATTGGAGGGATATCTTTGCATCAAGGGAAAATTGCCGAGATGGTGACTGGTGAAGGAAAAACCTTGTGTGCGACCTTACCTGCCTATTTAAACGCCTTAGAAGGGAAAGGTGTTCATATCATCACGGTGAATGATTACTTAACCAAACGAGACATGATTTGGATGGGACAAATATATCATTTACTCGGATTATCAGTTGGCTGTATTGTTCATGAAAAAGCATATTTATATGATCCAGAATATAGCGAAGAAAAAGACAAGGAGAGAGATTTAATCGGAGGGTTTAAAGTTGTGGAGAGTTTTCTTAAGCCGGTTTCCAGAAAACAAGCCTATTTGGCTGATATTGTTTATGGCACGAATAATGAATTTGGGTTTGATTATTTAAGAGATAACATGGCGCTCACTTTGGAAGATTTAGTTCAAAAAGGATATCATTATGCAATTATTGATGAGGTTGATTCAATTTTGATTGATGAAGCCAGAACTCCTTTAATAATTTCTGAGCCAGACATAGAAAGTTCAAATTGGTATAAAGATTTTTCCAGAATTATCCCTCGCTTAGAAGAAAATCTTGATTATAATATTGATGAAAAAATGAAAGCAGCAACATTAACAGAAAAGGGGATTGATAAGATTGAAAAGATTTTAGGAGTGGAAAATATTTATCAAGACAAAGGCATAAAATATTTACATTATTTAGAACAAGCACTTAAGGCTCGAGTTTTTTTTCAAGTAGATAAAAATTATATTGTAAAACAAGGAAAAGTAATTATTGTTGATGAGTTTACAGGAAGATTAATGCCGGGCAGAAGATATTCCGGAGGATTGCATCAGGCGATTGAAGCAAAAGAAGGAGTAGAAGTTCAGCCAGAATCAAAAACATTGGCTTCAATCACTTTCCAGAATTATTTTAGAATGTATAAGAAATTAGCCGGAATGACTGGGACAGCTGTGACTTCAGCCGAAGAGTTTGATAAAGTTTATAATCTTGATGCTGTTGTTGTCCCGACTAATAAACCAATGCAGAGAAACAATTTATCGGATTGTGTATATAAAACAGAAAAAGGGAAATTTATGGCCATAGTTGAAGAAGTTAAGTCCAGACATAAAAATGGTCAACCAATTTTGATAGGAACAACTTCAATTGAAAAAAATGAGTACTTGGGGAAACTTTTAGATAGAGATGGTGTTCCTTGCCAGATTTTAAATGCCAAACAACATGAGAGAGAAGGAGAGATTATAGCTCAGGCAGGGAGATTAGGGGCAGTTACAGTTGCTACTAATATGGCCGGGAGAGGGGTTGATATAATATTAGGTGGAAATCCATCAAGTCCTGAAGAAGCACAGAAAGTTAAAGAATTAGGAGGACTGCACGTTATCGGGACAGAGAGGCACGAGGCCAGAAGAATTGATAATCAATTAAGGGGAAGAGCAGGCAGACAAGGTGATCCAGGTTCTTCCCAATTTTTTGTTTCTTTGGAAGATGATTTAATGCGTATTTTTGGCGGGGACAGAATAAAATCTGTAATGGAGATGTTGAAAATTCCAGAAGACCAGCCCATAGAAGCAAAAATCCTATCTAATAACATAGAAAAAGCTCAAGAAAAAATTGAAGGAATGAATTTTGATTTGAGAAAACATATTTTAGAATATGATGATGTAATTTCCAAACATAGAAATAGAATTTATTCAGAGAGAAAAGAAATTTTAGGAAAAGATTATGATGAACTTAAAAATTTTGTGCAAAACATTGTTAAAAAAGAAATTGAGAAAATAGTTATTTTTCATACGAATGTAGATGAAAATAGTTTTATGTTTAAAGAAATTTTTGAAGAAATAAAAACTATATTTCCTATTCCAGATGAAATTTATGCAGAAATAAAAAGAATAAAGCAGCAAACAGAACTTATAAATTATTTATTCGGCTTAAGCAAGATTGCTTTTAATAAAAAACAAGAAGAAGAGGGGGCAGAAAGCATGGAAAGAATTTTGAGATTTATTTCAATCAAGACAATTAATTTCTTGTGGTCAGAACACCTAGACACAATGGAATCTTTGAAGGGTTCTGTGAGTTTGCGCGCATATGGGGGAAGAGATCCTTTAATTGAATATAAAACAGAAGGAAATAAACTTTTTAGGCAATTTCAAGATTCTTTAAACTCTCAAATTAGCAGAACTATATTCAAGCTTTCTATCAAAACTTGAATTACTTAAAATGATGAAAAAATTATCTCACAATATTATATTTCGTCCGGAACCTGAGGGTGGGTTTACGGTTATAGTACCTAGCTTACCAGGATGTATTACATATGGAAAAAATCTTCAAGAGGCAAAGAAAATGGCTATTGATGCTATCAAAGGATATATTATCAGTTTAAAAAAACATAAAGTTGTGTTTAGCTAGGATCTACATAAGATTAATGGAGCAGAAGATAGGTATCTGCTCTTTTTTTAGGGCTTGAAAAAAAATAAAATTTATTGTAAGGTTAAATTTGTATAAGTCAAATATGTTTAAAAAAGGCGTTGGTTCTAATTTATTAATCATTTTTATTTTGGCTATTTTAGGCCTAAATTTTGTCTATCCTAAATACTTAAATCAAGGGGTGGACTTTTTTAATAGTTTTGAATTCTCAATTCTCAATTCCGAAATAAAATTATCTCATTTTCCAGAGGTTGGTTTTAAATTGGGACTTGATTTGCAAGGTGGTAGCCATTTAGTTTATGAGGCAGATTTATCAAAAACAGAGGCAAGTGAAAAGAATAGCGCTACGCAAGGGCTGAGAGATGTGATTGAAAGAAGAGTCAATCGTTTCGGGGTTGGCGAGCCAATTGTTAGAATCCAGGAACAAGGAGAACATAAAAGATTAATTATTGAATTGCCTGGGGTTAAAGATGTTGAAGAGGCGATTAATGCTATAGGAAAAACTCCTTATCTTGAATTTAGAGAAGAAAGGACAGAAGAAGAGGTTACTGCAATTTTAAATCAATATGAAGAGTTTAAAGATAAAAGCATAGAAGAAATAATGCAAGTTCCGGATTGGCAGGATATATTACAGGAAGATCCTTATTTCAAATCAACTAAGCTAACCGGGCAGTATTTAGAAAAAGCAGAGGTTGCTTTTGACCAAACAACTTTTGAAGCCGAAGTGCTTTTGCAATTTGATGATGAGGGAAAAGATATTTTTAATGAACTTACTACTTCCAACATTGGGAAACAATTAGCTATTTATATTGATGACAGTTTAATTTCTGCTCCTGTTGTGAGGGAGGCTATTCCTAATGGAAAAGCAAGGATTACTGGAAAATTTACAACAGAAGAAGCTAAAAGCTTGGCTCGCA
>Ga0265592_1001461_pt1 | contig 10203 bp, 3 predicted proteins | sample saktaG_7_FD_190141 | JGI IMG/M metagenome (GOLD analysis project Ga0265592, IMG submission 190141) | Saline water microbial communities from Sakinaw Lake, British Columbia, Canada - sak_2010_1_5_120m | ecosystem: Environmental > Aquatic > Non-marine Saline and Alkaline > Saline ... | reverse complement strand
TGACTGGTGATTCGTGGGCGTTAGAGGTCGTGGGTCGAGCCTCAAAGCCTATGCAGCTTGTGTTTGGTGTTCACCCCAGGTATGGGCGTACATGGCAATATAATCTCTATGCGGATAAGGCGTTTTTACCGCAGCCGAAAATTGATGAGAGGACAAAGGAAAATTAAAGAGTACCCATATCTTGTGTTTTAGGTATTATTGACCACTACCCCTTGCATAATTGAAAAAAAGTGTGCTAAATTATTAGGAGGCGGAATGGTAACAGCAACAGAGATAGAGCCGAAACTGAGCTTAGGCCAGCAGCAGGATGAGTTTGGTCGCTGTATGGTTGACCCTTGGTATTGGCTCACCCATTATGTTAAAACCATAGACTATAGCAGTCAGGAAATAAGTCCGTTTCCCGACTGGGATTATCTTCATTTACTTCTTCTCTTACTCAGAGACCACCAGCAGCTCGCAATTCTGAAAGGGAAGCAGCTTGTTATTAGCTGGACGCTTGCTGGCTATGCGTTGCACAAGTGCTATAAAAATGCGAATGTGCTGATGCTGTCCGCTGGTGAGGTTGAGGCTGGTGTGTTGCTTGGCAAGAGTAGCTTTATAAACGCACATCTTCCAACATTCTTGCGGCTGAAGACTTCGCACGATGGGGCTGAACTACTCGCCTTCTCAGACGTAATGAGCCAAATCCGTGCCTTGCCATCTACAGAAAAGGCGGGTGTGGGTGAAACTGCTACGCTTGTTATTAGAGACGAGCTTGAGTACCACGAATATGCTGAGGAGAATTACGGCCAAATCAGACCGACAATCGGTGGTGGCACGCAGATTGTTGACTTGTCAACTTCCAGGCGTAGTAAGCCAACTAGCCATTTTAAGCAGATTTACAGGGGTGGTAAGGTAGGTACTAATAACTACTATTCCCTATTCTTGCCCTGTCTTGTTCGTCCCGATAGGGATATGGATTGGTATCATAACGAAGAAAAAGATTACGCCATGCGTTACATATTCGAGCAGAATAATCCATTGACTGAGGCAGATGCCCTTGATAGTGTTGAGGGAATCGGCCTGTTTGAGAAAGAAGCCTTAGAGAGACTACTTGTTAATACTTGCGAGCCAGTAAGAACGCCGAGTGCTAATACCTATATCTATCATCCTCATAAGCCAGAGCTTAGATACTATGTTGGTGGTGATGGCGCTGAGGGCAGAGGTGGTGATTATAGCGTTCTCTGGATTGAGGGAACGGATGGTACACGCCGGCATTTGGCTGCAATGATGCATTCTAACCAGATGACACCCGACATATTCGCTACACACGCCCTTGACCTCTTGAAAGGCTATGGCAGCCCCATGATTGTCATGGGGGCAAGTGCCTGGGATATTATGATTCAGAAAGCATTGAAGACTATGGGGTATGCAGGAGAGATTTATTGTACTGACCCGAAAGGCGAAAAGCTTGGCTATATTGAGACAAAGGCCAACAAACAGGAAAACCTTATGAGGTTTGCTATGGCTATCAGGGATGGGCTAGTAGTTGAGTACAGGCCAGCCATCGAGGAGATGTTCGGTTATAACTTGAATGATGGCATATACGAATCAGTGAGCCCTCATAATGACCTGGTAGTTGCCGGGGCGATGGCAACGGTAGCACATGACCTGGCTCCCAAAGAGGAGTTTGTTACGGTAGATTATTTCTACGGCCATGCTCCGGAGAGTAGCAGGCTAAAGGAGAAGAATTATGGAATTATTAGAACAAGCTAAGATAAGCAGGGAAAGGCTAAATCCACGGTACTTACGCATGGATGAGGATTTAGGTAGATATTTACTAGAGCAGTTTGTCTGGAAGGATACGGATGGGAGAGCAGTACCGAATGTGGAAAACGTCACCGCTAATGCTCCTCGTACATTTGCAGATAAGGTAGTAGCAAATCTGGGAACAGCCGAAAGGCGCTTTGATATAACATCAGAGAAAACCGAAGATGCTACATTGGCAGAGGACTTTGTTAAGTTTGGGATGGCTCAATCAGAGAAGAACTTACTAAAGCAACTGATATTCCCTCTTGAGGATTCTTTTGACTTTGGGGCTGCACTTCGAGGGACAATAGCTTGCAGGGCGATTCTCTGGCGAGACGGTAATAAGTATTACTTTGACATCGTGCCTATTGATGCCCGTGCCCTTCCCTATGAACCAGGTAAAAACGGTTGTGCCCTGGCCTCTATTGAGGGTAAGCAGACTGCCGCTGAGATTGAAAGGGATTATGGTGACAAGCTTGGGCACTGGTGGAGTAGACCGAAAGAAGCCGAGGTAAAGGATATTTGGACTCCTACACACAATGTTGTTTATGTTGATAATAAAGAGGTTCGTAATGTAGAACATAACCTCGGTATGAATCCTGTTCTTGTTGTACCCTGCCCGACCGCACCCCACTTTGCTGGGAGGGCAGATGCCGTTAAACACGAAAATGAAAGCATCTATGCTCCTGTACGTGAATTGTACAATGTGTTAAACAAGGCAGCATCGGCCTGGCATACGCAAAATATGATGGGGATACTACCACCGATGCAGTTCATCAGCAGGGATGGGCGCAAGGCCAGCACTCCGCCATTTGGTGTAGCTGCTACAGCGAATATTAGGTTTGGTGAAGAGTTTAAGAAGATGCCTATAAGTGATGTGAGCTTATCGCATCAGGCTTTCTTCGGTCAGCTATCGGCATGGATTCAGCGTGGTACTATGGCTAACATCGACTATGGGGAACTCAGCTTTGAACTTTCAGCATTGGCGATCAAGAGACTTGAGGCTGCTAAAGACCAGGTGTTTGTACCTCGTCTCAAGGCTAAGAAGGCTATGGCGATGCTAATTGCGGATGCCCTTATCTTCCAGTTCATCAGGGGTGGTTATCATACCGACCTGGGAGACTTGGGAGAAGAGATACCATTTAAGCCCAGCGACTTCAAGAACAAGCGCTTTATGATTCAGGTGGATTACTTCACAGTCAACCCTGATGAGAATGTGGCTGATATGACTATTGCTACTACTGCGAAGTCAATAGGTCTGCCTGAAGAGTATATCTTCAAGCGCATCCTGCATATTGAGGATTATGAGGGCGTAATAAGGATGCGTGATAGAGAGCGGATTGGTAATGAATCTCAGGTAGTACGCTTTTATAGATACGGCAAGTCTCTACTTGAAACTGGTGAAGAGGATGATAAATTGGAAGCCGAACTTGTACTAAAAGAGATTGGTATGACTATGGAGCAGGTTACTGGAGCTGCTAAGACACAGCCATTAAAGCAACCAGTAAGTCAACCTAAGCCACCCATAGCTTTGGGTATGCCACCTGTAGGAACGCCACGCAAGAGCGAAGAGGAGATAATCGCCAAGGAAGAGCAAAGGCGTGAGGGAATAAAAAGGACTGAAGAAAGTGAAAGGTCTAAGGAGATGGAATAATGCCTGAAAAGATATTAGACCATGACGAATACAACAGGAGAGTCAGGGCACTTGTTTCCGGACAGCCACCTGTGGGGGCAACGCCGGGGGGAACGCCCAAGCTATTAAGCTTTCTTAAAAGACGAAAGGGTGGGCAGGCTCAGCCATTACAGGTGCCACCTCCAGAACAGGTGCCGAAACCTACTAAAGAATATCCGTTCATAGGAGCTCGTAAATAATGACGACAGGTGAATTTATCAAGCGGAAGATAGACTATCCATCAGTTAAGCAACTACAACTTGCTGGATATGTTTATAAGGAAGAGAGGTGGCAGAAGGCGGGGGAAAAGGATTGGGAAGGCGAGCCTATTGAATCTTATGGACCCGAAGTGCCTTATATGGAGAGGGCAAAGATGCGACCTGAGATTCAGCGTGAAGCACGAAGAGCCTTAGAGGCTCCGACTTTGCCACCAGTAGAACCCATTGAGCCATCTCCATTACCAACTCCAGCGGTGCCTCCTGAAGAAGCACCACCTGGCGAAGTTTTTACAGACCCCGCAGGATATGAGTGGACTATAACAAAACCTACGGGATGGGACGTTAGCTGGGTGGCATCACCAGAATCGGAGTCTGGTTATGCCCCGGAATATAGTAATTTAGAAGGTTGGCGACAAGACCAATATGGAAGCATTTGGACACCTGAAGGTGGAAAATATACACCCGAAGGTGGTTTTGTTAGTCCAGAGGGTAACGTTTTCACGCCAGAACAAGTCAAAGAACAAAAGGAACTAATAGAAGACTTGGGCAGGATATTTTCCGAAGAGGATGTTTGGGAGTTAATGGGTTGGGCGGAAAGTGACCCCGAGAGGTTTACTAATGCTTTCCAGGAAATCGGCGATACGGCAGAATCACGAGCTGCGTTAAAGCGACTGGGGGCTAGCGATGAGTATATTGAGTCTATTTATCCACCGATTGCTGAAGTTGAATCCAAACTCAAAGATATTTGGGATGCTTTTTATAGTGGGGCTGCCCAGATGTGGCATCAAACAAAGCAATATTTCGTTTCCACTGTTCCAGAGTTCTTTTTAGGTACTACAGGCAAAGCTGTTCAAGCGATGGGGCTTACTCCAGAGATACGAGAGGCAGATGCCAGAATGCTACAAGGATTGAAAAATACATTCAGGGGGTACTATAGAGAGAATAAGAGGGAATATGAGGATTGGGTAACAGAACATCCTGAATTAAAGCCACGACCAGAATGGGAAGGTAGCACTATCGAGAGAATTAAATCAGACCCAAGTATTTTGAAAGACCCTGCTTATTGGGGTTATGTAGGTGCTGATAGTGCTGCTTTTATGTTGGCTTTTCTAGGTACAACTTTAGCGGTTACTGCCGCAACGGGTAATCCTCTAGCGGGAATGGCAGCGGGTGTTGCTATAACAACCCCTGCTCAGACACAAGACTTATATGAAGATTTATTAGCCAACGGAGCTACCGAAGGGCAGGCTGCTCAATTAAGTTTGCCCATTGGAACAGTAATTTCCTCGGTCGAAGCATTGGGTGCCTTCCCTCTACTGAAAGCCATAAGCCCCGCATTTAGTAAGATGCTTAGAAAAGAAATACAAACAGAGGTTGCTAAGCAAACAATAGCTCGCTTGACAGCAAAGGGATTATGGACATTTACTCAGGTTGAGATAGCTGAAACTATGGAAGAGGTTGTCCAGCAATCTATTCAGAATGCTACAGTTAAGACCATCAATGAAAATCGAGATATTCTGGAAGGCTTAGATGAAACCGTAATAAGAACACTAATGGCAACTGCACCGTTTGCTGTTTTAGGTGGTGGTGCGAGTATGAGAAGGGTGTCTCCAACCGAGGCTGCTAAACTTACCCCAGAACAAAAAGAATCCCAGGGCTGGCAACGGGATGAAGAGACTGGCGATTGGCTCAAGCCAGAAGCAATACCGACCGGAGAGGATATAAAAGGTCGCCTAGAGAAGGATGTGCTTATGGAACTTCCCGATAGTGAGAAACTTATTGATGCCATTATGGTGGATAGCTGGCATCGTAAAGCCTTACGTGAAGCTGCTAAATTGCCTCCGGCAAAGAAGATTATTGAGTGGGGATTGGGTAAAAGAATCCTAGTTAATAGACAATCGGCAGAGGTAGAGGATATTGTTGGGAGAGGCAGGTTTTTACATTCCGAGATAGCCAGGAGAGGTGAGAGTGCCCAAGCTCTTATATATTGGAGATTACAGGGAATAGAGGCAAACCCTGTTGAGCTTTTTGGCTTTGACAAGCAAGCTACCAGCCCGGCGGAAAAGATTAAACGTCTGACTAAAGACGCTGATGGAACCATCGAGGATATTTTTACACAACCCCAGAAGTATCAATTAAACGACAAGCAAAGGCAATATGTAGAAAGAGTCCATGAGATAAACCAGCTTGTAGAAAATATGATGGTGAAGGAAGGCGTTACTGAGGAGGAAGTAGGTAATGATTGGTGGATGCACAGGGTTGTAATCGGTAAATACGATGCTAATGATGAACTGATTAAGGTTAGAGGTAGACCAGGGGTAAAGCGAGGGCGTATAGGAGCTAAGGTTTCCTTTGAGATGCACCGTAAGGCTCCTACGATGGCGGAAGGTATAGCCTGGAACATCGTATATGGGAAAGACCCCCGTGAATCCGTAGCGACTTATACCGAAGAGGCATTTAAGAAAATAGCCGATGCTAGGTTTGAGAAGTATCTGGCTAAAGAGTTAGAACCATTGGCTAAGATGGGTGTTTTGCCAAGAGAGGAACTATTGCGGAAGTATCCAGAGGTTGTAGAGAGAGCGATTATAACGGCTGAGGAGCTGGCGGATGCCAACAGTTTCACTGATAAGATTAACCGTGCCATCAGAGGGGAAAAGCTGCCAGATCAAACACTACAGGCCATTGAAAGACGTTTCCCTGAGCTCGGTGGACGACTTAGGGCTTTGGTGAAAGAGCCAGTGTTTGCTGAAAAGCAACTGCGGGAGATATTGGCTCAAAGTACCAAGCTCATTCGAGACCTCACAAGGCGGATAGAAAAAGCTGAGAAGATTGACGTTGAGGCGATAAAAGCTGAGGCTAGAAGGGAGGCTGTTGCTACAGGTATTCCGGATGAACAAAAATTAACCGAAGCCTTTAAGCTGATGGATTATCAAGATAGATTGGCTTTCCGCTCAACAATGGAAGGGCAGATGGAGGACATTGGGCGAGTGGGGGCAGAGCAAGAAACGGAGCTCGGAGGGATAGAGGAGTTCCTAAAGAGTGACCCTGTGGCTCAATATCGAGGTATGTACGGTAAGCAAAAACGTAGCCTTATGAGCTTATTGCACGAAGGGCAGTGGCCTGAAACGCTTACGCAGGGCGAGGCTAGAATCATTTTGATGGGTAGGGAACTCAAGCCAGCGGTGATAAATAAAGAGGGTAGAGTCCCGTGGCATTATGTAGTGGATGAACTGGCTGACCACTTTAGTATGACCGAGCAGCAACTTATAGACCGTGTTGAGCAAATAGCCTCATATACTGCTAAGGCTAATGACCTAAGAGCCTTGGTTGATATAGCCAATGACCGCTATAAGGGCATTAAGTATATGCTTGAGATATTGGACAGACTAGACACCCAACCTGAGTTTATTCCCAAGGCTGAGGCGGGTATGCCTGAAGCTGGGTTACAAGAAGATATATTCGGCTATACCGCACCGGTATTCCCAAAGGGTAAGGGCGAGGTGACTCAGATTTCAATGGAAGAGTATGGCAAGCTTACTGAAATTCGTAAGGAGGCTGGATTACCCCCGCCTGATGTTGGGATAAAGCCTAAGATTGAAGGCGTGAAGGGGTTTGAGAAGGAAACACAAGCTGCTCAAATAACCTTTGATGCTCCGATTGCAAAAACAGCAACTCAACGAGCTGAGGCGTTAAAAGGTTTAAGGGATGAGGTTAAGGCATTAACTGAAGCACGGCGAGCACCTTTCTGGGAAGCCAGGGCTGAGCGCAAATTTAGAATGGAACAAGTGAGTCAGCCTGGTATAGAGGAGGGCTATATAATGCACCCGTTTGCTGGTGGTAGGAAGTTTGACCAGGACTTTATCGATGCCTTCAATAAGTTCTTTGGGCATGATGCTGGCTTATCTGCTTTAAGAGTTACTGCCGATAGTGCTGGCATTTTGAGGATTCTGAAGGCAGCCTTGGACTTTTCACAACCAGCTATACAGGGTACACTTCCCTGGGGATTAGCTCACTCCTATTTAATGACCAATCCCAAGGTAGGAGTTAAGTTGGTAGGTGCTTGGTATAAATCATTCTTCATGCAGGTAGGAGCTTTCTTTAACCCGGGTATTACAGCTAGGTTTATGGAAAAGCACAAAGACTCAATAGCCCGTAGGGGTGCTGCTGGCGGTGGTATGAGAGCAGTTTTTATGTTTCAAGAGATGGCGGCTACTGTAGGCAAGGGTACATTAGCCAAGTGGGGTGAAAAGGGATTAGCTATGATACCGCTTGACCCATATCATCGGGCTGAAACATCCTTCTTTACTGGTGGTGAAGTAGTAAGAGATACCTTCTGGGAGATATTTGAAGCGGATGCTGTAGCTAAAGGCAAAGAGGGTGAATTGGCACATTTCCTTGATATATTAACAGGCATTGCGGACCCGAGGGCAATGGGTGTGCCGATGACAGTTCGGCAGTTGGAGCAAAGTTTTGTTTTCTTCTCCTCGGCTTATACCAGGTCTTATCTTACTGTAGTAGCTGAGATTTTCAGAGGCGGTATGACTGGTGCCCAAGCGAGGAGAGCTTTAGCTGGTTTTGTGACTGCCGGAGCTGCATACTTTACTGGCGTTCAGTATGCCCTCTCAACTCTTATGGGGGCAGATGATGATGAAGCTTGGGAAGATATACAGGGTGGTTTTGGTATTGAGCAAGACCCGATAACGGGTGAATGGGCGTGGAAGCCAACGGCAAAGTTTATGTCGATAAAGGTAGGCGATACATACTTCGGTGTTGGTGGTGGTGTATATGGTCTTATGAGGCTGGCAGGTAATATAGCAGCAACGGTTCAAGAGGTTGGGGAGCGAGAAATAATAGACCTTGTTCGCATAATGAAGCACGGTAGCCTGAACAAGAGGGATAACCCTTTTATAAGCTGGTGGTATGCCAGGTCATCGGCTCTGTTCAGTCCTATCTATGAGATGGCAACACACAGGGATTTCCTTGGCTATCCCATAGAAACCCCAGAGGAATACGCTAGATATGTTATAAGCTTATTTGAACCTATCTGGGTTGAGCAATCTCTAAATCCACTCATACCTAGTATGGCTGGGAATAGAGAAGTGCCAGAGGATGCCCTGGAAACTGCAATGTGGATTGCCGGTGAAGTCTTTGGGCTCAGGGTAAACCCTGAATATAGCTGGCAGGGTTTTTATAACAAGGCGAATGAGTATATTAAACTCTTAAAAGAGGATAAACTTGAAGACTGGCAGCAAAAAGCATGGCGAGCAGGTAAGTTGCAGTGGAAGCACCTGACGTCAACGCAGCAATGGGATTTACTTTATAACCATAAAGAGCTTTACGATGCGTATGAGGTAGCTCAAGCGGATAGTGAACTACGAGCCAACCCCCATTGGAAGAACTGGGACGGAAGGCAAAAGGAGGAGAAAACTACCTACTACGACAGAGGCAACAGTCTAATGGATCGTCTTCGCAATGGCGAATTAGACACCTATGAGATGGGTAAATTGTGGGGTGAGGCTGGGCAAAACTATGGCATTGCTCTGGATGCTATTGAGAAAGAGCCAACCTATGAATGGATTTATGATTTCTTCGATAGGAAGCGAGAAAAAGGTGTCAAGTATATTGAAGAAGCTTTTCTTGCTCTGGCTGAATATCAACAGGTTATGTTCGCTGAATATCTGGATGAGAAAGGCGATATGGATTGGGATGCAAGGGATAGAACTACCGATGAGTTTATACAAAAATACGGCGTGGAAATGTATGAGACCATCAGGCAGATGTATTCCCAGAAGAAGGAACTAGCGGGGCTAGACCCGGCTTTGGTTCAACGGGCTGATGACTTTGATAAGCTTGGCAGAGAATTTTGGAGGTTGCCTTATCGGTCGATTGCGGAGATGGATGTAGATGATGAGGCGAAGGGGGAAATACCAGTTGAGTTTCTCTCTCTATGGAGAGAATACCAAACACTGAAGACAAGGGAAGAGCGTGATGCTTTCCGGGAAGTGCATCCTGATTTTGCGAAGGATTGGCGAGCTGAGTACAGGATGAATAATCCCTGGGCAGATGCAATGCTGGCCGTTTGGGGCAAAGGGGGCAAGTTGCAAACTAAGGAAGCCTACGATTCGGCAAAACAAATGGCTAAGGATTTAGATATTCCACTGAGTCAAATTGGTGGACAGGCTGGTTTTCCACCGGAGATTCTGATAGATAATTACTTTGACTTCAACAAGATTGTTGCTGAACACGGAGGTACTAGTGCGGAAGCCCAGCTTTATAAACTGGAGAACAAGAACTGGTTTGAGTGGGGTAAACAGCCTGAGAATTATGGCTGGATGGACGTGGAGACGCCGATTCAATCATTGAGGATTTCAGTTAAGTGGGCTGAGGTGGATGACCAGTATAAAAGTTATAGTAACAGGGAATCCGAGAATTATATTGCCACTGATGAAGGTAGGCGTGAGGCTAGAGAGAAACTCCTTGCTGGTAATCTGGAATACGCCAAGGATAGAAGGCGAAGGGATGCTT
>Ga0265592_1001458_pt1 | contig 10209 bp, 12 predicted proteins | sample saktaG_7_FD_190141 | JGI IMG/M metagenome (GOLD analysis project Ga0265592, IMG submission 190141) | Saline water microbial communities from Sakinaw Lake, British Columbia, Canada - sak_2010_1_5_120m | ecosystem: Environmental > Aquatic > Non-marine Saline and Alkaline > Saline ... | reverse complement strand
AGCAATGGGTTATAATACTGTTTTTATTGATTTAAAGGATGATTTTATAAATAAATTAAAATCAATTAACCTGGCTTTTATTGCTCTTCATGGAAAGTATGGTGAAGATGGAACAGTACAGGGGCTACTTGAACTTCTTAAAATATCCTATACAGGTTCTGGCGTTATGTCCAGTGCGATGGCAATGGATAAAACATTTTCAAAAAAGATTTTTAAATATGAAAAAATCAATACTCCAAGCTTTATTGAAGTTAGCTCTTATAGTGACAGTAACCTCAACAAGGTAGATGAGGAAATAAAAAAAAGAATTATCTATCCTGTGATTATTAAGCCGAACAGAGGGGGATCAACGATAGGTGTGAGTATTGTATATGATAAATCAGAATTATCTCTAGGTATTAAAACTGCTTTTAATTTTGATAGTAAAATTCTTATTGAAAAATATATTTATGGGCAATTATTAACAGTGAGTATAATTGCGGATAAACCTTTTACACTCCCAATTATAGAAATAAAGCCAAAAAGCGGCTTTTATGATTATAAGTCAAAATATACAAAAGGGTTAACTGAGTATATAGTTCCAGCTAAATTGGAGAAAAATATATCTGAAGAAATAGCTAACCTTGCATTAAAAAGCCACAGAAGTCTTGATTGCTGGGGTATATCGAGGGTTGATTTTATTTTAGGTGATGATAAAAAAATATATGTGCTGGAGGTAAATACGATACCTGGAATGACTCCAACGAGTCTGGTTCCAAAAGCAGCAGGAGCAGCGGGTATCAGCTTTGATTTACTGGTAGAGATAGTATTAAATTTTGCAAGTTTAAAAGTGTAAAATTTTAATATATGGGATTAATTGAAAAAAAAGATGGCAGAATTTTAAAGAGAAAAAGAAGGTCAATTAGAAAGAAGTTTTGGTATTTTTTAAGAGTTTTTTTAATTGTAATATTTTTCTTAGGCTTGCTATATGGTGTAAATTATTTCTACAATAGTAGTTATTTTAAGATAAATAGTATAATAATAAATAGTAATACTCATTATAGTGATGAAGAAATTTTAGAATATGCCAATGAATTAATGGGGATGAATATATTCGAGATAGATAAAAAAGGAATTGAGGAAAAACTAATTGAAAATCTTTTCTGGCTTAAGGGTGTAAAACTTGATAAAGTTTTTCCAAACGAAGTTATATTTGAAGTTATAGAGAGAAAACCATATATAACAATTAGTTATAGAAGCAATTATTACCTTTTAGATAATGAAGGTGTTATTCTAGAAGAACTGGTTAAAGATGAATTAGATTATTATAAGAATTTAATTTTAGTGAGAAATGCTATTAGCTACAAGGCTGAAGCAGGAGAGAAAGTTGCAAAAAAGAGTGTTTTAAGTTGCGGGGAAATATATCTCACTCTTGATAGCGAGATTAAAAATGAAATAGAAGAAGCATGGATAGACGATAATTATTCCGGAGATATAATTTTTAAGACAATTGAAGGGAAGAAGATAATTTTTGGAAATAGTAAAGATATAATGCAGAAAAATGAAATACTTAAACAAATTTTAAAACAATTGTCGAAAGAAGATAATAATTATTATATAATAGATTTAAGAAATATTGAGAACCCAATTATAAAATAAAAAATTGGAGGGCGGGTTTGCCTGCAAAAGATGATTATATTACAGCAATTGATATTGGTACTACAAAGGTATGTACTTTTATTGGAACTGTTAAAAAAAATAATATATTAGAAATAAGAGGTTATGGGATTTCAGAATGCAGCGGAATTAAAAAAGGTATGGTTGTTGATATAAATAAAGCTACTAAGTCAATACTTAATTCAGTCGAGATGGCAGAGAAGTCTTCAAAAATATTTGTAGACAGTGCTTATATTGGGATAACTGGAAAGCATATATCCTTTATAAATAATTGGAATGAAATTAATTTGAGCTCGGCAAATAAAATTGTAAAAAAAGCTGATGTGGATAAATTAATTTCAATTGCAAATAAAATAAATATATCATCACAACATAGCATTATACATACTTTAATCAGGCAGTTTGCAGTTGATGAGGAAAAAGGAATAATGGATCCTATCGGACTTTCAGCTGATAAATTAGGTGTAGAAATCCTAGCAGTATATGGGTCAGCAGCACTTATTAGAAATGTAGTGAATAGTATAAAAGGCGCAAACATACAGATTGAAGACATTATACTGGAGGCGCTGGCTTCAAGTGAAGCAGTTTTAACTCTAGAAGAGAAAGAGAGTGGGGTAATACTGCTGGATATAGGGGGAGGTACAACTGATGTTGCGATTTATAAAAATAAAAAAATGGTCTTCACCTATTGCCTACCAGTAGGCGGGGATTTAGTAACTAATGATATTTCAATTGGGCTTAATATACCTTTAATAAAAGCAGAGGAAATAAAGAAAAAATTTGCGAATGTTGATTATAATTTTTATGAGACTTTAAACCGAATGAATATAGGAGATGTTAAAATTGATAGAAATAAAACGACCCTAAATATCAGATTATACAGTATTGTAAATTCAAGAGTTAAAGAATTATTAAACTTAGTTAAAGAAAAAATTGAAAGTTATGGCTATATTTATTCAGCACCCTGTGGCGTAGTTATAACTGGCGGGACTTCACAGCTTAAAGGTATCATAGGACTGGCAAGCTCTATATTTAATATGCCTGTTAGAATGGGAGTTCCAATAGAAGTTGAAGGTCCTTCAAAAGCAGTAGCTAATCCTATATTCTCCACAGCTATAGGATTACTTAAGTATGCGTTCCAGATCGAAAATTTTATGGATTTAAGCCAGTTTGGAGAGAAAAAACAAAGAGGTACGGGAATATTCTATAGGTTTAGGGAATTTATTTTAAAAATTTTGAAAAGTGAAGGTTAGGGGGTAAAAGTGAATTTAGATTTTGACAAAAGCTATTATGCGTTAATAAATGTAATTGGGATTGGCGGTGGAGGGAGTAATGCTATTAACAGGATGATGGATGATAATTTGAGTGGTTGTGAATTTGTAGCAATAAATACAGATGCTCAGGCGCTTATGATGTCAAATGCAGATAAAAAGATATTAATTGGAGAAACTGGATTGGGTGCAGGTTCGGATCCAGAAATTGGCAGAATAGCTGCGGAGAAGTCTATTGATGTAATTAAAGAAGTGGTTAAGGATTCAGATATGGTATTTATTACTTGTGGTGAAGGTGGGGGTACCGGTTCAGGTGCTGCGCCAATAATTGCTTCAGTTGCAAAAGAAAGTGGATGTTTAACTGTTGCAGTTGTTACAAAACCTTTTACTTTTGAGGGGAGCAAGAGAATGATTCAGGCAGAGGAAGGTGTAAAGAATTTAAAAGGAAAAGTAGACACATTAATAGTAATTCCCAATGACAAATTACTAGAGATTTCAAACGAAAACACTACATTACTGGATGCATTTAAACTGGCTGATAATGTCTTAGAAGCTGGAGTTAGAGGTGTAACTGATTTAATTACACTGCCAGGATTAATAAATCTGGATTTTGCGGATATTAAATCCATAATTAAAGATGCAGGTACCGCACTTTTAGGTGACGGAATAGCATCAGGGGACAATCGAGCTATTAAAGCAGCACAAAAAGCAATTAAAAATCCCTTAATAGAGGCTTCAGTAGATGGGGCTAGAGGAATACTCTTAAATATTTCAGGTGGTCCCGATCTAAAGCTTTATGAAGTTAATGAAGCAGCTGAGATAATTAAAAATGCATCAAGCTCAGATGCAAATATTATATTTGGAGCTGTTATTGATGAGAATATGAGTGACAAGATAAAGGTAACCATAATTGCTACTGGTTTTAAGGATAAAGTAAAAGGGAAAACCATGCTTAGAGAAGAAATTGAGAAGAAGAAAAAGATTGAAGAGAAATTAGAAAAAGCAGAGAAAAAATTAAATTCAGAGGATAAAAAAGAGAAGTCGTATAGTGAAAAATTATTAACAGAGGATTTTGGCTCAGTTGAGGAAGATGACTATCTGGATATACCAACATTTTTACGAAAAGGTAAGGAATAATTAAAAAAGTAATTGATAAAAAGTAATTAAATAATGGTAAAAAAAGAAAATTTTAAAGAAGATTTAGATTTTTACAGGAAAAATATTAATAATTTAAAAAATGAAATTAGTAAAGCTTGTAATGTTGCTGGAAGGAATTGCAGCGATGTTCTAATTATTGCTGCGGCTAAATATGCTGATGCTTTACAGATAAAGAAAGTGATGGAAATTGGAATAATGGATTTTGGTGAAAATAGGGTAGGTGATTTGCTGGAAAAATATAATTATATTAGAGAAGAACCTACGTGGCATTTTATTGGTCATCTGCAAAGTAGAAAAGTGAAAATTGTAATTCCAATTGTAGAGTATATACATTCTATTGACAAAATAAGTACTCTTGGTAAGGTAAATAATGAAGCCTCTAAGATAAATAAGGTTCAGAAGGTGTTAGTGGAGGTTAATGTCTCAGGTGAGGAATCTAAATATGGTATAAAACCTGGTGATTTAATGGATTTTTTAAGTTTAGCAAAGGATTTTATAAATATTAAATTGGTTGGGCTTATGACTGTGGCTCCATTTACAAATGATGTTGAACTTATTAGAAAAATATTTAGAAACTTGAAAATTCTCCTGCAGAAATCAAATGATAATTTTAAAGATATTATGTTAACAGAATTATCAATGGGAATGAGTAATGATTATAAAATCGCAATAGAAGAGGGTGCAACGATGATAAGAATTGGCTCTTTTATTTTTAAATAAATTATATCAGTAAATTATATTAGTAATATCAAAAGCAGCAATATTAAAAGCAAATAAAGGAGGAAAAATGAGTAGGTTTTTTAAAAGAACACTTTCCTTTTTAGGATTGGCTGAAGATGAAAGCAATGATTACAGTAATGATGATTACAGCAGTAGCGAAATCAGCGGAGATGACTTCTTTAAAGAAGATGTGCAGGCAGATAATAAGCATAGTTTTAGTTCATATGGTAATGAGGGGAATACTGAAATTAAAAGAGTATCTCGTTTCAGGCCAGGAAGGAAGCTTCTGTCAATAGATGGGGCTAAGAATGAAAAGAAGTCCAGAGTATCTATTGCGGAACTTCACGAATTTGAAGAAGTCCAGATGATTGGCGATAGTTTTAAAGAAAATATTCCAGTTATAATTAATTTGCAGAACACTAATCAGGATTTAGCTAAAAGAATTGTTGATTTCTGTAGCGGCCTTGCATATGCCCTGGGTGGGAGTATTAAAAAAGTTGCTGATAAAGTTTTTCTGATTACACCTTCCAATGTAATAGTTACATCCAGAGAAAAGGAAATACTCAAGGGAAAAGGGCTTTATAATCAATTATAATTTATAAACTTATTAGGAGGCTTTATAATTGATTGAATATAAAATAGGCATTATTGGTTGTGGAAATATGGGTGAAGCTTTTCTTAAGGGATTGCTTGATTCAAATTTACTGCCAGCTAACCAGGTAACAGGATATGATATTAGGAAGGATAGGAGTAAATATATAAAGGATAACTATAAGATAGTTATTAGTAAAAGCATTAAAGAAATTGTAGAAAAGTCAAAATATATATTACTTTCAGTTAAGCCTCAGAATATAAATCCTGTTTTGGATGAATTAAAAGTTTCTTTAAATAGCAAAGATAACGTTATTATAAGCATAGCAGCAGGTGTTCCTACTTTTTATATAGAAGAAAGATTAAATTTGAGTGCTCGGGTTGTAAGGATAATGCCTAATACGCCTGCATTAATTAAGAAAGGCATGTTTGTTGTTAGCAGAGGGAAATTTGTATGCGATGGAGACTTTTCATTTGTTATTGATCTAATTAAAAACCTTGGTGATTATGTAATAATTGATGAGAAGAATCAAAATATAGCTACAGCTATAAGTGGAAGCGGTCCGGCATATTTTTTTCTTTTTTGTAAATATCTGATAGAAGCTGGTATTAGTAACGGCCTCAGTCCAGATGTTTCTAAAAAATTAGTTATAAATACAATTATTGGGTCGGGTGAGTTATTAAAATATTATAATGCTGGTATTGAAGAATTGATAAAAATGGTAGCTTCTCCTGGCGGAACTACTGAAAAAGCCCTAGAAATTTTTAATGAAAATAAAATTGATGAAATTATTTTAAAAGCGGCAAGCAGTGCAGTAAAAAGAGCATATGAACTGCAGGAAATGTTAAAGAATTAAGGACTGGAAGATGAAGATTGTTTTTGAATTTATTATATATATTCTACAAATATATATATGGATTATTTTTATTAGAGTAATATTATCATGGTTCCGGGTTTCTCCAGTTGGAATATGGGGGAAAATTTACAAATTTATAATTGATATAACTGAACCATTTTTAATAGTTTTTAAAAAAATTATTCCAACAATAAAAATTGGTAGGGGCTATCTTGATATATCGCCAATAATAGCTATTGTTGCTATTCAAATTGTACTGTTCTTTTTAAGATTGTTGGTAAGTAGAATTTTATAAACTTTTATTAATAGTAAAGATGGGGGATTGAAATGTATGTTAATTCAGAATATATTCAAAAAAAAGAATTTCATGTAGTTTTTAAGGGATATAAACCGGATGAAGTAGATAAATTTTTAGATATTTTATCTGTAGAATTTGATAAGTTAGTTAAAAAGAATAAAGAGCTTACCGAAAATTTAGATAAGTTAAAATTTGAAGGAGGGAAAGAAGAAAAGGATTGGGAGAAAGTTATACAGGATGCGCTTGTTTCAGCTCATAAAGTTGCTGAAGATATAAAAAATAAAGCTAAAATTGAAGCTGATAGGATACTTAAGGAAAAAAGCATTGAAGAAGAAGAATCTATAAAGGATTTACATAATAAAAGAAAAGAATTAGAGGAGAAAATAGAAGTTATTAAGAGTAGATATAAAGAGTTTAAAAATAGGATTAAAAGCCTTGCAGGGGATTTAAATGAGATCAGTAATAAAATAGATGGAGAGGGTCTAGGAAAAATTGAGATAACAGAAACAGCTATAACAGAAGACATTATAAAAAGTGATGAAAAAGAAGATAAACCTACATCTAAAGGAGAAGATAAACTTACACGGAAAGAAGAAGAATTAGTAATACAGGATATATCTAAGGGTGGTATAGAAAAAAGTAAAGATAAAGAAAATAAATTAGAAAGGAGTAAACAGGAAGAAAATAAAAATATAGGGGAGGGAATAAAAAATGATAAAAAAGATAGTGGCAGTAAAAATAAGGATAATGAGTTAAAGAGAGAAAGAAAAAAAATAGATATTGCAAATCCTGATATAATTGATAATTTTTTTAGGACTGATGAAGACTGAAATAATTAAGGTAATTGTAAAACCTAATTCCTCGAAAAATTCTATTGATGGAATTTATATGGGGCGATTAAGAGTAAGGATTTCCTCACCCCCCCAGAAGGGGAAAGCAAATAAGGAATTGATAAGGTATATATCTTCAATTCTTGGAACATCAAAGAAAAATATAAGCATTAAATCAGGAGAAAAATCAAGGTTCAAAGAACTGGCAATAGAAAATCCAACAAATAAAAATATAATTTCAAGGTTATTTAATAGTTAGAGCAAATAGTTAAATATTTTAATTCAAGAAACGATTTTATTAAATTCTGTTATTATAGGTTATTATGGTATAATTATTTATAAAAGCAGCAATGTTTTATTTTTTTTAGTAACGTCTAATAATTATTTAAAATATTGAAAACAGTATTACTGGTAGAAAAGAATAAGGAAATTATTGATGCTATTTCTGGTGTAAATTTAAAAAATTATAATATTGTTTGCTTGAAGAATGCAAATTATTTAATCTCATATTTAGAAGAATTTATACCTTCTTATGTTATACTATCTTCAAATACTAGCGAATTTGAAAAACTAAATGACTATATAAATAAGAGTACTAACTGTGAACTTATAATAACTTGTGGATCTACGCCACCAGCTCTAAAAAATCCTTATAAAAATATTGTCGTAAGTAACCCCAAAAATTTAAAAGATTTTAAAAAAATACTTGGTATAATAGATAAAGTAGAATCAGAGAAAAAAACAAAATCAGGTAAGATTTGTAAAAGGTATAATAATTACAGGTTTATAAATCAACAAGTGATTTCACTTTATTCTATCCAGGGAGGGATTGGAAAAACAACTTTAGCTTTTAACCTTGCATATCATTTGACAAATTTACAGGAGGTTAAAATTTTAATTATTGATCTAAATTTTTGCGAAGGTCCTTCTGATCTATCAATAAATTTGAATCTATCATTAACACCCAATTTAAGCTTATTTATAGAAAAAATTACTGAAGGATTCAGTGCATTGTCTAAATCTGTCGTGAACCTGAATGGCTTTAGTATAGATATTCTTCAACCTCCGTTATCAATTCATCAGAGTGATAAATTAAGCATAGATATGCTTGATCAATTATTATATCTAGCCAGAAGGCATTATAATTTTATTATTGCAGACATTCCTTTTAGGTACAATAATGTAAGTTTAGAAATGCTAAATCTATCAACTACTGCCGTATTTGTATTGTCTACAGATATAAGTGCAATAATCAGATTAAGTTATTTTTTAAAATTTGTTCCTGCAAATCAAAAGAAATGTGTAGTTATCAATAAAATACAAAATAAAAAAACCACTAATTTAAATGAAATTAAAAGTATGTTAAATCTTCCAGTATATTTAGAAATACCTTTTATCCCTGGAGAAAAAAGAAAATTAATAAGCAAAGGCAGGAAAAAAATTAATATTATGGATTTACAATCCAATATTTATAAATTAACAGATCTTATCATTTAACTATGAAGGATAATAAAAAACTCTATACTATAAAAGAAATTTCAGAGCTTGCTGGGATTAGTGAACAGGAAATAATAAGAATGATTATGCTAAAGAAAATTCCTGCAGTAAGAATAGGTAAAGCTATAAGGGTTAAAGAGGAAACGTTAGAAAAATTCCTGGGTAGCTTTATTGGCGGGAAGGGACTAATTTCAGATAATGAAGAACCGGTTTTGTATACGGCAGAGCAGGTTGCTAAAATATTACAGCTCTCAGTAGATAATATCTGGAATCTGCTAAAGACTGGAAGATTAAAAGGGTTCAAAATTAGAGAAGGCAGGAGTTCCTGGAGAATTCCAGCGAAAAGTCTGAATGAATTTATTGAAAATAAAATTAATATTTAAGTTTCTTAAGAGTTCATAGCAGTTGGTTATTGTTATTTTTATGAGTAAAGTGTTGCTGGAATGCAATAATTAGTTAGTATGCGATAGGTGATCATGCATAAAGATGAAGAAGGTAAAATAAAATTTACAATATGGGAAAAGATAGCAGTGTTTATAATAGTTGTTCTGGTGATTATTATTCTTCTTCTTATATTTAATGAAAAAATAAAAGAGTCTTTTGAAATTTTTAAATCCTGGTACGATCAAGGTTAAATTTTCTTTTCCATATTATACTTTTAAATACTAGTCTGAAAAATTTTATAGTATCTTTAACAGGATTGACATGGCTAACAAATTCTTTGTGATATATAGTACTGATGGGAATATTTTCTATTTTAAGTTTTAACCAGCTGGCTTTTAGTAATATTTCAGGCTCTGTATCAAAGTTTTTAGTTTCAAGACTCACATTTTTTAGTGTTTTTAAACTTATATATCTAAACCCTGATTGAACATCATCAATTTTTCTTCCAGCGATAAGAGATATTATCCATGAGGTAAAGAAATTTGTAGCCAGCCGAATAAAAGGCATACCTTTTATATTTTGGAGTCTACTTCCTACAATAATATCTGGATTATCACTTTTTACAGTATCTATAAAATCAGCAATTTCATCTGTATTATGCTGGCCGTCACCATCAATAGTAATGACTCCTTTATAATTATTGCTGATAATATAATTGAAGCCTGTTTTTAAAGATTCTCCTTTCCCGCGGTTTTGAGGATGATTTATAAGAATAATTTTAAAATCTTCTGGCTGGGATATTGATCCCACAACTTTCTCTGTATTGTCAGTTGAACCATCGTTTACAACAATAATATCTATTTTATAGCGAAAACAATTTCTGATAACATCATATATATATTTTCCCTCATTATATGCAGGGATTAGGATTGCAATTTTTAATTCCT
>Ga0265592_1001457_pt1 | contig 10210 bp, 9 predicted proteins | sample saktaG_7_FD_190141 | JGI IMG/M metagenome (GOLD analysis project Ga0265592, IMG submission 190141) | Saline water microbial communities from Sakinaw Lake, British Columbia, Canada - sak_2010_1_5_120m | ecosystem: Environmental > Aquatic > Non-marine Saline and Alkaline > Saline ... | reverse complement strand
CTCAGCTTGGATACAAAATTATTTCAATAATTGACCCTGAAAAAGGGGATTTGAATCTTGAGAAAAATCAAAACCTCTATACCGTGGTTAGCGCCTTGAATCTTAACCATTACCCAGAGCTTGCCAAAAAACTTTATGAATATCTCCCCTATTTTAATTTTGAGAGTTTTACCAGTTTCTATGAAAAAATCACAGGGAAAGTTCCTTTATCTCAAATTGACGAGGTTTGGTTTTTAGACAATTTAAACGAAAAGGAAAAGATCGTTTACGAAAACGTTAAAAGATTAATTGATGTTATAATTGGAATACCAGCAATAATATTAACAATATTGCTTTTTCCTTTTATTGCTCTGTTAATAGAGCTAGACAACCCAGGTCCTGTATTTTACAGGCAGGAAAGAATAGGAAGAAAAGAAAAGAAATTTATTGTTTGCAAATTTAGATCAATGAAGTCAAACAAAAAGGAATACACAGAAACATGGAGAGAAAAAGATGAAGACCAAATAACAAGAGTCGGCAAGTTTCTTAGAAGATTTCACCTTGATGAACTCCCTCAATCATGGGCAATTTTAAAAGGAGATTTAAGCCTTGTCGGACCTCGTCCTGAATGGATAAAACTTGGTAAGATATTTGAAGAAGAAATTCCCTTCTACTTCCAACGCTATTTAGTAAAACCAGGCGTTACCGGCTGGGCTCAGTTGCACTTTCCAGCCTCTCTTTCAGTTGAACAAGCAAAAGAAAAGTTTAACTACGATCTTTACTATATCAAGAACCGTTCACTGCTTCTTGATATTGGAATTATCCTTAAAACAATAAATTATGTTCTAAAAGGAAAGAAATAGAAAATTTAAGTAAAAGATTTAAAATATCATCAAACAAAAAATCCTCTCCCGAGGATTTTTCTTATGTTTAAATGTTTATTTTAGGAGGTTAATCCTCAATCTTTGGTTGAGGTTTAACCTCTATCTCCTTCTCTCTTTTCTTTATCTCCTCTTCTCTTATTCTGTCATAAGTCATTAGTCAATTATGTCTTTGTTCTCTAACCTTGATTCCTTTTTCCCTAATTCATTATTCATAATTCCTAATTCTTTATTCATTACTCTATTCTCTATACTACATACCAGCCACTAGCCACTAGCCACTAGATACTTCCCTTATTCCCTTCCCACCACTCTTTCCCAAAAGCCCAAAACACTCCAATAAACAATCCCAACATTCCAGCAATTGCTATATTTAATTTCTTTTTCGGTTTTATGGGATTTTCTGAAACGGTAGGAGCCTTTACAATCTTTGTCTCTCTAATTCCAGCCAAAGAGGCTCTTAAAGAATCTATAGTAGAATTATAATCATCTATTGTTCTTTCAAGGGAGTTTACCTTAGAACCATAATCTTCTATCGTTCTCTGCAAAGAATTAATTCTTAAATATAGGTCCTCTATATCGTCTTCTTTATTTGCCAATTTCTCTTTTGCATCAAACAGGGCAAATTGGGTACCCGGAGTTTGTTCATATATAAGCTGTTGCTGCAAACTGTTCACTTTTTCCTCAAGACTTTCCTTTTCCCTTTCAGCACTTTCAATTTTATTATTTATCCTCTCAATATCATTTTCAAGCGGTTCTATTTTTTTATTAACAATAACTATATCTTCTTCCGTACTTTCTATTTTATTCTCTGCGGTAATGATTTTCTTTTCAATCAAATCTTTTTTAACGTTAATAATATCTTGATGCTCTCCCAAAATTAAATCATTTATCTCTTTTAAAATATTCTCTGATTTCTCCGTTTCTTTTGATTCTATTGATATCGCCACCAAATTTGTTCCCTTTGGATTTTCTGTTTTTATCTTTGGCCAATCTTCTTCCAAAATATTTAAATCTTCCCTAACTTTTATCCCATAAACATCTCCATCAATCTTACCCACTAATTGAGTTGGAGATTCCATCAATTGTTCATCATTCGTTCCGCTTGCCTTTTCTAATATCCCAACTTCTAAAGCCGTATCAATCTCATATACTTTAGGCATAACAAAACTTATAATCCCAGCTATTATTGCTAATCCAAAAAACCAGAATAAAATAGTTCTTTTTCTTTTGAGAATTACTTTAACATAATCCATTAAATCTATTTCATCTTCAAATTGTTTTTCGTTTTCCATAATTTTTATGAAATTTAAATTAATTTATTTAAAAAGTTTTCTTTTTCTTTATACCATTTTATAAATTTTTTGATTCCGTTATCCAGTGAAGTTTTCGGAGCCCAACTTAAAATTCTTTTTGCTTTTTTAATATCAGCAAATGTCGTTGGGACGTCACCTTGCTGAAATGGCAACTTTTTCACTTTAGGTGTGATTCCAATACTTTCACCAATGATTTCAATTAGTCCTCTTAATTTTATCGGTTTTGAATTACCAAGATTAAAAATTTCGATTTCTACTATTTTTTTCATCGACCTCATAATGCCTTCGACTATATCATCAATATAAGTATAATCTCTCGAGGAATTTCCTTCTCCATAAACCGGGATAGGTTTATTCTGCATTATTAATCTGGTAAATTTATGAATTGCCATTTCTGGCCGTTGCCTTGGACCATAGACCGTAAAAAACCTTAAGATAGTGATAGGAACTTTATATAAGTGATGATAGGTCTGACAATATAGTTCAGCTGCTCTTTTTGCTGCAGCATATGGAGATACTTGGAGATTAACGTCGTCCTTTTCAGAAAATGGAACCTTTTTGTTCACACCATATACCGATGAAGAAGAAGCAAAAATAAATTGTTTAATTTTATAATCTTTAGCTTTTTCCAAAAGATTAACTGTTCCCTTTATGTCATTATCCACATATTCAGTAGGAGAAAGAAGAGAAGATCTCACACCTGCAAGCGCAGCTAGATGAATTATTCTTTTAACTTTATATTCTGCAAAAATCTTATTAAGTAATTTGTTGTCTAAGATATTACCTTTTATTAGGGTAAAATCAGAATGTTTTTTTAACTCAGAAATATTATCTTCTTTCAACCTCGGATCGTAGAGAAAATCATTAAAATTATCAAGACAAATTACCCTATAATTATCTTCAATCAATCTTTCGCACAAATGGGAACCAATAAATCCAGCCCCTCCCGTTACGAGAATAATTTGTTTACTATTTTTGTTTTTTCTCATTTTCATTTAATAAATATTTATACAACTCACTAGTCTTTTTTGTCATGCTGCCGATATCCCATTCTTGACCAACTATTTCTTTTCCGTTTTCTCCCATCATTTTAGCCATTTTTTGACTAGAAATCAAGTAGTCTAATTTTCTAATCATTTCTGAAGTATTTTTTAAGGGAACAATAAAACCGTTCTTCCCTTCTTTAATTAATTCATTAGATCCCTCAACATCAAACGAAACCATAGGCTTACCTAATACTGCCCCCTGGACTAAAACTTGTGGCAATCCTTCCCACAGAGAAGTTAATATTAAGATGTCGAAAACAGCCATTACTTTTTCTACATCTCTCCTTAAGCCAGCAAAAAATATAGAATTTTGAAGATTTTTCTTTCGAACAATTTCTTCTAGGATTGAATGCAGATACCCTTCCCCAACAAATAAAAACTTAACCCTTGGATGTCTTTTTATAATTTCTTCAGCTACTTCTATAGCATACTTATGACCTTTTCTTGGCTCAAGACTGGCCACCATACCAATAACTATATCATCTGAACTAAAATTTAAACTTTTTCTAATTTCCTTAATTTCTTCTTCAGAAAACTTTGAAGCTTTGTGAAATTTTTCTAGATCCATTCCACTTCTAATCACAGAATATTTTTCTAGCTTACCCACGCCAGCTTTGAGATACCGAGATTTCAAGTCTTCACCAACAGATATTAACCAAGTGGTGTATAGAGCAGAAAATCTTTCAAGATTTTTATAAACAAACTTAACTATAGGGTTTAAAGAATCATGAAAAAGAGAGCCGTGTAAGGTATGAACTATAACTGGGACTCCTGCTAATTTTGATGCAAATCTTCCCAACATTCCTGCTTTTGCTAAATGAGTATGTACTAAACAATATTTTCTCTTTTTTATCAATTTATATAATTGAAACAGAGCCTTGAATTCATCTATAGGATGAATATTTCTACGCAAACTGTTTATTTTTACGATATTTACTCCTTCCAAATTTTCTGGTACAGCCTTAGAATCTCCACCGATTACCAAGTCAACTTCATATTTACTTTTATCTAACCCCTTAATAGTGAAATAAGTATTTCTTTCTGCCCCTCCTCCAGCCATCCATCTTGTTATAATATGTAGAATTTTATATTTTTGATTTTTTTTCATTTGACTAGATTTAGTAAATTCAGTGATTTCTCTTTTCCAATTTCCAAGCATTGAAAGTAATTAAGCTTACAGTAACAATTAAAAGACTAGTGTTTATCAATGCATAGAAAAGAATAAACATACTCAAGTATTTAAAAATAGTTGCCAAAAACAATAGAGGCGTCAGAAATCCAGAGAAACTAACTATGTTATGGACTATACGATAGCCTAAAAGATAAAAACTTTTTAAGAACTCTCCTTCGGGTTTAATTTCAACATTTTTAAATTGGGAAAATGTATTTTTAAACTTATGATAGATAAGTCGTGGAAATATAATAGATAGAGAAGTCCAAATACTTAAAATAATTAAAACATTTTCACTGAAATTAACACTAAAAAACCAATTAATAGATTCAAAAGAAGATTCCGGGTAAATACAAACACTGATTCCTACGGATAAGAAGAGAGACACATTCATAATGTATCCACTTAGAGCATCAAGAAATTCACCATAATCACTAAAAGTCTTTTTGAATCTAGCAATATTTCCATCAACACAATCAAGAACAATCCAAAAACTAATCAATGAAGCTCCCACAATCCGGACACCATAATTTCCAACGGCTAAAAGTCCACACCCAACAATTCCGATTACCATCGAAATATATGTTGCCTGGTTTGCTGAGATGCCCAGTTTTAGAAATAGCCACGTTGGGTAAAAAGAAACTCTTCGAGCTACATAATATAACCACAAATCTTTTCTGTCCTGCCTGTTCTTTTCTTTACTGTGGGATAATCGAATATCGCTAACAGTAAGTCTTTTTTTGTTTGGGTTAACCATCTTATGCAATTTTTAGTAATTTTTAATTAATGAGTTGTACAGCTCTAATATATTTTTTGTATATGCTTCTATTGAGTACCCTCCCTTTACTTTTTTGTAGGCATTTCGGCTTAATCTTTTTTGCAATTTCTCATCTTCTAAAAGTTTAACAATAGCTTCGGCTAATATTTTTGAATTTCCAGAAGGAACCAATATTCCATCTCTGCCATTTTTTATGACATCAGGAATGCCACCAACCTCTGTAGCAATAACAGGTAACCTTCTGCTCATAGCTTCTAATATTACCATTGGCAATCCTTCCCAATATGAAGAAAGCACCAAAGTTTTCGAAGAAAACATTAATTTATCAATATCTTTTCTAATACCTAAAAATTTAATTTCATTTTTTATCTGAAGCTTTTCAGCTATTTTTTTTAGTTCCTCCTTAAATAAGCCATTTCCCACAATAGCAACTTTTATTTTTTTTTGATATTTAAATTTTAAAATACTGATTGCTTCAAAAAGTATATCTAGCCCTTTGAGTTTTTTTAATCCTCCAACGAAAAGAATGTCATATATTTTGGAATAATCGGTACCAATAAATTCAGGGATAGGAATACTATTTGGTATAACTATAATATTTCTTTCCAATTGAGGTAACCATTTTACTAAACTATCTTTTACTTGATTACTAACGCAGATGATTTTTGAATAGTGACTATAAATAAAAATATCGAGTGGCTTGAAAATTATTGAGGAACGTCTCCGGTTATATACACTATGTTCAGTAAAGATAAATTTAGTATTCTTAGGTAAAAAGAGTGAAGCAATGGCAACAAATAGATTGGCGGGGAAGAGATGAACATGAACCACATCATACTTTCTTTTTTTAATGAGGTTGATTAACCTAATTACACCCCTTGGATCGTACTTAAAATTTAATTCAATATCCCAAATTGGAATATTAGCTCTTTTAATTTCTTCTCTAAAAATTCCTATGTAATAGCGAGTACATAAAGGATAGAGAGTGCATATTTCAACATTAAATTCATTATGTTTCTTCACTCTTAAAACAAAATTTTTAAGAACTGACTGTGCACCGCCATCGTTTAGAGAGTTTATTAAATTGAGAATTTTAATTGGCATGTTTTGATCTGTATGTTTCGCTCATTTATTTTTACATAAATTTAGCAATAATTCATGTGACTTGATATACCTGATCTGTCTCAAATAACTTCATTACAAAGTTTATGATTCCACTTATTAGGAATAAACAAGGTCTTTATTTCGTTCCTTATATTTCCTTGATAAACAAAGTGAATATAGATACAAATTTCTTGTGTAGGCAAACATCATAACGATAAAAGGAACTATGATCCAGTATCGAAAATTCCAACTTGAAAATGAAATAATAAATAGAGAAAAAAGGGTCACGAGTATACCCTTTTGGATTAACCTATGCTCTTTTGGAAGTTTTTGCATACTTACATTAAATACCCCTATTTTAAGAATCAAAAATGAAATGAAAATAAAAAGTCCCGTTCCTACAATTCCTAGAGTATAGAGCCAATAAATTATTTCAGTATGAGGACCAGAAGTAGTGATTTCTCCAGATTCTCCTGTCCAGTTTGGTGCTTTGTATGTCATCTGTGTCCCAATATTGTTTCCCAAAATTGGATGTTTTAAAAATTGGAGTCCAAAAACCTTTACCTCGACTAATCTCCTCTCAACACTAAAATCATCGGAAAAGGTATTACCCCATCTATTAAAAAATGTTTCTACTTGTTGAGGAAAGAAAAAATAGAATATTATACATCCTAAAAAAAGTATTAGGATAAAAGATGAAAAGTAATGAATTATATAGCGTCTTATGTAGCGTTTATAGAAACCACCACATGTAATAATACTTACAATTAATCCTAAAATTAACCCCAACTGATAACCCCTAGTATTGGCTCTAAAACAAATGAATAAGCTAATCAGCATTACAAGAAATGCTCTCGTCTTGTCAGCCCTTATTTTACTTGCTAAAAAAATAAAGAAAGACAGTAAAAACAAGATAACGGAAACAATAGAACTTGTCATTGAGGTTCTAGTTAATCCTGATTCAATGATTTCAAAACCTCTTGTTCCTTCAATATATGAAACATTGAAAGGGAGAAATACGCCTTGTATATCAATAACAAATAGTACTAAGAAAATAACAGCAGTGTAAAAAATAAGTTTATTAACTTTTGTAAATTTTATTTTAGTAATTTCTATTGCACTAACCATAGGAAAAAATAACAAATAATATAAAAAACCACGACCTTCACTGAATATGGTAGTATTCCCAAGCAGAAAACCTCTTATATAATTAAACCCGATGTATAATATAAACAGCAACATAAGAGAATCTATACATTTTACAACACTAGGTTTCAGAACAGAGTTCCCAACTGGCTTTTTGATAAACCTTTTAAAAAGCCATATAAAAAATATAATAATAACGGTTAAATCTAAAAAAACTCCAGCTGGAATATGTATATTTTCTGTAATTTTCAAATAAATAATATTATAAACAAGCTTTCCAAACAGCGCAAGAGCAATAGCTAGTAATATCAATATCTTTTTAAATGACATAAAAGAGTCTATTATTATTTTATGTTTTTTTAATTAAGAATTCTGTATAATCGTTAATTTCTGAAAAATATAGAATCTTAAAATCTAATTTTTTAAAAATATATTTTAGTCTTCTTGGGTCTACTGGGATAAAGGCAAAAATCCTTAAACCAGTAGTCTTATATAGAGGCCAATCAAAGCAATAGTTTCTTATTGTTTTTATTAACGATTTTCGAGGAAGTTCTTTATAGAATTTTAGGGTGGCATTTTTACCCCAAAAAAACCCTTCTTTTTTTAATATTCTTTTTAACTCTTTAAAAAATAAAAAATCATTGCCAATATAATAGAGAGACTCTCTGCAAAGAGCAAACTTTACACTATTCTTTTTGTATTCATCTAAATCCATTAAATCTTTTAGATTAAATATATTATTTAGGTTTTCCAAATTTTTTCGAGCAACTTTATAGACACCTTCCATTTTGTCATGCCAAATTAAGGTTTTAGGATTAAACTCATTTAAAATTTTTAGATCCATCCCAGTCCCAGCCGCCAAATCAAGTATTGTTTCATCGCTTAGGTTTATCTCATATTTTTTGACTAACTCTTTAAAAAACACTTTATCTTCACGAAGATGAGCATTTCTTCTTCCCAAATACTCCAAAGCATATTTTTTACTATAGCTATTTTTTTTGTTCCAGGTTTTCAATTTAAAGTTAGTAGTAATCATTTTTATCAAACTTTAAATATATTATATTTTAAATATCGAAAGAACTTAAAAATTAATTTAAATATAGTATTAAATAAAATAAAAACAAATCTTTGTAAAAGTGAGCGTTTTTTAAACCAGTCCAATGCCCAATGAAAGTCAACAATATTTTGTTGACTTTGTTTAATAAAACTTTCGATTTGTAAAAAGTCTTTATTAGTAAAATTATTTGTGTGAAGACAAAAAGTAATAATACCAAACGGGAACTTTAGTATTCTCCCGCTAACTTGAGGAACCCAAATCAGTTCATGTTTTTGAAAGGGCCATAAGGCAATGCCATCACTGATGTATTTAAATTCCATTATTTTTAGCGCTCTAAGTGTATTTTTATCAAAAGAATGTCCAGGAGCGATAAAAATATTAGTTTTTATCTTGTTTCTTTCTATTATTTCTTTTCCTTTTTTGATCTTTTCTAACTGAATAATGTAAGACAAGTTAGAAAATTCACTCTCTTGATGTAAGTTTAACATTCCACCACTTTTAGTCACATATCTATGCTGATAACCATGCATTCCAAGCACATAACCATTATTGATAAGTTTTTTGATTTCTTGCCAGAAATTTGAATTTGGTAAATCTTTCTCTAAAATTTCATCTTGATTGTTTGGGATCACCGCTATAAGTGGTTTGATATTATAGTTATCGAAAATTTTAATTAACTTTTCAAATTTTTGCCAATTCATTTTTGGACAAATATCATCAATTCTAAAAATATATTTTGCGAAGAGCATATTCTAAAATAAGAGTTACTACTTTTCTCCTATAAATATTTTAATTAGACCTTTATTAAACAATGTTCTAAGACAAATGATGATACTCACAAATTAGACAAATATCAAATTTTGCAATACATCTTGACTGAAATCGTATTTTATAAAGAATATTTAATAAAGTTGGATTATTCTCGATAAAAACATAAATGGCAGGAGATATTCTTAGATTAGGAAAAATGCATTGTATTTTAGCAGGGAATATGGTGCGAAATTTTATAAAGCCATGTTCTCTTAATATGGGAATTAATTCGGTGTAAGTTGATTCATTAAGATGAGTTCCTATAGCTCTAATACGATTTGTACGACTACAATCAATTATTCTAGTCACGTCACTAGGTCCAAAAAGACGATTTGGCATTCGAATAATTAATAATCCACTTCTTGCTAAAGCATTCTCTATCGAATCCATGTAGGACGAAAGATCCGATGGAGCGATATGCTCTAATACCTGATTAGATAGTATTACATCGAATTTCTCCTTTAAATCGAATATATCTGCATTAATAAATCTAATGTCCTTTGAACTCTTGGGCAACACAGAAGTTGAAGTGTCTATCCCAACTAATTTTTTATGGTTTAGACAAGATGCTATGCTTCTCAAAAAAAACCCTCGTCCACAACCTAAATCCAGAATTGACTTTCCCTTAAGTTCTTTCTTTAAAATTTTTACTATTCTATCTTTTGGATTTTTAGTTTTATTATCCAAGATTGATGAATAATAAATAAGATGTACTTTATCATATACTTCTCTATACATCCGTTTTCTTTTCTCTTGATCATTTTCCCTCAAAATCTTTTGATGAAAATCTTTTTCAATTTCAAATGCTTTTATTAAACTTTCTTCAGGGACACCTTTTAACTTTGAGACTTTTTTGACATCCTTATATCTCATTTATTTCTCTCCTCAGCTTCATCTTATAGTAGAATGTTTTCTCTAAAAA
>Ga0265592_1001456_pt1 | contig 10220 bp, 7 predicted proteins | sample saktaG_7_FD_190141 | JGI IMG/M metagenome (GOLD analysis project Ga0265592, IMG submission 190141) | Saline water microbial communities from Sakinaw Lake, British Columbia, Canada - sak_2010_1_5_120m | ecosystem: Environmental > Aquatic > Non-marine Saline and Alkaline > Saline ... | reverse complement strand
TCGGGATCAATCAAGGAAACCACCCCCAGCCCGTGTGTTTCCTTTATGAATTGGCCCATTTCCCGATTAATCGGCAAGCGTTTAATAAATTCTTCAACCAAATAATTTAATCCGCGGTCAAAGCTGTGTGAATATCTCAAAATATGTTTTTCAGCCAAAGTGCAAACCGTGCTTTGCACTCCGATATCAATCAAACAAATCGCGCGCGCCTCTTCTTTGGGAATAAGGGCTTTGGCCAGGCCAAAAGCTTCAGCCTCCATCAACAATACTTGCAATTTTGCCTTTAGCGCAATTTCTTTATATTTAGCAATAACCTCATTGGGTATCGCCGTAACCGCGACTTCCAATTTTTCCGATTTTCCGAATTCGCCGCCAATTAACTGCCAGTCAATAGTCACGCTTTCAATCGGCAGAGGAATGTGCTGGCGCGCCTCAAACATCACCGCGTCAAAAATCTCCTTTTGCGTCATGGGTGGCAAAGAAAAAGTTGTAAAAAAAGTAGAAAAATCGGGAATCGCAAAAGCGCATTGGCGGGTTTTTATTTTTGCCTCAGAAAGCAATTCTTGAATCATCTCCGCGATTTCTTGCGCCGAAAAATCTGTCAATGTTTTTTTTGACAGCATTGAATCAGCTTCAACAAAATCTGCTTTAATTTCACCGTAATTTTCCAAATTAAAACCTTGGCCGGATTCTTTTAGCTCAACCAGCTTTATTGATGAAGCGCCAATATCAATCCCTAAAAATTTTTTCGCGAACAATTTTGGTAACACAAATAAATTAAAATTTTAAATATCAAAATGAAAAATTACAATTTAAAATTGAAAAACCTGCCAAAAATTTTACACTTTTCCCGCCAAAGGACGGATGCGCCCATGACGCAAACTGTCATTTTTAATTTTGATTTTTACATTTTAAATTACATATTATAATTATATCATAACTGCAAATAAAATGAACCGCAATATGAGAAAAATAATCAACGGCGCCAAAGAATTGTTTTTTCCAAAAAAATGTTTTTTTTGCAAAAAATACGGCACACTGCTTTGCGATGATTGCCGGTCCTTGCTGGACATTTCGCCCGTGCACCGTTTTGACCGAACAAAAAAATACTTATCCGACATCTATGCTCCATGCTCCTACGAAAACAAGCGGGTGAAAAAAATCATCCACGCTTTCAAATACGAACCGTTTGTCCGTGAATTGGCCGCGCCGCTGGCCAAAATAATCGCCGGCCATTTTGCTTTGTGCGGCCGCGGCTTTACCGGCTTTGCCCTTGTGCCCGTACCGCTGGCCGCGAAACGCTGGCGCAAACGAGGCTTCAACCAAGCGCAAGCACTGGCAAGTGAATTGAGCAAAATATGGCAAGCTCCAATTGCCGCAAATTGCTTGATTAAGACCAGGGAAACGCAGAACCAAGCCGAATTGTCCCAAGCGCAAAGAGCGTTCAACTTGCGAAACGCGTTCGCCGCGCAAAACAAAGAGCTTTTGCGCGATAAGAAAATCTTCTTGATTGATGATGTTGCCACCACCGGCGCGACAATGGAAGAATGCGCCCGTGTCCTATTAAAAAACGGGGCGCAAGAGATAATCGGCGCGGCAATCGCCCGCACCGAAAATTAGCCAATTACTTTGAATTACGAAACGCCAATTATTGAAATTTTACTTCCTGAAAGCTGCCGCCTTTGGCAATCCTCGCCTTGGGCGGAAAGTCAAATTCAACAAATGCCAGTTTCGTAATTCAAAGTATCTTCAATAATCTTAATCTCTGGTGATGTTAATTCATGCAATTCATAGACTTCGGCGCCAATTTTAACGTCCGCATTTGTCAACTTACCTTTTCTGGAATTATTTTTCAATTCTAATCCGGTCTGTTAATTTTGATTTTCGGGTTGAATGGAATTTTTTTGGAATAACGCAAAACATATTTCTCGCCCAGATTTTTAATCGTTTCAAGATTGGGCGCGGACAGCTTACCAAAATCGCGGATTATAACTATCGGGCCGGGAAAGTTTTGCGGCTCAAACAGCCAATCGCCGGTTTTGGCCAAATCCTTTAACGCAATGCAATCATTTTGATCGCGGGCAACCACAACCAGCAAATCGCCTTCCCAGATGGGACGACCGCAACGCAAAAGCCGCGCGTCCCCACCGGAAAAATTCGCGCATTTGGCCATCAATTCTTTTAAACGTTTGCCATATTCCGGTTCAGTCAAGATACATCCTCCACCAGGCTGGGGAATTTCTTTAAGCCCGAATTGTTTTGCCAATTCCAATTGCGGCTTGCGCGATCGGCCGGATAGGCCGTATAACCTCTCGCGATTAACCAATCCTTTGATTTCAGCTTCGGTTGGACGTAAAATTTTGGCCGACAATGGCCGCAACAATTTGCCGACCAAGCCGCTTTCCCGTTCAACAATCTCCAAAGATAATTTATTCTGCGACATCGGACGCTGTCCCATCACCTCGCCGGTGGCAACAAAATCAAACCCCTCATTTTCCATTATCGCTTTGGCGGTTTTCAGCATCAGCAAATGGCAATCAATGCAGGGATTGGCACCGGCACCGCGGCCATAACGGGGATTTTCCACAATCTCTAAATGTTCTTTGGCGATATCGGCAACCCGCAATTCCATTCCGGCTTTTCGCGCCGATTCAGCGGCCTTGCCGCAGGAAAAAAAATGACTCTCAAAACAAACAAGAGTTATTTCAATATTTTGCGCCGCCAAAACTTTGCCGGCCAAAATTGAATCCAGTCCGCCGGAAAACAAAACCAACCCCCTTGTTTTTTTATTTCTTGTCATAGAAATTAAAATCTTAAATTCTAAACCCCAAACTCTAAATAAATCCAAATATCAAAATTCAAATTTCAAAACAAGAAATGACTTTATTTTTATTTTTGGATTTTGGTTTTTGATATTATTTATGATTTAGAACTTAGAATTTAGATTTTGATTTTTCAAGGAAATCGTTGGCCTCCTTCAACACTTCTTTGGCATTGGCAAACGACAGCGCCTCATGTGCTTTCTCAAACGGTAACCAGACAAAATCGTTGTGTTCATCGGACAAAACAATTTTTTCGGTGGAAGTTCGCGCCAAGCGAAAATCAACAACTTTGGATATTTTTTGCCCTTCAAAGGTGAAAAAATACTTCATTGTCCGGCGAAATCCATCAATAAATTCCAAATCGGCCAATCCTGTTTCTTCCTCGGCTTCGCGAACAACAGTTTCCAATTCGCTCTCGCCAACCTCTATGTGGCCTTTGACAAAATCCCAATAGTCAACTCCGGCGCGATGGTTAACCGCCGGATAACGCAAAAGCAGATACTTGACCTCGCCGTCTTCTTCTCTAAAAATCACCGCACCCGCCGAAATTTCAGTTTTCATAAATTATTTATGGTTATTCTTTCCAGTCGGTTATGATAATATTTTGGCCTTGTTTTTTAACCACCACCTTCTGCTTTTCCCGCCAACCGAATTCCACCACAATATCGCGCGGCAGAGTTACCGCCAGCGAGGTTTTGCCGATCCTCGTCAAACTGCGCGTGTTTTTTTCTTTGCTTTTACGGTTCATAGTTAGGTAATTATTTAAATACTTATTTAAATACTTATTTAAATATATACATGCCCCGTCTTTTAATTTACTCTTTTTTGATTTCTTTTCAAGAATGACCTCAATTTTTGCCAAGGATAGGCATTGACAATATCTTTGGCTTCCGCCCAGCCGCGGCGGGCTTGAGCAATGCCAAATTGGACAAAACGCAAATGATTGATGTTGTGCGCGTCGGTATTGATAATCATTTTCACCCCACAACTTAAGGCGCGGCGGATATGCCAATCATTCAGATCCAAGCGGTCGGGGTGAGCGTTGATTTCCAAGATCGTGCCGGTGGCGCAAGCGGCCTCGCAAATCGCCTCAAAATCAATTTCATATCCCGGGCGCTTTTTTAACAGCCGGCCCGTGGGATGGGAAATTATATCAATATGCGGATTTTCCATGGCGCGAACAATCCGGCGCGTCATTTGGCTTTTGCCCATTTTGAAATTTGAATGAACGCCGGCAATAGCAAAATCAAGTTCAGACAGCGCCATATCGCTGATATCAATTGATCCGTCAGACATAATGTTAGCTTCGCATCCTTTCAAAATAACAAACTCGCCGGCTTGTTTTTGCGCCAGTTTGTTCAATTTGTCAATTTCTCGGTTCCGGCGCACCAGCGCGGCTTCATCCAAGCCGTTTTCAATTTTCAAAAATTTGGTATGATCGGCAATCCCGACATACTCATAATCCATTGCGCGCGCGGCCGCGGCAATTGCGGCAATAGAGTTATCGCCGCCGGCCCAATTTGAGTGGCAATGCAAATCACCCTTCAAATCGCCGGCCGCAACCAACACCGGCAATTTATCTTTTGCCGCGGCCTCAATTTCGCCAAGATTTTCCCGCAATTCAGGCTCAATGAAACGCAAACCAAGTTTTTCGTAAAGTTCTTTTTCGTTTGCTCCGGCAATTAATTCATCGCCGGAAAACAATCCATATTCCGAAAGTTTGAGCCCCATTTCTTGCGCCCGACGGCGCAAGGCAATATTGTGTTCTTTGGAGCCGGTGAAATATTGCAACCCCGCGCCATAGGACTCGGACGGCAAAATCCGCAAGTCCATATTAAAACCGCCCTCTGCTCTCACCGATAATTTAGTATCGCCCTTGCCCCAAATTTTCTCCACCTCGGGCATTGAAGCAAAAAAATCCATCGCCCGCGCGATCTCAAACACATCCGCGGTTTTTGGAGCAACCGCCAAAAAATCAATATCACCGATAGTTTCTTTTCCGCGGCGCAACGAACCGGCAATATCAATTTTTTCAAAAATACGCAGATCCGCCAAGCGGACGCCAAACATTCGCGCTTGCGGCAAAATTTCACCCAGCAAAAACCGGCCGCGTGATTTTTTCCGGAATTCAACACCCTCAATAATATTTTGTTCGGATTTTTTGCCAAATCCCGGCAGACCGGCAATCCGACCGCCGCGCGCGGCAGCCTCTAAATCAGCAATGCTTTTTATTCCCAATTTTTGAAAAAGGAACTTGGTTTTTTTGGGCCCTATGCCTTGCACCGAAACCAAATCTTCCCAATCCATCGGCAAACGGCGCTTCAATTCTTGATAATAGCCAATCCTGCCTTTTAAAATATATTCCTCAATCTTTTTGCCAATACTGTTGCCAATGCCCGGAATCTCCTCCACCGCCTTCAAACCGCCGCGCGCGTAAATTGAAGCAACGTCTTGCTCAAGATCACCCAAAGATTGCGCGGCCTTGCGCCAGGCAAACGGCTTGAATTCCACCTTGTCGGCGGCCAGCATATCGGCAATTTCATAAAAAATTTTAGCCAGGTTTTTGTTCATTTTTCCATTGCGATTATCTTGATTATACCCGAAATTGACAAAAAAATAAGAGGGAATAGAATAGATATAATAGATTCCGCTTCAAAGCGGTTTTGCCGCAAAATTGGCAGCGGCAAGCTTGTCCGGGGCGGCAAAAAGGATATGGCCGAAGAAAAAAAATTTTATTTGACGCGGCTGGGACTCAAAAAAGTAAAGAGGGAATATGAAGAGCTAAAGCAAATCAAGCTGGCCAAAACCAAAGGCGAAGCGCCGGCAATTCTTGACTCCGAAGAAGTCAATCCCGAATTCATCGCCCTGCAAGACGATTTGGGATTGCTGGACATCAGACTCTCCGAACTGGAGAATATTATCAAAAACGCCTGCCTCATCAAAAGCCCGGCAAAACCCGACCGAAACACGGTGGATATCGGCGCCACAGTGCTGGTGGGCATCAACGGCAAAAACCAAAAACTCACCCTTGTGGGCACGTTGGAGGCCGATCCGGAAACCGGAAAAATATCCAATGAATCGCCGGTGGGCAAAGTCTTGATCGGCAAAAAAATCGGCGACAATGTTTTATTGAGTGAAAAAGGCAAAATCATCTATAAAATAAAAGATATCTCCTACAATCTGTCATAAGATCATTTAATCATAAAATCATAGAAACATTGAATCATAAAAGCATTAAGCATTAAAGCCATGGGGTCATAGAATCATTAAAAACACGCTCAAAAAGCGTGTTTAATGTTTCTATTTTTCTATTTTTCTATTTTTCTATTTTTCTATGTTTATATGTTTCTATGGCAGTTCCACATCTTCATCTTCGCCGCCTCGGCGCTTGATAATGATGATAACAATAACAACAATAATCAACAAAATCAAACCGATAAAAAGCAGCGCCACCCAGCTGCCGCCACCCGAAGGTTGGACCACGTTGGCACAATCCAAATCGGCATCTTCCCCGCTTGCCGGACAATCCGGGTCGCAAATACAATCTTGGGTATTATCGCAAACTCCGTCTTTGGCGCCGATCTGAATTTGTTCGCAGGCCAACGGCGCGGACGTCTCATCAGAAACGACTTCTTCGGGGTTGGGATTTTGATATTCAAAATTAATCGTCTCATATTTATCACTCGGCACGCCGTCTTTGCCGGTGCATCGCACATAATAGGAATAAAAGCCATAATCCGGCAGATCAACCGTTGCTTGGTGTAAAAAACCGTCATTAGTGTCAAAGAAGTCGCCCATTTGATCATAATCAACATTGTTTTCCGAGAACCGGCATGACGCGGCTTTATCGGTGGTGGCAATAAGCGCCAGCGTGTTTTGATAGATCACTCCCGACGGCTGAAGATCGGAAATTTTCACGCCTTCGGGCGCCGCGTAAGTGAATTCTATTTGCCCCGAAACCGTGTTCTGATTGCCCTTGGCATCCTCGCAACGCACATAATAAGCATATTCTCCGGGCGCGCCCAGCGTGACTTGCGCGCTGTGATCGGTGCCGGAAGAAACAAAGCTGTCAGCCAAAAGATCATAGTCCAAATCGCTTTTTCCATACCGGCAAGAAGCGGTTTCGTCGGTGGAAAGCGCCAGAGTGATTTCTTTGGCATCCACCGTCCCCGACGGCGACAAACCGGAAATTGACGGCGGCGCGGTATCGGCCGGAGTCGTCACCACCGGGGTCTTCACCACGGGAGTTGCCGGCGCGACATAGTAATAAAACAAAATTTTACCCGCGGGAGAATTGATATTGCCGGATTCATCCTTGCAGCGCACATAATAATTATAATTGCCGCCATATGCCAGCGTTGCCGAAGCAACATGATACAGTTTGTTGTTGCTGGTAAATGCCAAGGTCATTGAGTCATACTCTTTGTCGTACCAACTATAGCGGCAAGTAGCAGCTTTATCGGTGGAAACCGACAGTGTCGCGTATTTATTGTAAACCGTCCCGGTGGGCGAAAAATTGGAAAGAACCGGCGGAGTCCCGGAAACAGGCGGCGTGACGACGGGACAGTTGGCACCCACGCAAGTAATCTCCCCCACGGTAAAACTCACTTCGGTGCTGGTGTTATTGGCATTGCCTTCAAAATCCTTGCAACGCACATAATAAGTGTAGGCACCCTTGCCCAAAGTGCCGATGGCCCCGGAATGATACAAACCGTCAGGCGTGCTCATGTCGTTGCCCATGCTCTCATAGCCGGTGTCCTCGGTGGAATACCGGCAACGGGCCAAATCATCGGTATCCAGAGTGATTTTAACGGATGACGCCGTCACCGTGCCCTGCGGATTGACATTTCTCAACGACGGGCCGCTATCAGCCAAAACCGCGTGAAAAACCGCGGCAACCGCAAAGGCCGCGATTGATCCCAAACAGACAATATCCTTTTTTGTCAAAACATTTTTTAATAAGCGCATAATCTTTTTTAAAATTATTATTGCGTAATGGTAAATTGAATCGCGGTTGACACGTTATTTTCCGCCCCCGAAGTGCTCTTGCAGCGAACATAGAAAGTGTGATCGCCGTTTTCCAGATCGCAAACTTTTTGAGCGAAATCATCGGTTGAAACACCGGCCATCGCATAGCTCATCTGCCCGTAAGGCACATCTTCGCGACCAAAACGGCAATCCGAAGCGCCGGAAGTTCGCACCGAAAGCGTCGCGGATGAGTCGTTGATTGTGCCATCCGGCCCAGCCGAAACGATCACCGGACCGGTAATTGTTTCCGGAGTCCACGAAACTTGAACATCCACCAAGCCAAAAATCATATAGTCATATTTTCTGATCTCGGTGTCAAAAACACCACTGCCGGCCAGCTGGCGGATTCCCGCCTCAATAATCACGTTATTGGTATTTTTGGGCAACATTCCGGATTTATATTCAAAATAAACCGGATTATCTTCAATGCGCGCGATCGCATAATACCGCCGGTCGGTCTTTATTTCCACCGGCGTGATATTGGCGCACTCCCACGAACCATTGCCGACGATCTCAACACCGGCCAATTCGTCATAGGAACCATTGTACACCGACACCCTGTTGGTAACGCCGCTTTCAAAATAACCGCAGAGCCGATTGATTCGGCCGTCCTCTTCGGGCGTGAACTGATATCCGGCATACCAATCCACGCTGTCAAACTTGTCACGCGTGCCGGTTTCCACCGCCTGCCATAAATAAACCGAATTGCTATCCGGATTGTTCCAATAAGAACGGTTGGCATTGTTTTTGCGGTCGTTGGAAACCAAATTGGCGCAAACACCGCTCGTACCGGCATCCACAACAAACATTATTGCCATTGGCGCGCTATAGGCATTAATGGAAGCATTTTTACAGACCACATAATAGGTGTGCGCGCCATCAGCCAAACCGCTCAATTGCGCGTTATGAATCAGATTGTTACTGCTGATAAATTGCGTTCCTTGACCGTAAGTGAACTGAACATCTTTTTGGTATTGGCAAACCGCGCCAATATTGGTGCTCACCGACAAAACAGGATTGTTCACAACCTGGGAAATCGCAGTGGTATTGGTAACCACCGGCGCGTTAGCCTCCGTTGTTCTTTGCAGTGTCGTGGAAATTTGCTTGGGCTGGCTGATCGCGCCGGTATCGTTATTTTTGCAGATCACATAAAACGAATACGTCCCGTCGGCCAAGGCCGCGATGGAAGCGCTGTGGCTGTAATTATCCGCGGTAGTCATCGGCGTGCCCGCGCCATAAGTAAAGGCATTGTCTTTTTGATATTGGCAAGCAGCCAAACGATCCGTAATCACCGCTAAAACGGGATTGTCGCCGGTTTGTGTTGCCGGCGTCACGCTGGTGACCACGGGCGCGCTGTCAACGTTAACCGCAAATTCCACCTTCATCGCGTCGTTCATTCCGCCGGTGGCATTGTCCTTGCAAACCACATAATAAGTTTTTAACCCGTTGGCGGAATCAGGCAATTGGACATTATGATTATAGCCGCCGGTGGTGTCAAAAGTCGTACCGGCGGGATACGTGAAACCGCCGTTCTCGTTATATCGGCAAGTCGCGGCGCGATCGGTAATCACTGATAAAAGCGGCCGCGAGCTGGTTTGCTCCGCATCGGTAGTATTGGTAATAATCGGAGATATCGGCGATATGCAGGATTGCGTGAACACCGCCGAAGAAGTGTCGGTGCAATTGGAAGGTGATTTGCTCGCGATGGCGCGGGTTTGCTGATTATCCACGCACGCCCCCCAATCGCTATAAGTATATGAAGTGCAAACAATTGACCCCATGGTGCAATTTTGCGTTAACACCGCCGAGGAGGTGTCGGTGCAACCGGAAGGATATTGGTGCAAAATAGATCTTGTCTGCACCCCGCCGCCGCACGCCCCCCAATCGTTATAAGTATATGAAGTACATACCGTATTCGCCGGCGTACTCGGCACCCCCGGAACGCTTGGGCCGCTACCAGAGCCGCTTCTCTCGCTAAATTCAGGCAACCCCACGTCATAGCCAACAAAACAAGGGTCTGTTATATGAACAAACTCATCATTAACATCAATAGTATTAGCCGGATTACTGGGATCATGTGTCGCAACAACATTATCCCCCCTGCTGGGATCAATCCATGTGCCGGTTTTATTCTGCACAAAACCAAACGATTCATATATCTCTTTCCATTGACTGGCTGTATATCGTGCCGGATTAACAGAATTCACAAATTCCGTAAGGCCCACATAATCCGGCGCCACATCCGGATTTGGCAATTCAACATCAACCGTCAAATCACCTTCCAGCAATTTTGCCGGATCTATCAAATTTCCTATATTATTCAAAGCCGCTTCTCTGCCGTTTTTGTCGGTACTCACATAGTCCATAAAA
>Ga0265592_1001453_pt1 | contig 10237 bp, 9 predicted proteins | sample saktaG_7_FD_190141 | JGI IMG/M metagenome (GOLD analysis project Ga0265592, IMG submission 190141) | Saline water microbial communities from Sakinaw Lake, British Columbia, Canada - sak_2010_1_5_120m | ecosystem: Environmental > Aquatic > Non-marine Saline and Alkaline > Saline ... | reverse complement strand
AATCATAAACAACTATTTCATGATCTTTCTTTTTATCTAAACCATAAGCTAAAGCAGCTGCTGTTGGTTCATTTATAACCCTTTTTACATTAAAACCAGCTATTTCTCCTGCGTCTTTTGTTGCTTTTCTTTGGCTATCATCGAAATAAGCAGGACATGTTATAACTGCATCTGTAATTTTTTCTCCCAATTTTGCTTCAGCATCTGCTTTTAATTTCTGCAAAACCATAGCTGAAATTTCCTGTGGTTTATACCAACGATCTCCCATCTTTATTTCTACTCCCCCATTAGCGCCCTCTTTAATTTCATAAGAAAGCAAGCTTTTATCTTTCTGCACAATTGGATCAGAAAACTTTCTACCAATTAATCTTTTTACAGAATAAATTGTGTTTTCAGGGTTAGTAATAGATTGACGACGAGCTAATGTTCCAGCTAATCTTTCCCCATTTTTAGAAAAAGCTACGACTGAAGGAGTTGTTCTTTCACCTTCAGCGCTTTCAATAATTTTTGGCTGACCACCTTCTATAGTAGCCATTGCCGAAAAAGTTGTTCCTAGATCTATACCTAATATTTTTGCCATAATTTTTTATTAATTTTTGTTATTTAATTTGTTATTTATTCTCCTTTGCCAATATTACTCGACAAGGACGAATGACTTTATTATTAAGAATATATCCCTTTTCCAAAATTTTTATAATTGTATCTGGAGCAAATTTCTCATTTTCTGCCATTGCCACCACTTCATGAAAAGCAGGATTTAATTTTTCTCCTATTTTTACTTTAATTTCATTTACTCCCTCTTTTTCTAAAATATCTTGCAACTGACTTTTTATTAAATAAATTCCTTTAAGATAATTATCATTTTCTTTTTTATCCTTTCCTTCTTTCAAAAAACTCTCAATGGCTAAATCAAAACCATCTAAAACAGCGATTAAAGATTTAACAATTCTTTCATTAGAAAACCTTACAACTTCTTTAAATCTTTCTTTTTCATCTTTTTTGTAATTGATAAAATCAGCTCTCTCCCTTTGCCATCCTTTTAAATACTCATCTTTCTCCTTTTTTAATTTTTCATATTCTTTTTGTTTTTTTGTATCAGTCATATTTTTAATTATGGTTAAGAAGTTAAATTAGAAATAGCCCTTAAAATAGCAATATTTTTTTTATAAGGCATCCTTTTAGGACCTAATATACCCAAAATTGCCTTTGGCTCAGAAACTATACTAAGTAAAGAACTAAATTGATCAGATTTCACAAAAGGATTGTCTTTTCCTATTAAAATAAGCGGATTTTCATCAATTTTTATATTTTTTAACTTCTCGTCTAATTTTTCCAAAGATTCAGCTATTTGTTGGAAAAATCTACAAGTTAATAATTCTTCCTCAAACATTTCAGTAAATATATATTTAAATCCTTGTTTAATTATTTCATCTTCTTGGAATAAATAGCAAAAACAAAACGAATGACTTTCTTCTGAAATTACATCTAATAATTTCTTTATTTCTTTAACAGAGTTGGTATGATTTTCTAATCTGAACCGAATTTTTAATAATTCATTTTTTATTTTTTCTTCCCACTGTTCCGAAGAATCATTTTCTTCAAAAATAGTATCAATAAAAAATTTCCAAGCTTTGTCCGTTGGTATTCGCCCGCTTGAAATATAAGGTTTGTATAAATAACCTTCTTCTGTAAGTACAACAAAATCATTTCTAATAGTTGCCGAACTCACACCTAGACGATATTTAGCATTTAAAATTTCAGAAGCAACAGGTTCGCCAGTACGAGTATATTCTTTAATTAGAACTTTTAAAATATAACTATTTCTATCTTTTAATTTTATTATCATATTAATTTCTCTATCTATTTTACTCATTAGCAATCAAATGTCAAGAGTGCTAAATTAAAAAACAATTAATAGCAAATTTAAGAAAAATTATTACCTAATTCTTATCCCCTGTTTTTCCACGATTAAGTTTGCCTGAGCTTAAACGCCATGGTAAAATTACAAATATAACCTTTTACAAAACATATGAGGCAAATATTTAAAGGAAAAATCACGTGGATAGACATTACCTGCCCCACTAATGAGGACATTGAATATCTTCATAAAAACTATCGTTTTCATCCCCTTATTTTAGAAGAGCTTAAAATGCCTTCCCAAAGAAATAAGACTGAAATACACGATGGCTATATTTTTTTAGTAGCTCATTTTCCATGTTGGAATGCAATTGAAAAGAAATCTTATCCATGGGAATTAGACATTATTCTAGATAAAAATACTCTCATTACAATCTGTTATGAAAAAAGTACAGTAATGCGCGAAGAATTTATGGAAAAAGTTTATACAAAAGATTTTGAAAGTTTATACCTCAATGACACGATAAAACTTCTCTATTTCATTACTGAATATTTTTTAGATTTTGCAATACGACAAATCTATCATATTCAGGAAAAAATCAATAATGTAGAAAAAGAGATATTCCACGGCAAAGCAGAAGATGCAATTCCTAATATTTCTTTTATAAAAAGAGATGTTCTTAATTTCCAAAGAATATTCAGGTATCTAAAAGAAACTTTATGCTCTTTGTCTAGACAAGGGCCACGAATTTTCGGAGAAAGTAAACGTATCTATTTTGATGATTTAATCGGTGATAGCACAAAAGTAGAAAATCTTATTGATAGCTTTAAAGACAATATTGAATCATTAGAAAATACAAATAATTCTTTGATTGAACATAAAACTAATCTTTTAACCAGAATCTACACCATCCTTTCACTTGTAACTTGGCCTACAATATTAGTTACAAGCATTTATCAAATGAATACAAGTTATTTACCTTTTATAGGCCCTTCTTATGATTTCTGGCTCATTCTATCAATTGCTTTTATACCATCAATATTAATCTTTTCTTATCTTAAAAAAAGAAAATTTTTATAAATGATTTATCTTTATAATACTCTTACTAAAAAAAAGCAGATTTTTAAACCAATAAAAGATAAAAAGGTTGGTCTTTATACATGCGGTCCAACTGTTTATTCATACGCGCATATTGGAAATTTGAGAACATATATTTTTGAAGATATTTTAAAAAGAGTCTTATTGTACCAACAATACAAAGTTAAACATGTAATGAATATAACTGATGTAGGCCATCTAACCTCTGATGCTGATACTGGTGAAGATAAAATAGAAAAAGCTGCAAAAAAATCAAAAAAATCAGCTTTTGAGATAGCCGAATTTTACACAAAATCTTTTTTTGATGATTGTAAAAAATTAAATATTCTCGCTCCAGATATAGTAGCCAAAGCAACAGATCATATAAAAGAAGATATCGAGCTTATCAAGGTTTTAGAAAAGAATAATTTTACTTACCGTACTAGTGATGGGATATATTTCGATACTTCTAAACTGAAAGATTATGGAAAACTTACTGGAATGAATTTTAAAAAACTTAATAAAACATTAAAGGCTGGCGCAAGAATAGAGCTTTCTCCAGAAAAAAGAAATATTACTGATTTTTCTTTATGGAAATTCTCGCCTAAAAACGCTAAAAGACAAATGGAATGGCAATCACCTTGGGGTGTTGGATTTCCAGGATGGCACATTGAATGTTCTACTATTAATTTAAAATATTTAGGCAATGCCTTTAAGGGAAAAAAGTTTTTTCCAAAAAAAATACAGACAATAGATATACATACAGGAGGAACAGATTTGATTCCTATTCATCATACTAATGAAATAGCTCAGGTAGAAGCTATAACAAATAAAAAATTCGTAAATTTCTGGCTGCACGGAGAATTTCTTGTTCTAAAAGATGCGCGAATGGGAAAATCTATAGGAAACGTAATTTTAATTAAAAATCTTGAAAAATTAGGTTTTTCTCCTTTGGCATTTCGTTATTTAGTATTAAATAGCCACTATAAAGCATCCTTAGAATTTTCTCTAAAAGCATTAGAAAATACTCAAGAAAGCTTAAATAATATTTATAACTTTGTTTTAGATTGCCTTATTGATAGAAAAGAAATCCAACCAAAAAAAACATCTGCTTTTTCATTAAATAAAATAAAAAAAGAGTTTGAAAAATCAATTAATAATGACCTTAATACTCCACAAGCTTTAGCTGTTTTCTGGAAATTAATAAAAAATTATTACCAAGCTAGAAATAATCCGAATAAAACAAATAAAATTTCTTCAAAAGAAATTTATCAATTGGCTTTGAATTTTGATAAAGTATTAGGATTAGGATTAGATAAAATTAAACTTACTATTCCATCACAAAAAATAAAAGAACTAACGAAAAAAAGAGAACAACTAAGAAAAATAAAGGAATGGGTAAAAGCTGATGAAATAAGAAAAATTATAGAAAAATCAGGATTTTTGCTAGAAGACACAAAAGGAGGTACAATTATAAAACCTAAACTTTAATTTAATACATGATTGAAAAAAACAAAATTGCTAAAGAAAAACTGCCACCTCAGAATATAGAGGCAGAAGAATCAACCTTAGGATCTCTTATGATAGATAAAGATGCGATTATCAAAGTTGCTGATCTTTTATTTCCTGAAGACTTTTATCAACCCCAGCATCGCTTTATTTATGAAACTATTCTAAATCTATATCATCAAAATGCTCCAATTGATGTTCTTTCATTGTCTAGTCGCTTAAAAGAAAAAAAACAATTAAGCGAGATAGGAGGAGCAAGTTATTTAACTTCTTTAGTTAATAAAACCCCTACTAGCGCTCATATAGTTCATTATGCAAATATAGTTCATGAAAAAAAGGTATTGCGTGATTTAATTGCTGCTTCTTATAAAATTGCTGAATTAGGGTGGCAAGAATCAGAAAATATAAACGAAGTGTTAGACAGAGCAGAACAAATTATTTTCTCTATTTCTGAAAAATCTATTGCTCATGAATTTATAGCATTAAAAGGAGAACTTGTTAAAGCATTTGAGAGAATAGACCAATTGCATAAAGGTGGGGATAAATTACGGGGAATATCCACAGGGTTTCATGATTTAGATCATTATCTTGGAGGTTTACAAAAATCTGATTTAATTATTTTAGGAGGGCGGCCTTCTTTAGGAAAAACATCTCTTGCCTTAGATATTGCGCGTAATGTAGCTTTAAAAGAACAAGTTCCTGTAGGAATATTCAGCTTAGAAATGTCAAAAGATCAAGTGGTTGATAGATTAATAGCAGCTGAATCTACAGTGGACTTATGGAAAATAAGAACAGGACGTCTTTCTACTGATGAAGAGATTAATGATTTTACTCTTATTCAAGATTCTTTATCCCGTTTATCCGAAGCTCCAATATTTATTGATGATGCTGCTTCACCTACTGTTATGCAAATTCGAACAATGGCGCGAAGATTAAAAGCAGAAACAAATCTAGGACTAATTATTGTGGATTATCTCCAATTAATCAACCCGTCTCTTTATCGCGAAAGTTCTGTCCAACAATTTTCTGAAATTTCGCGTTCCTTAAAAGCTTTATCAAGAGAATTAAAAATACCTGTGTTAGCTCTTTCACAGCTCAACCGTGCTGTTGAATCAAGGCCTGGATGCCGACCTATGCTTTCTGATTTAAGAGAAACGGGCAGTTTAGAACAAGATGCTGATGTAGTCCTCTTTGTCTACAGAGGAGACCGTTCTAAAGAAGACTTTGAAGATAAAGGTGATGCTCAAATTATAGTTGCAAAACATCGTAATGGTCCTTTAGGTCATGCGGATTTATTCTTTAAGAAAGAATTAGCAAGTTTCCGCAACCTGGAAAAAAGTGAAAGGTTTCCAAATCTAGAAGAAGAATAATTTTTAACAATATAATTCTGTGGACCTACCAAAACCAATAAAAAATTTTATAAGTATATTCTCAAAGCTCCCAGGCATGGGGCCACGCCAAACTACTCGTTTGGCTTTTTGGTTACTACATCAAAAAAAAGAATCCCAAAATGATTTTTGTCATACTTTTATTGATTTATTTTCTAAAACTCAAGTATGCCCTAACTGTTTTTTTATAACAGAAGCAGATCAAGAAAAAAAACCTTCAAATGAGAACTTATGCAAAATTTGTGAGAACCCACAAAGAGATAAATCTATTATATGCGTTGTAGAAAAAGAAACTGATCTTTTATCCATAGAAAAAACAAATAAATACCATGGTGTTTATCATGTTTTAGGAAGATTGTTGTCAGAAATAGATGAAAATAAAAAACTGAGGATAACTATTCCTCAGCTCTTATTGCGTATTAAGAAATCTCAATCTTCTAAATATCCTATAAAAGAAGTAATATTAGCTCTCAGTCCCACATCAGAAGGTAATTTAACCACCTATTCTATAGAAAAATCCATTAAAGACTTAGATGATAAAATTAAAGTAACAAAATTAGCTCGCGGGCTTCCACAAGGAGGAGAAGTGGAATTTGCAGATGCAGAAACACTTACAAACGCTTTAGAAGGAAGAAAATAGTTTATTTAGCTTCTTGTATTAATACTTTCATAAAGGACTGCCTATGCCCTTTTTTCTTTTTATAACGGGTTTTATGACGATAACGAAAAACTATTATCTTCTTAGACCTTCCTGATTCTTCGCATGTTGCAATAATCTTTGTTCCAGAAATATAAGGCTGGCCAATTTTTACATCGCCTTTATCGTCAACTAAAAGAAGCACTTTATCAAAGGTTATTTCCTCCCCTTCTTTTACGTCTTTTATCTTCTCTATTTTTATTTTTTGTTTAGGAGAAATCAAATATTGTTTTCCTCCTGTTTCAATAACTGCCAACATATAATTATCTATTTAAAAAGTAAATTTGCGCACTGATTAAAAGTATTAAAACAGCAACTCCTATATTAGCAAAAAAAAGCAATTTACTCAAGTTTTTATTACTTTTTTCAAATAATCGCAAAAGCGAATAATTTATTCCTACAAAAACCATTCCCAAAATCGGAATTTGCCAAAGTAGATTTTTATTACCTAAAAAATTGATTCCAAAATCATTAGAACGGAAAATCACTGGAAAATTAGTTCCTGCTTTTCTAAACACCAACCAATTTAAAAAAATAGATATAATAAAACTTATTCCTAATAATATCCAAGCTTTTTGCTTTATATTTTTCATATGTGCCCTCAACCGGAGTCGAACCGGTGTTACCAGAATGAGAATCTGGCGTCCTAGGCCACTAGACGATGAGGGCATATGCGAAAATACTATAACACAAAATATTAATGAATAACAATAATTCTACGCTTTTACATACTCTGTAATTTTCTCCATTTCCATTGAATGAGAACCTTTAACCAATACCAGATCACCTTTTTTTATCATCTCTTTTACAAATTTTTTAGCTTGTTCACTGTCTTTAAACCAAAAAGTTTGAATACCAGAATATTCATCATCAATTATTTCTTTAGCAAAAAGCATTTCTTCCCCTACAGCAATTAAAACTTTAGCTACATCTGCTATATTTTTTCCTATTTGTATATGAGCTTGTTTTGAATTTATCCCTAATTCTTTCATGTCGCCTAAAACAACAATTTTTCTATCTGCAGGAATTCCTTTTAATATATCAAGAGTAGCACGTACTGAATCAGGACAAGCGTTATAAGAATCATCTAATATCCAAGTATTTTTGATTCCGGGAATAAATTTTGTTCTTCCTTCTACTGTTTTATAATCTAACATTGCTTCACTGATTTCAACTAAATTCATATCTAAAGACAAACCCACAGCAGCAGCAGCAGATAGAGCATAAACTTGCGCCTTACCAAAAACACCTTCGATTTTTACTGGTACAAAACTACCGCTAGCTTCTAAACGAAAACTCATTCCTATATTTTTTAAATCATCTACGTTAATTAATTTATAATCTGTCACCTTAACATCAGAATATTCAGAAAATCCATAGGACAAAACTTTCGCAACTGTTTTGTCTCTAAAATCTAAAACTAATGCATTATCAGCATTCAAAATCATTGAATCGTTTAAAGTTAAATTCTGAGGCAAATAACTTATTTCTTCAATTAATTGATTTGTATTTTTGTAATATTCCAAATGAACAGGAGGATTTCCAATAGTAGTAATTGCACCTATCTTAGGTCGCGCTAAATCAACCAAATATTTTATCATCCCTGGTGCATCTTCAGACATTTCAAGAACTAATATTTGAGGATATTTTTTTGTTTTAAAAATAAATAACCAAATGGTATGAAAAAAATTATAGAACCAGAGAAAAATATTCCGTTTTGCGTCTTTACCTCTAATTATAGTTAAAGGCATTCCTATCTCAGTATTTAAATTAAAAACATTTCTTTCAACTCTAAATCTATTCTTTAAAACTGTATAAATTGCTTCTTTTGTAGAAGTTTTTCCAACGCTTCCAGTTACTCCAATAATAAGAGGCTTATAACGCCACAAAATAAGTTTTGTTAAATATTTAAGTATGTGTTGTATAAATTTTCTTTTCATAATTTAGATTTCATCTGGTGGAATATTATAATAATTTATTAAAAACCGTTCAACCTCTTTAAATGCCAATGTAACTGTATGACTAGCGGCATCTTTTCCCCATTGTGGTTTGTCCATCTTTACTAGAATAATATACTTAGAATCTGAAGCAGGAAAAAACCCTACAAATGAATGGACTACATCATCTGAATACCCTTTTTCGTCTTCTAAATAGACAAAAGAAGTACCAGTCTTACCAGCTAAACTATAACCTTTAATTTTAGCATTACCCCCATAACCATTTTCAATTACTCCTACTAGCATAGAAGTTAAAGTCTCAGTAGTTTCCTGATTAATTATTTGCTTAGGATTTGACAAATATTCAGTTGATATTAAAGAAGTACGATTACCAGCTCTGTCCCTTGTGCTTTCTACTAAATATGGAGTCACTAAACGTCCTTTATTTGCAATAATTGCATAAGCCCTGATTAATGCCATAGTGGTAACAGATATTCCATCTCCATAAGAAGCAGTTGCAAAATAAGTAGGATTTGATTTTGGATGTTCTAAATTAGATAAATCTCCAGTAATTTCTAAAGGTAAATCTATACCTGTTGTTTCTGCAAAACCAAATTTTTTAAAATATTTTCTTAATGTTTCATTGCCAACTTGTTCGGCAACAAAAATTGCTCCGGTATTGATAGAAAACTCTAAAACATTGCGCATTGTAGTCTCTCCATGAACCTGATTTTGATAATTAGTTATACGATAACCACCAATCTCATAATATCCTTTATCAATGTATGTGGTATCTGGAGTAACTTTACCAGTATCAAGGCCTGCAGCCATAGTAAAAGGCTTCATCACTGAACCAGGTTCATACCTTTCTTCAGTAGAAAAATTCCTAAAAATTGAATAATCTTTTATATCAGAAAAATCATTAAGATCAAATGTTGGTAAATTAGCTAATGCTAAAATTTTTCCAGTCTTTACTTCCATTACGATAATTGTACCTTTGCTTGCTCCTCTAGATTCTATTAAATTATTTAAAGCTTTATCAGTAGCAAATTGAATATTTTTATCTATAGTAGTTTCAATAGAAAGTCCTTCAACAATTTTTTCCTCTTCAGAAAAATTAGAACGCACTAAACGTCCTAATGCATCTTTAATTCCTGTAAAAATACCTTTCCTCCCAGAAAGAATAGCATCATAGTAAGATTCTAACCCATAACGCCCTTTAATCAACCCATCATCTGCCTCTCCAACAAATCCAATAACTTGCGCAGCAGAAGAACCTAATGGATAATAACGATAACTCTCTTCCCCAAGATAAACACCTTTTATTTGTGCATCTTTAATTTCATTAATTAAATCATCATCTTCAATTTTCTTAAGAAGAGGTTCATATGGATCGTTTTCTTTGTTTAAATGTAAAAAGATTTCTTCATAAGATAAAGGAATTATTTCAGACAAAAGTTCACTTGTTTCTTCTGGGTTTTCTATTTCTTTTGGAATTGCATACAGTGAATAATATTTTTTGTTGATAGCAACAGGAATATATTCTTTATTTTTATCTTGGAAATAAATTAAACCCCTTTCAGGGGTTAATATTGCAGTTGTATCATGAAGGGCTTCCGCTTGATTTACAAATTTTGAATTCTCCCTTATTTGAATATTATAAAGCTGGCAACTTAAAGCTAAAAAAAGAACAATAAATACAAAATGAATAAATGAAATTCTTCCTTGGGAAGAAGAGTTATTCCTACCAGTTCTTTTAAAAAATTTTTTG
>Ga0265592_1001446_pt1 | contig 10297 bp, 14 predicted proteins | sample saktaG_7_FD_190141 | JGI IMG/M metagenome (GOLD analysis project Ga0265592, IMG submission 190141) | Saline water microbial communities from Sakinaw Lake, British Columbia, Canada - sak_2010_1_5_120m | ecosystem: Environmental > Aquatic > Non-marine Saline and Alkaline > Saline ... | reverse complement strand
TTTTAGTCCTAATATCACCTTCCTTTTCAGACACAGTGCCAGTATAAAACCTCTTGCCTGTATCGGAAATTTCTCTTCCATTAGCAAGAAAACCTGCAAATTTCTCAAAATCAAATTGTGTCTCTTTCAAACCAAATTTCTTAAGGACTAAATGGTAAAAATTACTACCATCAATTAAAATACATACTCTATCCATTCTTGTTATTATACACTATAAATAAAAACCTGCACACTACCTTTCGGCAGGCGCAGGTGACTTTCACATTTATAATAGCACTCTTAAACTTAAAGTCAAGACTCTCTGTGGATAAAAAAATAGCTTTATTTTACCTCATGTCACCAAAAAATCGCCTTTTTGGCGATTTTGATGTACCTCAGTTTCTCAATAAAAAAATCAAAAAGCTAGAAGTATTGAATGATTTCAGGGTCTGCTTGTGTAATAAAAAATTCAATCTATGTTAAAAGTCAATTATAGCTATGAGCCTTGAGGAACTATAAGACAATCTTCCGCAAAACATCTGCTGCAATTCTGCAATCTTTTAATGCATTATGAAACTTCCTTGGCTTTACTCCAAATTTTTTAAAGATTTCTTCTGAACGCATACTACCGCTATATCCCTGTTTCAATAAGTGAATATATGCAACAGGCCAAATATCTAGAATATGATAATCATATAGCTCAAAATCTAATCCAGCAGCTTCAATTATTTTTTTAAAATTTTTAATATCTGCATTTGCAACCCATGACCCTATAAGAATATCTGTACCAAATCTTTCAAAAATCTTTTGGCCTACCTCTGCCTGATTTGGAGCATTTTTCAAAGTTTCCTGAGAAATACCAGAAGTTGCTTTAACCTCTCCATGAAGATCAGCCCAAACGTAAGAACTAAAACTATCTTTTTCTTGAAGTGTTTCTTTATCCAAAAGCACAGCCCCAATCTGAACTGGTTCTGTTAAACCCTCAAAATCAATTATTAAAATGTCTCTTTTAAATTTCATTGGTTGTTTTATATCTTAAAAACAAAATGATAGTTAGTAAGGGAGTAAAGAAAAGCAACGCCATATAGAACAAATCTGATATTTTCCCTAGCAAACTCGTTTCGTTTGCAGTTAAAAAGAAAACAATGCCTGGAGTAGTAAGAAATTGCACAATAAATAAACCAAGCACAATAATGTTTAACAAAATTACTAACTTTCTTAACATAAGCTTATTTATATTTATTCTTTTTTATTCTACCAAAAAATCGCCCAAAAGGCGATTTTAATGTGTCTCGGTCCCTTGATAAAAAAACTAGATGGCTGGGGCTATGGAACGATGTTGGAACCTTTTTGGCTTTAAAAAACGTGTAATGCTATATATGGAATGCTTTTTAACCTAATTATATTCTTCCAATTTAAATTTTAATTCTATTTTTCAACCTTATACAAAGCCTAAAAATACTATTTTGATTAATATAATTTATAGTTTCGTTAGCTTCTTTGATTAATCTTTTAAATTTTTTTCCGTCTGAATCTAATATTTTTGACTCCTAATCACTTATTAGATCTGTAAGAATCCTTTTTGTAACTAAAAAATATTCTGGAAAATTCCTAAGCTCAAATATAATAGCTACCTGTTGATCCAATCCAATATTTTTTGACTGATTAGATAAACCACTGATGAATTCTTTATGAAACCTTTCAAAATTTATCTGCTTTTGTTCTTTATTTTTATTAAATAAAAAGATCGCTAAAGGTATAACGACTGATAAAAAAGAGATAGCTATACCTATGAATTCTTTATTTTCTATAATTATACCCATTGATATTTATTGTTTTTATATATCTCTATTTTACTAAAAAATTATTCTTTTTGGCGACTTTAATTTGCTGGGGCTATGGAATGATGTTGGAACCTTTTTTCTGGAAAAATCACAATTTTAATCCTAAAATCATTGTTTTCTCAAATTTTTCTCTAATCTTTTTTCAGCCTGATAAAGCATCTTTATAACAATTTTTCTCTTATCTTTTTTATATTTATCTACAAATGTTTGAAGATAATCAACCGCCAATATTTTATCCTTTATTAAATCGTAGTAAATAATTCCTAATGGAAAATTCAGATATATTTTTGTTGGATCTTCATTCAATGCCTCAATATAAAATCTTGCGATAGTAATTAACTGATCACCGATTTTAAATGCATTCTTTTCTTTAGCCTACTTGAGATATTTATAACCATCTTCTAGTTCCCCATTATAATAAAAAAGAAAAGCAAGACTAAACAATGGAGCTGGATCATTATAGTCATACTTTAATGCTTCATTACAAAGTATTTTTGCCATCGGAAAATCTTTTTTAGCAAATGCTGCTTGTGCACCAGTAATTAAAGAACCAGCATCAAACCCAAGCCCCTGCATTTCTTCACTTAAAGCATTGGCTTTTTTAATATTATCTTCAAGTTTTTTACTACCAGACCATAGTTTTAAATCTTTTGCCCTAGATCTATAGATTTCAAAGATAACAAATTGAATATTCGTAATTGCTATTTTATCATTATAAGAAAGAATGCGTTTTGATTTATATTTTTTTAAAGCGCGAGATAATAACAAAATGGCATCATCAAATTTTTGTGCAAAAAATAATGTTAATCCAATAATATAAAGTGATATCCCCTTAATATTTTCCGCAAGGTAAATGCGATCAATAGCGTTATTACGATCACTAATAATCCATTTGTGTTGCCCTAGAAGATTGGTAATATTTTTATTCAAAGATTTAAGTTTATCAAAGGGCAAACGCATACTGTAAGAGAAAAAAATTGGTATGAAAATTATATGGGGCTCATTATTAATATTGCCGCGATCTACATTTCCCCAGATTATTAGTTTGGCATCATAGTTTTTTCTGAGTGAATGTGCTTCTTTTTCTTCTTTAGGTATCAATCGAGATGGAACGTGCCTAATTACAACTTTTCCACTAAAATCTTCTGCTATAATATTAGCATCAAGTTTTTTACTTAAATTCAGTAACTCAGTATCTGTCACTGGATCTATTCCAGTAAGGGCAATGAGTATGCCGATTTCTTTTTTATCAAATACGATAATCCTTCTTTCAAAAATCCATACGGCAAGACTCGCTAAAAAAACCCAAGTCCAAATTATCATTTGAACTCGTAAATTAGTAGTCAATAATAGATTTAAACCAAAGATAGGATCAACAATTTTGGTAATAATTATCAAAAACAATAAAATTGAAGAAAAAAATAAAACAAAGAAACCTGGCCATCTGTCTAGAGATGGCATAACTTTATCTTCCGTAAGCTTATAGCAGTCCTTCAACCAACTAGACATAACTAATAATTTATTAATAATATTTTATAATAAAAAAATGCCTTAAAATAAGGCATCTTGAGTCTTAAGAAGACTTGCTAGATAAACAATTATCTTGTGAGGAATATAATATTTCACTACTTAAATTATATACCTATCGATAGATTCGTCAAACTATAGTTATGGAGCTATGGAACGATGTTGGAACCTTTTTGGCTTAATTTAATCCTTTTAGATTAGTTTAAAAAATAAGAATAACTCTGTTATATTTCCAGAATAGCGTAAATTGGATAGTGATCCGAAGCTTTTTCAGTTAAAATATTCTTAATTATTCCAGAATCAACTACTTTAATATCATCTGAACAAAAGATATAATCAATTCTCATATAACTGTTCCCAGATAACTTGGTATGGTAAGTATAATCCCATTTTTTGTTTTTCTTTTTATAAGCATCAATTAGTCCTTTTTTTAAAAGTAGTCTGATTGTTTCTTTTTTAAAGATTTTATTGACAACTGTCTCAGCTTTTTTTCTATTATTAAACTTTTTTATAAAAGCTTCCAATAGTTTATTTTTATCATATTTATCTTCAGGAGATATAGAATTAAAATCCCCTGCTAAAATATAAGGATGTTTTTTATTCTTAAGAACTTTTTTAAAAAGATTTATCTTTTCTGTAAGGGTATTCAGAGGGCTTGGATGAGCAGCATTAACATATATAGTTTTGCCTTTTATTTTTATTGCTGCTTCTATCCATCGGGATTTTTTCGGAGCATATTTGTATGATTGAATAATTGGATATTTTGAAAGTATCCCTATCCCAAAATATCTATCCATCAATGGTCTATCTACAAAAACTCCGTAGGGGTATTTGAATATCTTTTTATAGTCCTGCGGATTACTTTTCTTTTCTGCAAAATCAGCCTCGGTAATAATTAAGATTTCTGGATTTTCTTTTTTTATGATTTTCTGTGCCAATTTTTGCCTTGTCTTATTTAATCTAAGCTTATTATCTTTATCTTTATCAAAAAATCCATTTTTAATATTATAGGACATTGCTTTTATCTTCATAATATCTATATTCTATCAAAAAATCGCTTCTTTGGCGATTATAATTTGCTGGGGCTATGAAACGATGTTGGAACCTTTTTAACCAAATATAATGCTTTTTACATGAATTAAGGTCTCTCGGTTAGAGCTAATTTATAATAAATAAGAGAAATTAGACAGCATAAAAAGAGCTTTATTGTATAAACTAAATTAATTGTTGTAATAATTCTAAGACAATTGGAAAATCTGCTTTAAATTTACTCCCATCTTCTTTAACCATTTTTTTTATTGTTGATAGATCATACCAAAATAAATTATCAATTCCTTTTTTATCATAGTTATTTATTTCTCTGTCGTAAGTTAGTTTATAAACTTTCATAAAACAATTTACGCCTTCTTTCGGAGTTATTTTTCCCAATTCAACTAATTTTTGATCTACGATTCCTAATTCTTCTTTTAATCCTCGAACTGCAGCATCATAATAATCTTCCCCGGCTTGAACATGTTCACCACAAGAAAAATCATAACATCCTGGAAAAATCCTTCTATCCATTGACCTTTTTGGTAAAAGCAATTCTTTTTTTGAATTAAAAATAAAAATATTCACAACTCTTACATTATGTTCTAACCCTCTCTTCCAAATATTCTCTCTCGTGTCTTTACTTTTAACATTGTCATTCTCGTCAACTATGTCTAAATATTCATCCTTCATATTATCTATATTTTACCAAAAAATCGCCTCTTTAGCGATTCTAATTTGCTGCGGGACTAGGATTCGAACCTAGATAAATAGCTCCAAGGGCTACTGTCCTACCATTAGACGATCCCGCAATATTTAAACCTTAAGATATTTATTCATCGCCCAAAAGCTAGATACTATTCCCAAGAATATACCAAATAATGTTTGGTATAGGAGAATATACCAGAAATGTGACCAGAAATACAGGCTCACACTTATCTCAGAGATAAAAGATTCTATTCTAGGACTACCCCACATAACAAGAGGGATTAAGATTAAAATCGCAGCAAAAGAGGCAATTATACCCTGTAGAGCCCCTTCTAAGAGAAATGGACCACGTATAAAGGAATTAGAAGCTCCAACTAATTTCATTATTTCAATTTCACCTTTTAAAGAATAAATTGCCATACGAATTGTATTAAAACTAATAAGAACACTCAGAAACGCAGCAATAATAATAACTAAAATAGAACCTAATTTTATTCCTGTTGATAAAGCATTAATCCTTTCAACCACTCTTTGATTTTCCATTAAATCTATGGTGATTAATTTATCCTTAAAAGCTGAACCATTAATCTGATCAATAATTTCTGTATAATACTTTGTGTCTTTAGCTTTAATATTTAAAGAAGCTGCTAAAGGATTTTCCCCTAATTCTTCCAATGCTTTTTTAATAGCTGGATTCCTACTGCTTTTCTCTTCAAAAGCTTTCAATGCTCCCTCTTGAGATATATATTCAATTTTAGCAATTTTTTCATTTCCTATAAGCTCATCACGAATTCTTAAAATATCCTCTTCCGGAACATTCCTTTGGAAATAAATACTAATATCCATCTTTTCTCTCAAAATGTTAACAAGCTGGTTGCTAGCGTTATTAAACATAAAAATCGAACTTAAAATTATCAAGCTGATAGTCAGCATTGCTATACAAGTAAAAGAAAGCCAACTATTTCTAACTAATCCTTGCCAAGCTGTACGAAAAACTCTTTTTATTAAAATAAGCATATAATTAAATTACTAAATTAAGTATCTCCCTTCTTCTTCATCACGAATAATTTTACCTTTATCCAAACTAATAACTCTTTTTCCTAAAGTATTTATTACCTCTTTATCGTGAGTAGCTAAAATTATAGCTGTACCAAGTTCATTGATTTTCATTAAAAGTTTTATAATTTCCCATGTATTTATTGGGTCTAAATCCCCTGTAGGTTCATCAGCTAATATTAGTTCCGGTCTTTGAGCCAAAACTCGACATATAACCACTCTCTGTTTTTCTCCAGCAGAGAGTTGGTGTGGAAAATTATTAGCCCTTTCTTCTAAGCTTACTAATTTTAATAATTCAGGAGCATCTTTTTTTATTGCCTGCTCAGAATATCCACCAACTTCCATAGCAAAAGCTACGTTTTCATAAGCAGTTCTATTGGCTAATAATCTAAAATCCTGAAACACCATCCCTATTTTCCTACGAAGAAGAGTTACTTGCTTTGGTTTAAATTTATTAATATCTTTATCATCAAAAAAAATCCTTCCTTTAGTGGGACCCTCTTCTTTTATCAACAATTTTAAGATTGTAGTTTTTCCTACACCTGACCTTCCTACTAAAGACATAAATTCTCCTGGTTTTACTTCAAAAGTAATATTATCCAAAATTAAAGAACCATTATAGGCTTTGGAAACATTTTTAAAACAAACTAAAGACATAATATTTATTCAAAATTTATAGAATTTTATCTAAATTTCCATCTAGTACATCTTCGACATTCCCTATCTTTTTACCAGTACGATGGTCTTTTACTAATTTATATGGATGAAGCACATAAGAACGAATTTGATTCCCCCACTCAATTTTTATTTTATCTCCTTTTATTTCTTCTAATGTTTTCACTTTTTGTTTCTCAGCTAATTGATGTAATTTAGTTCTTAAAACAGTTAACGCTTTTTCCTTATTTTTGAATTGTGACCTCCCTTCCTGACAATTAACAACTATCCCAGTAGGTTTATGGCGTATTCTTACAGCTGATTCTACTTTTTGAACATTTTGCCCTCCTGGACCTGAAGAACGAAAAGTCTCAATTTCTAAATCTTTCTCTTCTAACGGGAATTCTTTTTCTTCAATAATTGGCAAAACTTCTACAAAAGCAAAAGAAGTATGACGAAGCTTTGCAGAAGAGAAAGGGGATATTCTTACTAAACGATGCACGCCATTTTCATTTTGTAAAATTCCATAAACATTATCCCCACTCATTTCCACAACAGCGTTTTTAATACCACCATATTCATTTTCTTTCTTGTCTAGTAACGAAAACTTCAAATTATTCTTTTCTGAATATTTCTGGTACATTTTTAAAAGCATCAAAGCCCAATCTTCAGCATCTTGACCACCAGCTCCAGCATATATAGAAAGTGTAATATTGTTTCCTTTAGGCATCCTGAGAATTTTACCAAATTTAAGCCCAAAAAACAACTTTAAAACAACGTGTGCTTATTTTTCATCAGTGATCAAAGGAACAAAACTAAAGCCCTGAAAACGCTTAATATCAAATTGATTTTTTCCTTTTTTTATCCAAAGTTGCACTTCTCCATCAAAAGGAGTAACTATTCTTCCTCCTCTCTTTAATTGTTTTAACCATGCTTGAGGAATTTCTTCTACTGTGGCAGAACAAAGAATTTTATCAAAAGGGGCTTCTTCTTTATAGCCATAAGAACCATCATCACAAATAGATTTAATTATCCCTTTTTTTATAAAATTGTATTTTGCTATATTTTCTTCTCCAAATTTTTTTAATTCAGGTATTCTCTCTATAGCAATTACTTTTCCTTTCTTTGATTTTTGACTCACAATATAAGCTAAAAGAGCGCTTGTCCATCCAGAACCAGAACCAATATCCAAAATCTTTTCTCCTGCTTGTGGCTGAAGAAGTTCTAGTATAAAAGCGACCGTAAGAGGTTGAGAAATTGTTTGCCCAAAACCAATAGGCAAAGGAATATTTGAATAAGTATCATCTTTATATTTAGAAACTACAAAATCTTTTCTATCAATAGCAAAAAATGCCTCAATAATATTCTGCGACTTCAAATAACCAGAATCAATAATTTCCTGAACAAGATCTTCTTTTGATAACATTATTAATAATCCTTATAGATTTTACTAATTATATCATAAAAAATCCTTTAAAATCAGAAATTAAGAACCTGCTCTTTTCACTCGCAGAACTTTGTTTCTCGCTGCGTTCGAAATAAAAAAAGCCCTTTACACTTAAAGCAATAGGCTTTTCTAAATAATATATTGGTCAATAGGATAAATCTATTCGCCAATTCTGTATTTTATATCTTTTGGCGGAACAGCTTGTCCACTTTCAATATCTCGCTTAAGATAAAAACGGGGTTTGTCTATGACATCAAAAATTGTTTCATAGGGTTCAAAAGAAACCGATTCTTCTCCAAAGTTCAAATTATCTAAATCTCGCAAGATTAATAAAAGCATAAAAAGTGGTAACTAACAATACAATCAATCTACATCGGAATTAATCCTGTACATCTCCAGTTAATCTCTGCTGTTTTTGTTTCTACATTAACCACACAAGCAGGATTACAACCTTCTTTTTCTATATCTAAATTTATCCACCAAGTTCCAGTAATTTCATTACATATATAAGTATCTTTAAGTCTATCACCACATTCACTTAAAAGAGCGATATCCTTAGCTTCTGATAAACTAAGCTTCATATCAGTATCCTTTTTCTGGCAAAACTCTTCAGGAGAAGTAGTTGTTGTGGAAACACTTGTTGGCACAGTCGATCCAATTGTCGTTGTTGTAGTAGAAGGAAGATTTATTGTTACAATCCCTTCATTTATTAAATAACCCCCGACAAACAACAATCCTATTATTATAAAGAAAATTGAAGCTGATCCTTTTTTATTCATATTTTTTATTTTATATGTTCCTTTTTATTTTACTATATTTTAAATTAAAATGAAAGTAGAAGTTAACACATCGTGTTAAGTCTCCTTATAAAAAGAGACCTATGAGGTAAAATCAATAGGTCTCTACTTTTTCTATCCTTTACATCTTATATTATATCCTTTTCCCTTAAAACTTTCATAAACGCATGAAAAACTGGAAGATAAAAAGCAATCTTATTAAAAATTAGCTTTTTCTCCTTTTTCTTTCTATCCTCGTAATTCATAAGTTCTAAAGGGAAAAACTTAATTTCGGGTATTTTTTCACCTCGAGTGATTCTCGAATATATTCTTCCTGCTAACCAAATAACCTCTTTTTTACTTCCTTTTTCTCCCGCAAATATTATCTTATGAATTGGGTTGAAATTCGACCATTCTCCATTTTCTATAAATAACTTACGAAAAACAAAAGAAATATTTTCAGAGGTCATGCAGGCTTCTGTTTCAAGATAAATCTTCTCTAAAGGAATACCCATTTTAACTAAAAAAACTTTCAACCATTTGGCTTCACCTCGCCAACCAGAAGCAACTATTATATAATCACTCCTATTTTCCAAAATAACTTTTTTTAAAAAAGGAATCAGTTTTTTCCTCATTTCTTGAAAAAATACTCGGTTTTTTCCAAAACCTAATAATTCAATGAGAATCAATTATAATCACCTCCCTATGATATTAATATAATTATTTGTCAAATAGCTATTTTAAATTATTAATTAAAATACCCTCTAATAGGGTATTTATATTATATAACATTTATTGGATAAGGTCAATAGTAAACTTGTTCGCCGCAACTTGAACAAGGGCAGGGGCACCAGGATTCGAACCTAGAACAAGGATTTTGGAGATCCTTATGATAACCATTTCACCATGCCCCTATTCTGCAATTATTTCTTCATTTCCTTATGAAGTGTATGTTTTTTACACCAAGAACAATACTTTTTTAATTCTAACTTACGCTCAACAGTTTTTTTATTCCTGCGCGTATAATAATTAATGTGTTTACACTCTGTACACTGTAATCTTACTATAAATTCTTTTTTCATACTATTATTTATCCATTGTTAGTTATTAACTATTCATCATTTTGAGCCGATGGAGGGAATTGAACCCACGACCCCTTTCTTACCAAGAAAGTGCTCTACCACTGAGCTACATCGGCTAAATTTGTGGGTGCGGTAGGACTCGAACCTACGTAGACCTAAGGTCGCGAGATTTACAGTCTCGTGCAATTGCCGCTA
>Ga0265592_1001445_pt1 | contig 10320 bp, 9 predicted proteins | sample saktaG_7_FD_190141 | JGI IMG/M metagenome (GOLD analysis project Ga0265592, IMG submission 190141) | Saline water microbial communities from Sakinaw Lake, British Columbia, Canada - sak_2010_1_5_120m | ecosystem: Environmental > Aquatic > Non-marine Saline and Alkaline > Saline ... | reverse complement strand
TCATCCCTTCCGTTATCATCTTCTACCTGATTGAAGCCCCTGGAAGGGTAATTTGGAATTACGTGGATATCCTTCTCTTCGGAACCTAAGTAGGATCTCACCTTATCTCCCAGCGGCGTGTTAACCGTGGTGATGGCGTTAGAACTTGCCGCCAAGCCCTTCTCGAAATGTTCCCCAAAAACTTTTCCGGCGGCTCCAAAGGAGACCTGCAGCTCGACCCCCCAAGGGGACCTGTAGTCGTAGATCAGTTTATCGAAGTACGATCCCCTCAACTTCGGCAAGTTGCGATATATCACGTCCGGAACGTTGAAGACGTGAACCACGTCCGGCCTCTCGCTCTTGACAGCTTTGGCGGCCTGTCTAGCTATCTTTTCCCAGTTTATGGTGTTGAACGTGGGAACCGCGACCTCGTATCCCAGCTCCTCCAGAGTACCTCGAAACATCTGGAGCCTGGTGGTCTTTTCTGGTTGATTGGCCAGCAGCAGTACTTTCATGCGACTTGCCTCAAGACTTTTTCGTATTCATTTGCGATGGCTCTCCAGTCGAACCTCTCCGCAACTTCTCTGTATCTTCTCTCGTCGTGGGAAGCGCTCAGCATATTCTCAACTTCTGCAATGAAGCTCTCTTTGTCGTCGTAATAGACGAGTTCATCTCCAAGAACCCTTACTAGAGAGGTCATCCTGCTGGAGAGAACCGGTCTTCCGCAGGAGAGGTAATTGAATATCTTCCCGCCAACTGCATATTCATTCTTCTTCATTTTCTTGAGCGGATTCAATCCGATGTCCATCGCGGAGATGTACCTTCCAAGCTCCGAGTATTTGACAGCTCCGGTAAAGACGATTTTGTCGGCGACACCCAGTTTCTCGGCCATATTTCTGATCATCTCCCCGTAATCTGTGAACAATCCCGGACCGACCACGAGCAATTTGACGTCTAATTCTGGCAACGCCTCGACGACGGTTTCAAGATCCACCCAATGCTCCAATGAACCCACGTATCCCAGAACATTGCCCTCCAGCCCCAGAGCCCTTTTCGCCTCCTCTGCAGGGATAGATCTCAGCAGGCTGGTATCAACACCATTCGGGATCACCGCGACCTCTTCGACTCCGATTCCCTTCAGGAAATCCTTGAGCTCTTCGGTAACCGTTATCACCGAATCGGCGTGCCTGAGGTTGTACCTGGTGATCATCCCCACGCTGGATTTGACCAGCTTTCCAAAGGCCGAATCAGGATAATATATGGCTGCAGACTCTTCCAGATGATCCAGATAATCAAACACTATAGGAACGTTCGTCAGGTTGGACATGAAAGAGGGCAGAATATTCGCGGAAACCACCAGGTCTATCTCTTCTCTTTTGACGGTCTCTCTTATCTTCAGGAGGTGCTTGGGCGAATTTAGGATATAATATAGAGAGGGGTCCTCGACTTCGAGCAGTCCTGCATCGACCAGCTTGCACTTCGTATCTCTCGCCTCTTCATCTCTGAACCTCTTGAGATTGAAATGCAGCACGTATACTTCGTGCTCTTCTGCCAATATGTCGAATATGAAGTTGAGCCTGTTCGGGATAGGATGCCGGATCCAGTCTGTAGTGGGTATCACCAGTATATTCATAATAAATACCTTTTTATGATTAATTATTCTCTATAATTCTCACCATCTTCTCGCTTGCGTCACCCTTCCCGAAGACGTCCCTTTGCTCCGTCTCTGGTTCAAATTCCCTTATCGCCTTTACGATCTTCTCTTTTTCGGCGCCGACCAGTACGTTCCATCCGTCTTCCACAGTCTCGACCCACTCAGTGTTATCTCTCAAAGTAATTCCCGGGACTCCTAATATGTAGGCCTCCTTCTGAACGCCTCCTGAGTCGGTCAGAATCTTTTTTGAATTTTTCTCCAGCAGAAGCATATCAAAGTATCCAATAGGTTTTATAATTTTAACATTCTCCTGTAGCCGATCCCATAACCCAAACTGACGTAGGAGCTTCTCCGTTCTCGGATGGCAGGGGAACACCACGTTTCCTGCCTCGCAAAATGCATCGACTATGCGCCTTAACTTTTCGGGATCGTCGGTGTTCTCAGCTCTGTGAACCGTGGCCAGAAAGTACTCTTTGGGCTTCAAACCCAGCTCACCCAAAATCTTCGACTTTTTTTCTGCAATCGTGATACAATAGTTCAGGCTATCTACCATCACGTCCCCTGTCAGATAGACTCCGCCAACTATTCCCTCGTTTCTCAGGTTATCGACCGCAGTTTTGGTCGGACAGAAGAGCAGGTCCGAGCAATGGTCCACCAGAACTCTATTGATCTCTTCGGGCATCTTCTTGTCATAGGATCGAAGGCCAGCCTCCACGTGCGCGATCTTGATGTGCAGCTTAACTGCTGCGATAGCTCCGGCAAGGGTTGTATTAGTATCCCCAAAGTCCAGGACCAACTCCGGTTCTTCTTCTATTAAGACGTCTTCTATTCTCTTTATCATCTCTCCAGTCTGATGCCCATGAGTTCCGGAACCGACGCCTAGGTGGTAATCTGGTTCTGGAATTCCAAGCTCATCAAAGAAGATCTTGTCCATTTCGTAGTTGTAATGCTGTCCGGTATGTACGATTACTTCTTCAAACTTATTTCTTACTGCTCTGGAAAGGGGCGCAAGCTTTACAAAGTTCGGCCTTGCCCCGACCACTGATAATATCTTCATAATATAATCCTCTTGATGTATCACTCATTCCAGGCGTATTATTTCAGCAAAGGTAATTGGCCGCAGCTATGTCCTGGCCACTTAATAAGTACTTCTCTCTTATGATGCTCTGTTGAAAAACTCATCAGTTTGCCTAATCCGCTGTAATTTGACAACTCCCGCAGGACCTCATTTCAGATACCTCCCCGTAAACCCCCTCGGCAATAGCTCATCGACGGTGGCGATCTCGGCATCCCCCTTTGTGTTTGCCATTATAACCTTGACCTCCTCACCGAACTCGATCAGGTTCTGCCTGCATATGCCGCAAGGAGCGACCGGCTCCTCGGTCTCTGCGACGACGGCCAGGGCCTCGAAGTCCCTCTCCCCCTCGGAGACGGCTTTGGCGATGGCCGCCCTCTCGGCGCAGATGGCCGCCCCGCTAGAGGCGTTCTCAACGTTGGCGGCGGAGTAGACCTTCCCGCCCTTGGTGAGGAGGGCTGCACCGACACGGAACCCCGAGTATGGGGCATAAGACCGCTCTCTGGCCTTTATCGCCTCTGCGATCAGTCGATCGTACCCGCCCTCGTAGGGGTGGGGGCCGCACCGGAGAGAACCGATGTACATGCACTCCTCGGGAGCTATGCTCGGTATCGCCATATCCTCGCCGTCATCGACGAACTTCACCGGGGCCCCCCTGATGATCACGGCGGGGATGCCCTCGTCCCCCTCGCCCATGACGATCTGGGCCGCTGAGACGAGGTTGTCGGCCACAGCCTTCCTGGTGACCTCCAGGGGCCTTCCGTAAAGGTCCTTTTGGCCCCTCGCATCCTCCACCGGAACTATGCCGTCGCAGGCGAGGGCCACGCCGACGCACCCGAGGCGGAGGGGATGGGTCCGGCTGTCGCCGATGACCACGCCGATTTTTTTCCCTTTGGCCTCTCCCATCCTCCTTCTTATTTGGGCTGCAGACCTCTGGGGCTTTTCCGGGAACAGGACGACGTGGCCTGGCGGCGCGTTGGAGTGATCGATCCCGGCGTTGGGGTAGAGAAAGCCGTCCTTGATGGTCAGGACGACCCCGGGGATCCCGCCCATGATCCGGTCAGAGCAAACGATGATCAGCTCCATCTCCCTCGGGTCTTTTCTGTACTTGTCCGCCAGCTCCAGGGCTCGGGACCCTGGGGTCACGTCCGATAGCTTAACAACCCCGCCTTCGGCGGTCGCCACCACGCTCTCCGCGATCACCAGGACGTCGCCGTCCTCGAGGTTGAGGCTTGCTCTTTCCATCCCTCGCCAGAGGAACTCCACCAGGTCGTCCCCCGCTCTGACCAGCTCCGTCTTTATTCCCAGAACTTCCAAAGGCCTCACCAATACCGCTTTGGATCCTCCATCCGCTCCAGCGCCTCCTCGATGGCCTGGCCCACAGCGGGCAGATTGAAGGGCTGGCCCAACAGGTTTTTTACGAGGCCCCGGACCTGGGCAGCAGTCCCCAGGACCATAACCTCCATCTCACCAGGATCGCATCGAAGAGCGCCCATGGGGATCGCGGCGTCGCCCCCCCGGGCCAGCATCTCCTGCTTGATCACTATCGCCTCCATCGAGGTCACGCCCCGAAGGTACAGGGTCCGGAAAGAGCCCTTTCCGCCGAGGGCCCTGGAGCCGTCCCCCCCAACCCCGATCCCGGCGAAGGCCCAAGACAGATCCCGAGGATGGCCCGAGTATGCAAAGACCTCCACCTCGATTCCGCCTTCGGTCCTGGATAGCGGTGGCCCGCCCCGGATCGCCTCGGCCATCCTGATCGTCTCCATCGAGGCGGCAACGTCGTGGGTCCTGACGAGGTGGGCCCCGTTGTAGACGGCGATGGCGGTGGCGGCGAGAGACCCCTGGAGCCTCTTACCGGGATTGGGCCTCTTCAAAACCGCGCCTATGAAGGACTTCCTGGAGACGGCCGCCATCACCGGCCTATTCAGCACCCTCAGACGAGAGAGGCCGTCCAGGATGGCGAGGTCGTGCCCCGGCCCCTTGGGCGGCGTCCAGTGGCCGATCCCCGGATCGACGGTCACCTTCTCAGGAGAGACGCCGGCCTCTGCGGCATCCTTCAACCTATCGCCTAAAGATGCCACGATATCCCCCATTTCGAGGAGGTCGCCGGGCCTCTCTTTTGAGGCCATTATTATCAGGGATCCGTCATGGTCGGCCACGGTTCGGGCCATATCAGGGTCCAGAAGGCCGGAGACGTCGTTTATGCAAGGGGCACCCATGGATAGGGCATCATCGGCGATCGTTGCCCTCTGGGTATCTACGGAGATCGCCACATCATCTCCCAGCCCGTCCAAGACGACTTCGAGGGCCGGAAAAAGCCTTCTTCGCTCTTCGTCCTCGGGGATTTCCGGCGATCCCGGTGCCGTGGAGACGGCGCCCAGGTCGAGGACCACTGCCCCCTCCTTTGCGAAGGACAGGGCACGCTCAAGAACTGCGTCCTGCCCTGCGAAAGACTCCTTGTAGAACGACTCGCGGCTGAGGTTGATCACTCCCATCACTCGGACGGGGTGGAGGTCTCCCAATCTGATTTTGCCGATCAAGCCCTCGATGGTCAAGTTCAACGCCCCACTGAATAAGAATGGTCGACTTTAAAACGTTATTCCAGGGATCGGTTCTCACTCCGATAGCCTCAACATCATGCCGGTAGTCCTCGCCCTCTCGATGGCCAGGTTCAGGATCAGAAGGCTCGCCGCAAAGTACAGGAGGGCAAGGCCCATTCCGAGGAGGACCTGGTGAGACCCGTAGCCGTAGGCTGACCGGTAGTACTCGAGGAAGTAGGTCAGAGGTATCGACTTCGAGAGGAGCTGGAGGGGTCCGGGCAGAATCTCCACGGGGTAGTAGACCCCGCTCACCAGCATCATTATCCCGCTGAGGCTCCAGGCCGCCACGTCCGCCCTCTGGCCGAAGAGGAGGATCGATATGCAGACCACCATCCCGATCGACGCGGCGGTGATGAAAATCCCGGCGAGGAAGACGATGACTATGACCAGGCCTCCTGCGAGAAAGTCGAAGCCGAAGAAGCGGGAGCTCGCCACGGCCAGGATGAGAAATACCGCCGAGCCCCTGATCACCCCGAAGAGCATCGCCCCCAAAACCAGGTGGTAGCCCTGGATCGGGGCCACGAAGGTCTGCTTGATGCTCTTGCTCCAGAGGTCGAAGAGGAGGATGTAGGCGACGTCGATCTGGCTGATCTGGAGGATGCTGAGGGCGATCGCTCCGACGAGGACGAAGGCGACCATCTCGTCCGTCACCTCGAGAAAGCGGGTGAGCAGACCGATCGACAAAAGGCCGATGAAGGGCCAGAATATCAGCTCGAAGACGGTGAAGACGTTCCGCTTGGATATAATCCAGTTCTTGTAAGTCGCGGACAAGAACTTGTTCAGCTCACCTCGCCAGCTCAAGGAAGACGTCCTCCAGATCGGGCTGATCTATGCCTATGTCCAAAATATCTGCCCCCTCGAAAGCCTTTATTATCCTGCTGACGGCCCTCTCGGAATGGTCGAAGACCATCTCCACCCTACCGGGAGACTGCCTGACGTCCATGACCCCTGGGATTATGATTAGCTTCATCGGGTCGAGATCCCCTTCGTACTCGACGAAGATCCTGTGCCCGATCTTCAGAGCCCTCTTCAGCTCTCCGGGGGTTCCAAGGGCGATCAAGCTGCCCTCTCGAAGAAAGGCTATTCTATCGCAGAGCTCCTCGGCCTCGGGCATGTAATGGGTTGTGAGGACGACGGTGATCTCCTGCTCCTCGTAGATCTTTTTGATGAGGGCTCTAGTCTTCATCGCCATCTCCGGGTCGAGGCCCGAGGTCGGCTCGTCAAGAAAGAGGATCTCGGGCCGGTTCAGGATCGACTTTGCGAGGGAGACCCTCTGCTTGGTGCCCGTGGATAGGGTCTCAAACTTCGAGTCGGCGTGAGGTTCGAGCTCGAAGGCCGCAATCGCCTCGTCCACAGATCTCTTCAGATCCCGACCGTAGAGGCCGTAGAGCATCGCCGAATGGTTCAGGTTCTCCCTGACGGTGAGGCTCCAGGGAAAGTTGGGGTTTCCGCTGCTGATGTTTATCCTCTCCCTGATGGCGTGAGTCTTTCGAAGGGCATCGAGGCCCAGAACCTCCAGGGTGCCGCAGTCTGGCCGGATCAGGGTGGAGAAGATGGACATTAGAGTGGTCTTTCCAGCGCCGTTGGGACCGAGGATGCCGAAGATCTCGCCCTCCTCGATGGATAGAGATACCTCGTGAAGAACCACCTTCTTTTCGAAAAGGCCTCGAAAGCTCTTGCAGATCTTCGCGGCTCGCAACGCTGGCATGGATTTTGGTAAAGACGGAGGTTGAAGATATCAATGGCGGTGAAATGGGGTGACATGCAACAGCGTAAAGGGACGTCCCTGTCTATCTCCGGGGCCGGAGGGGGCCGCGCCTGCGAAGCGACCCATTCCTCCTCTCACGCACAAGCCAGAATATCGCAAGAGCTGCGGCGCCCAAAAGGATCACGAATAAGGGAATCCTCAAAAGGCGCTTCCCTTCGGGCGGAACAACCGCCAGGGGTACGGAAAGAGATGCCACACCTCCTTCGTGGCTTATCTCGCAGCCGATCCTGTACTCCTGAGCCCGGGCCGACCCCTCCACCAAAACGTCAAAGCGGGCGACTGCAACCCCTCCAGCAGGTATGTCGCCCAGACGAGATCGATCAGCCAGGGGCGTGAAGGGGGATGCCGCCACCAGGCGCGCGGTGCAGTTGGCGGCGGCGCTCTCCCCGGCGTTGCCGACGATGAGACTGATCGAACCCTTCTCGCCGGGGGTGAGATCGGATCTCGTCCCCATCAGCTCGAGGGCGGGAGGGTCGCCCTCCACCGATAGGATGAGATCCAGTTGGAGGTTCGAAGGAAGATAGAGGGGCGAGGCGGTCCCGCCGCTGAAGCTGACGTCGACCTGTTGCTCGTATTCGAGGTCGAGGCTGAGGGGGATCGGACCCTCGGCGCCATCTTCGATCCTGAGATCGAACTCGATGGAAGCGGTCTCCCCAGGCCCGAGAACGTCGAGATGGACTGGCCCGGAGAGAACCTCGATAGACCGATCAGAACGGAGATCCGCCTTAAGGTTTGATGCGTCCAGGCAGCCGAACTCCGCCAGCATCTCCTGTGCTGCCTCTTCCTCCGAGCCTGGGGGGACGACTCCGGGAACGAGCCGTTCAACAACGCCGTCGTTGGCCAAAACCAGCCTGAGGGTCCCGTCGGTTCCGGGGGCGAAGACGGGATTTACGACGGAGACGTCGATCCTGGGCCCTCCCTCGACCTTGTAGTGGTCACCGGCGAACTGGACTCCTCCAGAGGCAGAAGCTGCCTCTGCCAGGTTGGCGGCGGACGGAACCAAAAGGAAGATGACGAGGAGGGAGAGGAGAGAGCTGATCTGATCTGGACGCATGTCGATCCGCCACTTTGTATCCCTTCGCGTATAAGTTTGTTGTACAAGTCGTCCCCAAAGCAAATATGTTGAACTTTTCATCTCACCGGGCTAGAAGAGTGCTGGCAAAGAAGGTCCCGGCCGCGGCCAGAATTATCGTCGCGCCCGAGGGGATGTTCAGCTGGTAAGATATTATCAGGCCGACAAGGACGAAGGATGCGCCCAGAAGGATCGAGATGGCCATGATCCTCTTGAGGCTTCGCGCGTGCTGCCTTCCGATGGCACCGGGGATGGTGAGAAGGGCGATCACCAGGATTATGCCCACGATCTTTATCAGGACCACGACGCTGAGGGCCACCATGCAGAGCAGGAGGAGGCGAAGCTTTCTGACCGGAAGGCCCACCGCCTCGCCGTAGCTTGGATCGAAGGAGAGGATCATCAGGTCCTTGTAAAGAAGGGCCACCAGGACGAGCATCCCGAGGGTCAGGACTGATATCAGCTTCACGTCGCCCCAGGATACGGCCAGGATGTTCCCGAATAAGTAGTCAAAAAGGTCGGGGGCATAGCCGCGGCTCAAGCTCACAAAGACGATCCCAAGGGACATTCCCGCAGCCCAGAAGACGCCGATGGCGGTATCCTCCGAGACCTTCGACCGGTCGCTGATCGCCCCTATCCCGAGAGCCGCCGCCACCGAGAAGAGGACCGCAAATATTAGGGGGTCCATCCCGAGGAGGTAGCCGAGGCCGATCCCGCCGAAGGCGGTGTGGGCGATCCCCCCGCCGATGAAGACGATCCTGTTGAGGATGACGTAAATCCCGATGACGCCGCAGAGGACCGAGGCTATGATGCCGGCCGCAAGAGCGCTCTGCATGAACTCGTACTGGAATATCTCGATCATCGTCAGTCGTGCTCCCTCAGAACCCTGTGGGGGACGCCGTGGGCGATCATCTCCACGGGGCACTCGTAGGCCTTTTCGATGTCCTCGGCGGTCAGCTCCTTTGAGCTGTGGTAGTAGAGCTTTCTATTGACGCAGGCGATCTTCTTGACGTAGGTCGAGACGGCGCTGATGTCGTGGGAGACCATGATTATCGTCATCTTCTCGTTCAGATCACGGAGGAGCTCGTAGAACTCCCGCTGCCGAGAGCTATCGATCCCGGTGGCGGGCTCATCCAAAAGGAGAAGGTCGGGCTCTGAGACGAGGGCTCTTGCAACGAATATCCGCTGCTGCTGGCCTCCGGATAGAGATCCAATCTCTCTATCAGCATGCTCCAGCATCCTCACCGCCGAAAGGGCTGCTAGGGCAGAATCTCGATCCCCGGGAGAATAGCGGCCGAAGAGGCCCATTTTGCCGTAGCGGCCCATCATCACCACCTCAAGGGCGCTGATCGGAAACTTCTGGTCGAAGAGGCTCTTTTGGGGCAGGTACCCGACCCGCTTTCTCGCGGCCTCGGGTTTCATTCCGAAGACTAGGACCCTTCCGTGATGAGGCTTGATCAGGCCCAGGATCGCCTTGAGGAGGGTCGTTTTTCCCCCACCGTTGGGGCCTATCAGCCCGAGGAAATCCCTCTCTTTGACCTCTAAGTTCACGTCCTCCAGGGCTGTTCGGCCGTCCAATCTGACCCAGAGGTTCTCAATGGATACCACGTTCGCACCGGTCATTTTTCTTCTCGCCCCCACCTTTTCAGATCAACCGTCCAGGCTGGAGGCGATTTCTCGGCCCGCATGCCTCATGTTCTCGATGTAGTTCTCAGCTAGAGGGTCGAGGGGCACAACCCTGCCATCGATCTCCCTTGCAATTATCTCCGCGGATTTCGGGTTGAAGTTGGGGTCGACGAAGATCGTGGTGATATTCTTCTCACGGGCGACCTCGACGATCTCTGCAAGGTACCTGGGGCCCGGCTCCTTTTCGCTTTCGAGGATCGGCACCTGGACTAGATCGTAGTCCCGAGCGAAGTAGCTCCAGGAGGGGTGAAGGACGATGAACTCTTTCCCGTCCGTCTCCGAGAAGGTCGAGTTCAGCTCACGATCGAGCTCTGCGAGCTTACTGAGGTAGGCGTCCCTGTTCTTTTGATATATATCGGCGTTGTCGGGATCGACCTCCATCAGTCCCTCGCATATGTTCTCGACGATGATCATGGTGTTCTTCGGCGAGAGCCAGATGTGGGGGTCTGCCGTCAGTATCTTCTCATGAACGCCGTGATCGCCCAGATG
>Ga0265592_1001442_pt1 | contig 10330 bp, 7 predicted proteins | sample saktaG_7_FD_190141 | JGI IMG/M metagenome (GOLD analysis project Ga0265592, IMG submission 190141) | Saline water microbial communities from Sakinaw Lake, British Columbia, Canada - sak_2010_1_5_120m | ecosystem: Environmental > Aquatic > Non-marine Saline and Alkaline > Saline ... | reverse complement strand
ACACATTGCAATCTTTTTCTTCTTCGGCGATTTCATCCGCGGAATAATCTTCATCGGAAAAATCGGAAAACTGCCACATAATTTCATCTTTAACTATAATCACCGAAGCAATAACGACTATAACCGCTGCGACAGATTTTAGAACCCGCGAATCCCTTTTTTTGTCCCAAAACCGAAGCCAAAACCGCTTCTTTCCCCCTCCCCCGTTTATTGAATTTATTGTTTCCATATTTTTCAAATTTAATCACTTTCGTCAAAATATCCTCTTGATTGGCATTTTGTCACGACTTTTTCAGTGAGCAATGCGAGCTCACAGAGCGTTTCATCGCTTGTTTCAGGGTTGCTGTCGGCAATCTCTTGTGCTTTTTCCAGTAAATCCCAAGCGTTTTCTAAATTTTCCCGCTCACCTCTTTCAAATTCCATCCCTGCCAGTTTCAAAAACCCAACCATTTCTTTTTCTGCCGGGCTTACTTCAAAATCCCCAGCAATTTCAAAATTATTCGTCATGTTTTTAAATTATTTCAACAGAATCTCTCGCACCGCCCCATCCCCTCCGCCAAAAACCGGCTTAAGCACATTTAATTTTTCGATTGAATTCATCCGAATTGAACTATGATCAATTTCAATCCCGACCGTATAGTCGCCCTTCTGGGCGAACACATCAATCCGGCCTTTCCGATTCCGCCAGATCCTTCGGCAAACTCAGGACAGGCCTCTTTTTCGGTCCGCGATTCGTAGCCGCAACGCGCGAAGTAGTCGGTTATCTGCCGCTGTATTTGCGTATGGTGCGGAGTATGAATTTTTAGTAAATCGGAAACTAAATAATTCATTTTAAAAATTAGCTTATTGTAGTGCTCATATCGTAATAGTTTTCATAAACAAAGTTGTAAATATCGTGTCCTTTGGTTTCGCAATCTTGTTCGGAATAAGTCGGCTCCGGCAGTTTGGGATATAAAACATCATTTATCATTATTTTTACTCCCGCGCGCAATGGTTCGAAATCTCGCCACCCGGGCGTCAATTTTTGTTTTAATTTTTCCAAAAGTTCTTTTGCTGTCGCTCGCACTTTGTCAGTTTCTTCCGGGCTTAAATTCTCTTTAACCAGTAAATCAAAAATTGCCAGTTCATCTTCGGAAAGACCCTCTTTTGCCGCGCGTTGTTCCTCTTTGTTCAAATCTTTAGCCAAATCAACCAAATCACTCAAAAGCTTATCGATATCATGCGCTCCGCTATTATATTCTTTAAGAAGCGAATTTAAACGCTCCATAAATTTTGCCCGTTTTCTGTTACGCTTTACCATTTCCTTAATCTTCTCTTCTAATTCTGCGCGCAAACTTTCCGCCTGCAAATTCTTATTTTCGAGTTTAGCAAAAAAGTTACGGAGCGCATCAGCATCTAACATACTTAAATCACGAAGTCGTTTATACTGCGGAATAACGTATTCGCCAGCTTGAATGGAGCGATCGAGTAAATTCTCCAAGTCATTTCTAACTTGCGACACATCAATACTCGCAAGACCAACATCATGCACTCGCGATGATATTACCCGTATTGCCGTAATTTGATCATAATAATCATCAGCGGCTGGATCGGGCAAAACGGAGCGGTAGCTACTGTAAACATCCCCCGCAATATTTAATAGCTTCTTTTTCTTTTCTTGATCTTGAACAATAATATTGGCCGCGTGCTCTATCAATAGAAGCTTTTCTTCTGTTGAAGCTAAAATAATTTTTTCCAAATGGATACCATTTCCATTTAAAAATTTGTTGGCTAAACTTAACGCGCTTTTGAGCTCGTCAATTAATTCTTCTTTACTACGAATTATTTCATCATCTCCCCCCGTGGTTGTAGCATAGAGCGATAATGCTTTTTCAATATTGCGGAATACACCGATATAATCCACGATTAAACCATTCTTTTTCCCCGGGGAAACCCTGTTTGCCCGGGCTATCGCTTGCATTAAAGTATGATTTTTCAACGGTTTGTCTAAATATAAAGTTGAGAGATTGGGTACATCAAATCCCGTCATCCACATCGCGCACACAAACACAATACGCAAGTTGCTATCTGATTTTTTGAATTCTTTCTCAAGATTGCCTTGTGCAATACGCGCGCGCAATGGCCGCATATCAATCTCAAATGGCTCAAGATCGGCAATTTCATTCTGGCTTTGGCTCACCATAACCGCCATATCCACGTGTTCGTGTCGAGCAAGCTGTTCTTCGATTTTGCTTCGCTGATAATCATCAGAAGCGCGCGAAAGGCCCATTCTCAACTTGGCTAAATATCGTTCCCATTCGGCATGGACTTTGGCATACATTCGCACCGCAGTTTTTTTATCTACCGACACTACCATCGCTTTACCATCATATCCACGGCCAACAAAATGATTCACAATATCCCGCGCAATGGCATTTAAACGATCTTCGCGGGTTACCAAGTGATAAAATGTCGAAAATTCCTGCTCTAATTTTTCTTCTTGCTCTTCATCCAAATCATAGAAATCCATCACCTTGCCAATTTCAGCTTCCAGATGGTCGTTCACGTTTTCCAAACGAGGCACCCGGTTTTCATAATACAAAGGAACTGTTGCTCCATCACGAACCGAATCGCCAAAGTTATATTGAGAAACATAATCGCCAAAAGTTTCGCGGGTTTTTTCTTCGCCCGAAGCCATAAGCGGTGTTCCGGTAAAACCGATAAACGAAGCTTTTGGCAATGCTCGTCGCATATTTTGCGCCATACGGTCATATTGGGTGCGATGAGCCTCGTCAGTCATTACAATGATATCATCTCGCTCCGAGATTGCGCCCGGAATATCCTGAAATTTTTGAATTGTCGTAAAAATCTGGCGGTGGTCGGCTTGCAGTAATTCCTTAAGATGAACAATTGATTCTGCGTGCACTTCTTTTTCATATATCACTCCAGCATTGGCAAAATTCTTGTAAGCCTGCCGGTCAAGATCGCTACGGTCGGTTACAATAACAAAAGTAAAATTACCATCAAGCTTTCGGAAAACTTTTTGCGAAAGATACACCATTGAATAAGATTTCCCTGATCCTTGGGTGTGCCAAAAAACGCCAAGCTTGCCTTTGTTAATTTGGCGGTCAATTACGTTATTAAACGCCCGGTTAACTCCGTGATATTGAAAATAACGTGGAACAATCTTTTTTGTTTCCGCCAGTGATTCGTCGAATAAAATAAAATTTTCAAGAATATCCATTAAGCGGCACTTATCACAAATACCGCTAATGAGCGTTGTTAAATCATTTTTTGGCTGTTCCTCTTCGTTCTCCGCTTTTTTCCATTCATTAAAAAATTCGTAAGGCGAGGTTAATGACCCAAATTTATTTTCGATTCCGTTGGAAATAACAATCCCTATATTGTACCAAAATATCTTGGGAATTGTATCTTTGTAATCGCGCAAATTGTCGCGGTATGCGTCCACCAAACTTTTATGCGCGGCTTTAAGCTCCATTAATATCAAAGGAATGCCATTCACGAACAGCACCACATCCGGGCGGCGCGTGTACATTTCACCCACAACCCACAACTGCGAAACACACAAAAAATCATTATTGTCCGGTTTTTTAAAATCAAAAAACCGCACCCGTTCGGTTTTGGTTTCCCCGTCCGGTTTGGCAACCTGAACGCTTGCGCCATCGCGCATAAGCGCGTAAACCTCCTTGTTCGCGTTCACCAAAGAAAGATGCGACCGATCGCGCGTTATTTGCTCCATCGCTTGATCCAACGCTTCGCGTGCCAATCCCGGATTTAATCTTTCCAACGTCGTCCTCAATCTTTCCCCAAGCACCACCTCGCCCCGATGCGCCCGCCCCAGTTTGGCATCATCAACATCGGCAAAAGCATTAACACAGCAATCCGAACCGCTCCATAATTCCCTTATGATTTTTATCACCGTCCGCTCCACCAAATTGTCCTCCGAAAATTGATTCATATTAAAGCAATCATTTTATCAATAGATTTAATAAAATCGGCATCCATATATGAAGTTGATTGCTGACTTTCAGGATGATGCATTTTGTTTCTGATAAAGGTAGAGGTGGTAACCTTATAAGAGGGTTGTTGGCTTCCACCTCGAAGCTCACTCCAATCTTTAGTCTGATTTGCAGGATTATTATCAGCCAATATTTCTAAATCAAATACACCAATATGGCTTCTTCTTTTCGCTTCAGCCACATCTAAGGCTGAAGATATAAATTTTTCATGAAGTGATCCGTAAAGCTCGTCATGGAATTCCATAGTTGGTAATCCATAAGCAAAATAATTTATTTCGCCCCAAGATGGGCTCCATTTAAAAAGACCGAAACCTTTGTCGTAAGCATTTTGCACAGTAATTTCCCCTAATTTATTTTTAGCAAATATAAATACCCCAACATCATCTCTCGAGATACCTTTTAGAATAAAAGGAGAATGGGTCGCTATTATAAATTGTATATCAATTTGACCATTTTCGTCTTGGAACAAATCTTTTAAGAAATCTAAATATTTAATTTGCCATTGTGGATGAAGACTTAATTCTGGCTCGTCTATAAGCACTATTCCTCCATTGAGATTCTTTAGATTTTTGAGTAGATAACCGGCTCGGTAAACAACTTGTTTTTCTCCGGAACTTAATTTGGATATATCAAATTCAATATCTTTTAATGTGTCTTTAAAAAATATTTTATGTTTATTCTCTTCTGGCCTAACATCGCACAATTCTTTCCCAACAAACATTTTTGCATAAGCTTTTTTAAACCGGTCAAGCTTTCCGTTAAGTATTGGAATAGATGTATTTTTCCCCATATTAGCTCTACCCCAAATGCCCCATTCTGCATCATCTTGGGCTTTTATATCAACAAGCAACTGTGCTATTTCTGAAGCTAAATCGGTATTTGATTTAGATTTTGGCAATTTATCAATATCAATATCTGTTGCCCGCACAGCATCAATTTCTTTTGCAGTAAAATTAATCTCAACGGTAGAATAAGCCCCCTTTAATATTTTGCCAAAATCATCGCTTTGTATTTTCGGTAGTATCTGTGTGGTTATGTCTTTCCCATCTTTATCAAAAGCTTTAATTCTTTCCCAATGTTTTCTTCCCTCTTCCGTATAATGGAAGCTGATAAGATTAAATTCTATTTCAAGAACTTGTTTTTCCGCTTCCGATAACTCAACTACAATTTTTCGATCCACACCATCATTCCAAAGCTTAATACCGTTACCGATAAGCTTGAAAAATTCCTCTAAAAAAATAGTTTTGCCGCAGCCATTTTCGCCAACTAATAAAGAAAAATCCCTCACTGAACTATCTATTCGAAAGTCAAAATTAAAGTCTCCGAATACTTGGTGATTTTTAAATTCTATAGAAACTATTTTCATATCATTTCAAGGCGCGTTTACCCGTAATTATCTGCAAGATTAAGAGATCGCGGATTTTGGTTAAAACTCTATTTTTATTTTTGACGTTTCCAATCAAGACGAATAATTTGTTCACTTCTCTTTGAAAATTATCAATCAATGCTTCGGGATAATCGATTATTGATAATGTCATTAGATCTTTAGGGTAAACGTGCGGTTGGGCTGCTCCTCTTTGTAAATTCTTGATTTCTTTGTTCTTATTTTTCAAATATAAATAATGAAAATAAACATTTCTTGTTACGTTCGAATCGATATAGGAACAATCCGAAGCCCACACATCTTCATAATGCAAATTAACAAATCCGGCATTAGCTCCCGATGCGCTAATAGTTACTACCGGCCATTTCGTATTGACTTTATTATGACAGTAAGCCGCATTAAGTCCACCAGCTATTACGGGCACAACTCCATGGGTAATTGTTCCTTTTGTTATATTTTTACCTTTCCTGATTTTAATTTTGTTTCCCAGTTTTGTTATCGCCCATCCTTCGGGGATTATGCTGTACTTCGTGCCGGAATCAATCATTTTAAGCTTTCCGTCGGGAAATCCCGCCTTCGTTAAAACTTCGGCGGGCAAGTTAAATTTAACAAACCATTCGGTATATAATCTCTGCGCCATCTCCTCCAAAATTTTGATCCGCCTATTGTTATTTTCAATTAAGCTATCGTAAGCCGATATAACATCGGCTATTTTATTTTGCTCGCTCACTTCCGGTGCATCAATTTTGATAGATTTGATTTTTTCTAAGCTTAAATTATCTTGAGCGGTGCCTTTGGCGGTTTTTTGAAAATTTTGTTTTGCAAAATCGAGCGCGTATTTAACAAATTTAGTATTTGATTTTTTCTGATTAGCAACAAAACCTACAACGCTATCGGGAAAACAGGCCGGGTAACTTAAAATTCCGCTTTCCGCAATATTAGCGGCAATTGTAATGCAAAGCGTTCCCTTAGGCCACAATTTACTCTGCTTCAAACCTTCCTCATTGTAGGTTTGTTCGTGCTTTGTTATATAAAAATTTGAATGTTTAATATCCGATGTTTGAATAAATGGATATTTCCCGCCATATAAAACAGCATCGTTCCTTGGCCGATGTTTTGATTTGCCTCGATTAACTTCCCCCAATTCAAATAATGATTGTTTTGTCCAAGTTGCCATAATTCTATACAAATAAGTCTTTGATTCTTTCGGTTGCGTAGTAATAAACATTCCGGCCGGCTTTTCTGCTTTCCAGCAATTTCAAAGCCGCCAATTTTTTCAAATCGGACAATGCTGTCATTTTTGATACGCGATAGACATTCATATGCACTTTGAGAGAAGTGTTGCTGTCGGGATCACCTTGTAGATGCTGTAGAAGCTGGATTTGTCGTTCGTTCAAATCGTATTCCGATTGCGCCTTTCTTGTCATCTGCCTATTACCGCTCATCCTCTTTTCCAAATATCCCCTAAATTCATTCACGGCCGCTTTGATTTTTCGGATGTTGAAATCAATAAAATACGTCATATCGTAATCATCATTTTCCGAATAAAGGTATGCTTTAGCGTATTTTTCCGGTGCTTTTTTAATGATCTTTGAAATCGGCAAATACGAAAATGCCCAGTATTCATGTTTCAGTAGGTACCAATAAAATATTAGACGCGCCAATCTGCCGTTTCCGTCAGTGAACGGGTGCAAATAACCGATCCAAAAATGCATCATTATCGCTTTGACAACCGGATGAATAAATTCATGCTCCATTTTATTGTTCGCAAAAGAAATAAATCTTTCCAATTCCGGCTTCACGAACGACATTTTCGGCGCCTTATGATAAACAATTCCAGTCAATTTATCGACTACAAAAATAGGTTCACCATCATTGCGCAGACGCGGCGTCTCACCTTCGGGCGTTAGCGTATCTTTTGTAATCATTCCGTGAAGTTCATAAAGCAAACCAAGGCTCATTTCCTTATCTTTGTAATCTTCCTCTAAAGCCTTTATTGAAAGATAATTGTTTAATATCATTTGCTCGGAAGCATTTCTTGGTTTCCGTCCCTCTCGCAGGAATTTCTTGGCCATTGCTCGACTGGTGCTTGCGCCTTCCAGTTGCGAGGATGCGATCGCTTCTTCCATAGTTCCTCGCGTTATCAATTTTTGCTTGGTTATTTTATCAAAATCTGCTTTAACCACAAAAAGTTCACCTCCTGTGGCCATATCTATATCGTGGTAGAATTTCTCAAAATCCATCAGCTTAAACCATGTATAGTAATTTCCGGTTTCATCGCGTACCACTGATTTTATGGAATTAATTTCCCGGATAAATTTTGTCGCTGCCCATAATTGCTCACGGCTCAATTTTTCAGGTATCGGTTGTTTGTATTTTGCCTTATCCCAATATAAATATTCAGGACTATTATTGTCATCAATAAATTTACGTAAAATAGAGCCATTTTTTCCTAAAATCGCCTCTAATATGGCTTTGCTGTCAATTTCCTTTAAATTTGGTTTTTCGAGTCTAAAATGTTCCATTTCTCTTTTAAAATAGGTATAATTATACATTTATTATACCTATTTTATACCTTTCTGTTCTGTTGTCAATATCGCATTAAGAAAATTTTAGCTTAAAATAAGTATAATTATACCTAAAATAGACCCGATTTATACGAATTCTATAAAATCTTTTTCCAGTCTTCTTGGATTTTATTTTCAAGCTCGTGCGCATCTTTGGTTAATGTAGAAAAATCACCCATCAATTCTTTCATTCTTGTTTCAAAATCAGCATCGTCAATTTCATTTTCCACAATTTCTACATACCGCCCGGGATTTAGCGAATTATCATTGGCGAAAATTTCTTCCAAGGATGCCACTTTGCATCTCCCTTTAATGTCTTTATATTTTCCCGCACCATCTTCGCCTCGATAACTTCGTACGATAGCTGAAATTTCATCAATTTGTTCATCCGTCCAATATCTATAAACACGCTCATTTGGAACTGGAGTGAAAATATCTTGTACGTTGATGAAAAGTACTTTATTTTGTCTTTCAGAGCCGAGTTTACGCTTATCTAAAAACCAAAGCGTACATGAAAGGGTTGCGTTCATAAACATATTCGCGCCAACAGAAATAATTACATCAATAAATCCGGCTTCAACCATCTTTTGGCGAATCTCTTTTTCCTTATTCCCGGCATCGCTGGCGCTGTTTGCCATAACAAAACCCGCGCGTCCTTTCTCATTCAATGCGCTGGCAAACATTTGCATCCAAAGATAGTTGGCGTTGCTGATTTCGTTTTTGCCGGTAAGCGGCAAGCCATAATTATAACGTTGGTCGCCTTGCAAGCGTGCCGAATCAATTACTACCTGTTTATTTTTATCTTTTCCCTTCACGTTAAAAGGAGGATTGGCAAGGACAAAATCAAATTGCCCGATACTTTTGTGCAAATCTTCATAAAACGAATTGGCCAACTCGATTTTTCCCGAAAGCCCGTGGATGGCAAGGTTCATTTTGGAAACTTTCAAATTGCTTTCTCCTTTTTCCTGTCCGTAAATATGGATTTCTTCCATTATCGGCCGATATGTTTTATGTTTGGCTACGAATTTTGCGGATTGCACAAACATCCCGCCCGAACCGCAAGCCGGATCATAAATCTTGCCGTGATAGGGTTCTATGATTTCCACTAAAAGTTTTACAATTGATTGCGGCGTGAAAAATTCCCCGCCCTTAGCTCCTTCCGACCGGGCAAACTCGCCTAAAAAATATTCGTATATCCCGCCAAATGCATCGCCCTCAATATCATCGGGAATCTGATTGAAATTTTTAAGAAGTGTTAGCAAAATTCGGCTGTTCTCCGCCGTTTTTGACGAAAGCGCGGTATAATTCTGGGGCAAGATTCCGGCTAATTCACGATTTTCTTCTTCAATCGATTTCATCGCGTCATTGATTGCCTTTCCGATATTTTCACTTTCCGGCAAACTCATTAAATATGAATAGCTGGCTTTTTCGGGAATAAATGGAACACCATTTTGTTTATAATTGTCCGGCGTGATCGGCGGTTTGCGGCCAACAATTTTTTCCCGCACGGCTTCGGTTTCAATCACTGCACGCCTAAATCGCACATCCGCAAATTTCAAAAAAATTAAACCCAAAATCGGTTCGGATATTTCATTGAGCTTGAGAGAACTATTGGCGCGTAACTGCTCCGCCGCCGCCCATAGTCTTTCGTGCAATTGCTTCCGATTCGTCATAATATTATTATAAAAGCCTTATTTCACTATAATTTAGCTCTTTTTTCGTCTTTTTTCAATCCTTAATTTTCAAAAATTCGCAAGGCCTGCCGCCTCGATTTATATTATTTTATATTTTAAATTCCCCTTTTTACTCCCACTCCCGCGGGAATAAGCGGGACTTCCTTTGGTCGCTACCACTAAAATGCGTTGGCCTGAGCCCAATTAGAGTCGGGTGCGGTCATAATTACTCTTTCCAGTCTTCAACCACAATTTTGCTGCCTTGGCGTTTGACGACAACTTTTTGCTTCTCATGCCCTTGTCCGTCCGTAGCTTTCTTGTCCGCCGAAGTTTTAACGAAAGCGGGAGCGAAGGAGGAAGCCCAATTCCACGAGGATGTCTTTGGGAATGGTGATGGCAAGCGAGGATTTGCCCAGCCGCATCAGTTTGCGGACATTTTTTTCGGAAGTTTTTCGGTCCATAATTTTTTTGTTATTTTACGATGTATATATTCAAATATATATTTGAATATATACATTAATTGCGAAGGTTATCTTTTTATTATCGTTAAATCAAAATCAATAGCTCCAATCAAGAATTCCTTTCAAAGTGGAAAAATTTACAATCTTCAGTCCGGAGAAATTCTTGAAATTGAGTTTTTTGTTTTTAAATTCAATGATTCTTGTTTTGTTGTTGGCATAGAGCGCG
>Ga0265592_1001437_pt1 | contig 10341 bp, 7 predicted proteins | sample saktaG_7_FD_190141 | JGI IMG/M metagenome (GOLD analysis project Ga0265592, IMG submission 190141) | Saline water microbial communities from Sakinaw Lake, British Columbia, Canada - sak_2010_1_5_120m | ecosystem: Environmental > Aquatic > Non-marine Saline and Alkaline > Saline ... | reverse complement strand
CTCTCTTTGGGTATGCCCTCCCTGTATTCCTGCTGGTGGAGCTTGCCATCACGCCTGACATTAACCCTGAGCCAGGAGGAAAGAGCATTTACTACTGAAGAACCTACCCCGTGTAACCCGCCCGATACCTGGTAGGTGTGACCACCAAATTTTGCTCCGGCGTGCAGTGTGGTCATTACTGTCTCCAGGGCTGATATATTAGTAGCCGGGTGGATCTCTACAGGAATGCCCCGCCCATCATCTTCAACACAAACGGCACCATCTTCTTGAATAGTGACCACGATTTTGGTGCAGGAGCCAGCCATGGCTTCATCAATGCTATTGTAGACGATTTCATAGACCAGATGGTGCAGTCCCCGCTGGTCAGTGCTGCCAATATACATACCCGGTCGCCGGCGCACTGCTTCCCGTCCACCCAGGACCTGAATATCCTTGGCGGTATACTCATTATTTAATGGCTCAGTCAAAGAAGAGGCATGCTGTGTCATAACTGGTCTTTACTCCCGTGTTGGTGGGTGGAAAGCATAGGGGAAGCAGGCAGGACTGGTTGGTTACGGGTAATTTGTGGTCGTGATAAGGCTCTCATTAATCTAATTATAGCATAATCTGGCTGTGAAGGGAAGCTTTAGAGACTGGTTATCGTAGTAACCCTTGTAGCTCGGCGAGGGGAATAGTTTTCTGCTCGGCGGCGGTCATATCTCGTAGTATTACGGTGCCAGTTTTCACCTCCTGCTCACCGATAATCACCGTGTAGTGGGCACTACGGGTATTTGCCTGCCTCAATTGAGCTTTCAAGCTCTTGTTGCCGATAGCTTCTATTACTACAATACCATTCTTTCTGAGCGTAGCCGCTAGCTTTATTGCCTCATCCCTGGCTTCATCGCCCACATAGGCGATAAAAACTTGTGGTCTGGGTAGGGGTGGGATGGAAATATTCTGTTTCTTCAGGTTAAGTATTATTCGCTCTATACCAGCGGCAAAGCCAAGTGCTGGGGCAGGCTTACCGCCCAGCTCCTCAATTAGGTCATCATACCGGCCCCCACCGCCGAGGGTAGTCTGGGCTCCTTCTGCCTCGGGCTGAATTTCAAATACTGTCCTGGTATAGTAGTCTAACCCCCTGACCAGGCGGTGGTTTACGACAAAGGGAAGGTCAAGTAGTTCCAGGTATCTTTTTACTCGGTTGAAGTGCTCATCACACTGCGGGCAGAGGTAGTCAATGCTTCTTGGGGCAGAGTCAGCTATTTGCTGGCATTGGGGCTTTTTACAATCAAGCAGGCGAAGCGGGTTTCTCTTCAGTCTGGTTTTGCAGTCTGAGCATAGGCCGTGAGTACGGCTAGCATAGTAATCCTTCAGGATAGCTAGATATCCTGGTCGGCACTTTTTACAACCGATGCTATTGAGCTGGAGTGATAGATGGCGAAGGTTTAGCGACCAGAAGAAGTGCCATGCCATATCAATGACTTCAGCATCAAGGACGGGGTCATCATCACCAATGGCCTCGTAGCCAAACTGGTAGTGTTGTCGGTATCTTCCTGCCTGGGGTCTTTCGTATCTGAAAATAGAAGCAATATAGTATAATTTCACCGGCTGTGGTAGATTATGCAGCCCGTGTTCGAGATAGGCTCGGCACACTGACGCTGTGCCTTCTGGTCTTAGGGTTATTTTGTTTCCACCTCTATCCTCAAAGGTATACATTTCCTTTTCTACAATGTCTGTTCCCTCTCCCACGCTGCGACTGAAAAGCCGAGTGTCCTCGAAGGCTGGGGCATCAATGCGCTCATAGCCGTAGAGCTGACAGGCATTAACCACTTTTTGCTCTATATAGCGCCAGTATGCTTGCTCTTTGGGTAGAATATCTGAGGTCCCGCGTGGTGCCCGATACAACAAAACTTCCCTCCACCTTCATTTTAAGCTAGAATACAGTATTGGCGCTGGACTTGTAAAGGTGAGGCTGATTTGGCACGAGTAATCCTGTTGAGCTATACTTAATATATAATCTTAGTAATTGGTGGGTAATGAATTTTAGTCAGCTTAAAGAAAAGGCTCAGCAGTATCTTCCACGAGAGAAGATGGCTATGGTAGAAGATGCCTGTAATTTTGCCATGAAGGCGCACCAGGGACAGGTGCGCAAGTCCGGTGAGCCCTATATGGAGCACCCACTACAAACTGCTTTGACCCTGGCTGAGCTTCAGCTTGATGCTAGCTCTCTGGCAGCTGCCTTGCTGCACGATGTTCCTGAGAACTGTGGGGTACCTATCTCGGAGATTGAAGCTCAGTTTGGCTCAGAGGTAGCTAAGTTAGTCGATGGCACTACCAAGCTGGGTAAGCTCTCCTTGTCGACTCCAGTGAAGGAAGCATCCCGAGGAGCACAGGCGGAGAACCTGAGGAAGATGCTGCTGGCAATGGCCGAGGACCTCCGTGTGGTGTTTATCAAGCTGGCTGACAGACTGCACAACATGCGTACCCTGGATGCTCTGCCACCAGAAAAACAGCGTAGCATTGCCCAGGAGACTTTAGAGATATATGCTCCCTTAGCTCATCGCTTGGGAATATGGGAGTTACAGTGGCAATTAGACGATTTATCCTTCCGTTATCTGGAACCAGAGAAGTATCGTCAGGTTGCCAGGCTGATTACTGCTCACCGTACTCAGCGAGAGCGTTTCATAGCTCAGATGATTCAGATTTTGAGTGAAGAGTTTGACAGGATTGGTCTAAAAGCTGAGATGTCAGGCAGACCTAAGCATATCTATAGCGTACACCAGAAAATGGAGAAATACTCTGCTCTGGGCAAAGACTTTGATGATATACATGACCTTGTCGCTCTTCGGGTAGTGGTTGATACTATCCCCGATTGTTACAGTGTTGTAGGCATTGTCCACAATTTGTGGCACCCTTTGCCTGACGAGTTTGACGACTTTATTGCTAACCCTAAGCCAAACGGGTATCAATCTTTACATACTGTGGTAATGTGTCAAGGCACAACTCCTCTGGAGGTACAAATTCGCACCCATGATATGCATCATATTGTTGAATATGGGATGGCTGCCCACTGGCGCTATAAAGAGGGCGAAAAGAGGGATATAGGCTTTGAGGAAAGGATAGGCTGGTTGCGCCAGTTGGTTGAGTGGCACCGGGAACTCAGTGGAGCCGAAGAGTTCCTGGAGTCGGTTAAAACAGATATATTCATTGACCAGGTTTTTGTTTACACCCCTAAGGGAGAGATAAAGGATTTGCCCAACGATTCTACTCCACTTGATTTTGCCTATCGGGTTCATACTGAGTTGGGACACCGCTGTATAGGAGCTAAGGTGAATGGTAGGCTGGTGCCATTCAATTATCAGCTTAAAAACGGTGATGTAGTAGAAATTATGTCGGCTAAGAGGGCTAGGGGACCGAGCCGTGATTGGCTGAGTCCTCATCTAGGTTATATCAAAACATCTCACGCCAGGGAAAAGATACGGCAGTGGTTTAAGAAGCAGGAACGGGCAGAAAATATTGAGTGTGGTCGGGAGATTTTGGAGAAGGAAATGAGACACCTGGGCATAAAACTCAGTGAGCGGGAGGGACTGGTCAAGCTGTTCAATTATGATAATCTGGATGACTTTTTGGTGGCTATTGGGTACGGGGGTATTACTACTCGTCAGATTGCCTTGAAGCTAACTGCCCAGCAGGAGCAACCTAGGGAAGTGGCTGAAGTTATCCCACCCGAGCGGCCGGTATCAGCTATTAAGGTATTGGGTGTCGGGGATATGCTTACCCGATTAGCTCAGTGTTGTCATCCTGTGCCGGGCGATAAGATTATCGGCTATGTTACCCGCAGCCGGGGGGTGACAATCCACCGTCAGGATTGTCATAATGTGATTAATGAGGATGAGAAGGAGAGACTAATTCCGGTGGAGTGGGCGCAAACTGATTCGCTATATCCAGTCAGTGTTAAGGTTGAAGCCTGGGACAGGGTAGGGCTGGCGCATGATATTACTGCTATTGTGGCCGGGGAGAAGATTAATATCTCTATAATGAACGTTGCTAATTATGATGACAATATTACATTAATATCCCTTACTTTAGAGACCAGAGGACTAGCTCAGTTAAGCCGGCTCTTGGGAAAAATGGAGGGGGTGCGGGGAGTGATAAGTGTTACTCGGGTGGGGGATGAGGCGACTGTAAAAGCTAGTCCCTCAACCTGATTGAGTCAAAAGAGATAGGATTATAAAAGTAGCTTAGGAGGTAGACATTGCCAAACACTAGGTCAGCTCGAAAACAGGTGCGGGTAACCCAAAGAAGACAACTAAGAAATAAGTCTATCAAGAGCCTGTGTAAGACCAATATAACTAAGGCAGAAGGGCTTATCTTCTCAGGTGAGCTTGAATCGGCTCAGGAAGCGGCCGTAGCTGCTATCAGTTCTTTAGATAGGGCGGCTGAGAAAGGGGTTATCCACCCCAATAACGCTGCCCGGCGCAAATCACGATTGATGAAGAAGCTAAATGAGGCTCGAACCTTATCCTCAGCCGAAGGCTCGACTCCAGAAGCTGAATAATTTGCTCCCTAGGGGAAGTTTGAGGGCTAATTAATCTCACCACAGGGTATGAGCTAATCCAGGTTCTTTCTTTTTGCTAAATAATGTGCTAGAATATATTCTTGATAGGTGGAGTTACCGAGAGCCTCTTGGTGGTTAGAGCGGGGTGGTACCACCCGTTCCCATCCCGAACACGGAAGTGAAACGCTCCAGCGCAGACGATACTGAGGGGGTAACTCCTTGTGGAAAATATGCCACTGCCAGGAGGCTTTAATGGCTAATTATTGCTTTTGTGTGGAGAAGTGTGTTAGGATTAAAATAGAGATGCAGCATAGAGCTGATTGAGCAGCCATATGGAGTATTTCCCCCAGCTTTTGACCTGGTACCTTTAGCTACTTTATAATAGGTAGCAATGCTAGCTATAATGAGGAATTAATTGTAAGGAGAAAAGATGGCTAGCCGATTTGAGAAATTCTCAGAGCGAGCTCGTAGGATTCTCACCTTAGCTCAAGAAGAAGCACGGCACCTTAACCATAGTTTTATTGGTACTGAGCACATTTTGCTTGGTCTGGTGCGGGAGGAGGAGGGGGTAGCAGCTAAGGTTCTAATTAATTTGGGCGTAAGCTTGAGTAAGGTGCGCTCAGCGGTAGAATTCATTATTGGCCGTGGTGAGAAATCTGGTAGTGGTGAAATCGGGCTTACCCCTAGAGCGAAAAAGGTTATTGAACTAGCTATAGACGAGGCACGCCACCTTGGTCATAATTATATTGGCACTGAGCACATTTTGCTTGGTTTGCTGCGTGAGAAAGAAGGAGTAGCCGCTGGCGTATTAGATAGCCTTGGTATCACTCTTGAGCGAGCACGTGCTGAAATTACTCGTATCCTTAGTCAAGGTTCACCTAGGTCCCGGCTCGCCCACACCACAAGTCGGACCCCCACTTTAGACCAGCTAAGCATAGACCTAACAGCGGCTGCCCGCGCTGGGAAACTTGACCCAGTTATCGGGCGGGCAAAGGAGATTGAGCGGGTAACTCAGATTCTCAGCCGCCGAACTAAGAATAACCCGGCTCTTATTGGTGAGCCAGGGGTGGGAAAGACAGCTATTGTTGAGGGTTTGGCTCACCATATTGTTGCCGGTGATGTGCCCGAAACATTGGAGGGAAAGCGGCTACTAACACTGGATATGCCAATGGTAGTTGCTGGGACGAAGTACCGGGGTGAGTTTGAAGAGCGGCTAAAGAAGATTCTTGAGGAGCTAAAAGCTGCGGGAAACTGCATGCTCTTTATTGATGAATTCCACACTATTGTGGGTGCTGGTGCAGCTGAGGGGGCGGTTGATGCTGCTAATATCCTGAAACCCTCGCTAGCACGAGGGGAGATACAATGTATTGGTGCCACCACCCTTGATGACTACCGTAAGTATGTTGAGCGGGATCCTGCTCTGGAACGCCGCTTCCAGCCTGTTTTGGTAGAGGAGCCTTCAACGGAGGAAACACTGGAAATTTTACGCGGGGTTAAGGAACGCTATGAGGAGCATCACAAACTGACAATAAGCGACGAGGCATTGAGTGCAGCAACAACATTAGCCTCTAGATATATACCTGACCGTTTTCTGCCTGACAAGGCTATCGACCTGGTTGATGAGGCAGCGTCGAGAGTAAGGATTAAACACAGGGCTGTACCTATTACCTTGAAGGAAGCCAGACAGGCTGAGGATAGTGTGCGTAAGGATAAAGATGCTGCCCTGGCTACCCAGCAGTATGACTATGCTGCCGAACTGCGCCAAAGGGAGCTTCAAATTGAGGAAAAATTAAAGAGGCTGGAGGAGGAGTGGCATGCTGAGCGAGAACAAGAGGAAGTAGTGGTAACTGCTGAAGACATCGCTGAGGTGGTGAGTATGTGGACCGGGATTCCGGTGGTGCAGTTGGCTGGTGATGAGACCAGTCGCCTGCTTAATATGGAGGAAGTGCTACATCGTCGCATTATTGGTCAGGATGAAGCTATTAATAGTATCTCTAAAGCAGTTAGGCGAGCCCGAGCTGGGCTCAAGGACCCGAGGCATCCCATAGGTAACTTCATCTTTCTCGGTCCAACCGGTGTCGGTAAGACAGAGCTGGTCAGAGCCCTGGCTGAGTTTATGTTTGGCAGTGAGGATACCCTAATCAGGCTTGACATGTCTGAGTTTATGGAGAAATTCGCTGTATCCCGACTGGTTGGGGCACCGCCAGGGTATGTTGGCTATGAGGAAGGCGGGCAGTTAACTGAAGCAGTAAGGCGTAAATCGTATTGTTGTATACTCCTTGATGAGATTGAGAAGGCTCACCCTGATGTGTTTAATATATTGCTCCAGATATTTGATGATGGTCACCTGACTGATGCCAAGGGTCGCCGGGTCGATTTCCGTAACAGCATTATTATTATGACCAGTAATATTGGTGCTGAGCTTATCAGGAAAGGCACTACTATCGGTTTCGCTGCTCGCAGCGATGAGGCTAAAACGCAGCAGGAGACTTACGACAGAATGAAGGAGAAGCTGCTCGGCGAAGTAAAGAAAGCCTTCCGCCCTGAGTTTCTCAACCGCATTGACGGCACCGTTGTCTTTCACCCTCTGACCAGAGAGCATATCCGAAAGATAGTTGATTTGATGCTGGCTACAGTAACTCAGCAACTGGCTGAGAAAGAGGTGAAGCTGGAGGTAACCGATGCGGCTAAAGATTTTTTGGGTGAAAAGGGCTATGATGAGGTTTTTGGGGCTCGACCATTACGCCGTGTAATTCAGGATATGATTGAAGATAAACTTTCTGACAGTTTGCTCCGTGGCGAATTCCAGCCAGGGGATACCGCTGTAGTTGACCTGGAAGGGGAAGAGATTACAGTGCATCCGGCAGCTGTAGGAGCATTGCTAGGAGATGATAAATTATAGGTTATCAGGATAGATAAAACCGGTGTTAATAGAAAGGGCGGAGAAACTCAGATGATGGAATAACCGCCTTTTTTATTCGCCAAAGTGGAGAATAGAAGGGTAAGTGAAGATATGGCAGTAGATTGGGGCTTTGCCGGGCAAATTGGTGGAATTGGCTTCGGTCTCGTCTTTTTGGTATTAATTATTCTAGCTCTAGCTATATGGCTGACCGGGCTGGTGCTTGGTAAAATCGGCACTGGTAAGGCTGAAGTTAATAACAAGAGGAAAGAAGATTAGATATTGGCACAGGAGAAAGTAGAGTTTCCTATAACGGGCAAGATTATTAGTGTGAATGTTAGCCAGGGGAGCGTGGTTAAGGAAGGAGATACACTCTGTCTACTGGAGTCAATGAAGATGGAGAATCCCATATTGGCTCCAGTGGGGGGTACGATTATAGGGATAAACCTTTCTTCAGAGCAGGTAGTTGAAGCGGGTGATTTAGTAGCTGTTATAGAGTACTAAAGGGGATAAAATGCTAGGCTTTTTTGAGACTGGCTTTAGCAACCTCGGCGGGTGGCCTAGTCCCATCCTGATGATTTTTCTCGGCGGAGTGCTTTTGTACCTGGGCATCGCCAGAAAGATGGAGCCCCTGTTACTGGTGCCCATTGGTTTTGGTGTCGTTTTAGTTAACCTGCCTCTGGGCGGACTGATGGAGACCATCGGTGGCGAGCCGGCTGGCTTACTTTCCCGCATATTTCACTACGGGCTTGTCTGGGAGATAATTCCCTGTTTCATCTTTCTTGGTTTGGGGGCGATGACTGACTTTGGTCCCCTCATTGCTAATCCCAAGACCCTAATTCTTGGTGCCGGAGCACAATTTGGTGTTTACTTTGCCTTCTTTATTGCCCTGCTAATCGGAAGTGCCTTTCCCGGTGTAGTCAAGATTGGTATTGAAGAAGCTGCCTCTATCGGCATTATCGGCGGCGCTGATGGACCGACTACTATCTATCTGACTAATAGGCTCGCTCCCCATTTTATTGGGGCGACCGCGGTTGCCGCTTATACCTATATGGCACTGGTGCCTATTATCCAGCCACCGGTAATAAAATTGCTCACCACCCAGAAAGAGCGAGCAATATACATGAAACCCCAGCTAAGGCCAGTGTCTAAGACTGAGAAAATCCTGTTCCCTTTAGTCGCTGCGGTTATTATTATTCTACTGGTACCCAAATCGGCCCCCCTTATCGGCATGTTTATGTTTGGTAATCTGCTATTTGCTTCTGGGGTTACTGAGAGACTGGCTGATACCGCGGCTAACGCCTTTATGAATATACTTACCATTCTCCTTGGCTTGTCCGTTGGTGCAATTATGAGTGCTGAGGCTTTTCTCAGGCCTGAGAGCTTAATAGTATTTGCTCTGGGCGTTATTGCCTTCGCCGCCTCCACTGCCTTTGGCGTAGGCTTAGCCAAGTTGATGAACCTGTTTACCAAGGAGAAGATTAATCCGATGATAGGTGCCGCTGGTGTCTCCGCCGTACCAATGGCAGCTCGGGTAGTGCAGCGGATGGGGCAGCAAGCCAACCCAAGAAACTTCCTATTAATGCATGCTATGGGTCCTAATGTTGCTGGCGTAATCGGCACGGCTACCGCCGCCGGTATATTCTTGGGTATGCTGGATTAAACTAGCTATTTCATTCCAGTTCAAATTTCTTTTAACCCAAATTACCCCCTTGTCTTATTGCCTAAAATCAAGTAAAGTCACTCTATGAGCAAATCAGCTAAATCCAGCGCCAGGACTGTCTTTGTCTGTCAGCAATGCGGCAAGGAAAGCCTGAAGTGGCTGGGACGCTGCCCCAATTGCCAGGAGTGGAACAGCTTTGTAGAGAAAACAATAATCGCTCCTATTGCTTCCTTGCGGTCTGTTTCCCCCGTTAGTCCACCTCAAGAGCTTTCTCAGGTGGTTATTGAGGCGGCAGACCGTTTTCCACTACCTCTGGCTGAGTTTAACCGGGTGCTTGGCGGAGGATTAGTATCCGGTTCTCTGGTGCTCATAAGTGGCGACCCCGGTATTGGCAAATCAACACTCCTGCTTCAGGCTTCAGCCCTGATAGCCCAGGCTCAAGGTAATATGGTTTATGTTTCCGGTGAGGAAACGCTGCGCCAGATTAAGCTCAGGTCGGAGCGTCTGGGGGTAAAGGGCGAGAAGCTCTACCTGCTGGCTGAGACCGACCTGGAGGTTATCCTGAACCAGATTGAGCAGCTACAACCCCGCCTGGTGGTTATTGATTCCATTCAGGCTGTTTCCCTCCCGGAATTGGATACAGCACCGGGCAGTATAACCCAGGTGCGAGAGTGTACGCAGCGGCTTAAGCAATGGGCAAAGCTCAGCGCCGTGCCCGTTTTCATCGTCGGGCATGTAACTAAGGATGGTGCCATTGCTGGTCCCCGGGTTCTGGAGCATATTGTTGATGTGGTACTCTATCTTGAGGGTGAGCCGTTTAGCGCCTATCGGCTGCTTCGTTGTGTGAAAAACCGCTTTGGCTCTACCAATGAAATAGGTGTCTTTGAGATGAAGGAGCAGGGGCTAGTTGAGGTAGATAATCCATCACAGGCATTCATCTCGCAGCGGTGGGGTGAGGCTATAGGCTCAACAGTAGTGCCTACCCTTGAAGGTAGCCGCCCCCTGCTGGTGGAGATTCAAGCCCTGACTAATCCTACCAGCTTTGGCTTACCACGGCGCACCGCCAACGGTGTTGACTTCGGTCGGTTGTTGCTGGTTACTGCGGTGCTGGCCAGACGGGTCGGTCTAAAGCTGGGTAATCAAGATATTATCGCTAATGCTACCGGCGGGCTTAGAATTAGAGAGCCGGCGGCTGACTTAGGTATTGCCCTATCTATTGCCTCCAGCTTCCGTGATGTGGGG